>Ga0184629_10000307_pt1 | contig 21799 bp, 25 predicted proteins | sample PLM4_32_b1_FD_133158 | JGI IMG/M metagenome (GOLD analysis project Ga0184629, IMG submission 133158) | Groundwater sediment microbial communities from an aquifer in East River, Colorado, USA - PLM4_32_b1 | ecosystem: Environmental > Terrestrial > Soil > Riparian zone | place: USA: East River...
GCGCGCAACGCCAGAGGCCCGCCCCGGCCGCGATACGCGCCGGCGATTCCCTCGAGCCCCCGAACCGGCGGTCGTCCTGGCTGCAGCACGAATCCATCCCCGGCGAAGAGCGCGGACAGGGAATCGGCATTGCCGGCCAGCCAGTGCCGCTCGTAGTCCCGGAGCACCCGGTCCAGGGCGGGTGGGAGGATAATCGATGGGAGCTGCGCCGGAGGGGAAGGGTTCTGGGCCATCGCTCCTCCGGGGAGCGCGATGGCCAATCCGATAACCAAACAGGAGATGAGCTTCATGCGGAACGACTCCTTGTCGGCCAGGGCCTGCTACCTCCGCCTCCACGGCTGCAACACCGTATAGACGGCCACCGCGGTGATTCCGTCGCGCGCCACCTCGATCAGGCGCCGCTTGGCGAGGCGGGCCAGCGCCTCCTGCACCGCCCGCTTCGACAATCCGGTGCCCTCCGCCAGATCGCGCAGGGCCACCTGCGCCGACGAGCTAGCCGCGCCGTGGGTCAGCCGCCAGAGCAGCAGATAGACCAGAAACGCCGAGGGTTGCCGGTCGTGCCCGACGAGATCCGGCATCAGCGTGTCGACGACATACGGATCGAGATCCAGCCCGGTCACCTCCGGCCTCCTGTGGCACCTGCTGCCATAGTAGACGATTCACGCCTTGCCCACAATCGCCCCAGTCCCCATTCTGTCTTAGCGTCTTAGCGTCTTAGCGTCTTAGCGTCTTAGCGTCTTAGCGTCTTAGCGTCTTAGCGTCATAGCGTCTTAGCGTCCTAGCCACCTAGCCTCTCATTGTGATGGCCGATAACCCGTGCGGCCCCGCACCGAATCCGGCAGCTCCGGGCGGATGTCATCGGGAGTCCCGGCCTTGCGGTCCGGCCCCACCGCGAAGAGGTCGAAGGAGCCCTCGTCCGGTGCGATAGTGTACTGATACGGTCGCGGCCAGCTGAACACCCCGGTGGATTGGTCGTAGATGTTGACGATCTTGAGCGGCATCAGCTCACGCTGCAGCTTCTGCAGCGACGCCGGATATCCGCCCGCCTCCGCGTGGTGCCCGTCGATCGCAATGACCAGCTCGAGCAGATTCTCCTGCGTCACCCGGGCCAGCGCTGCCTCGGTGACGGGATTCGCCTCCACGAAGAAGGCGCCGAACACGATCATCCCCACCAGATTGAGCAGTGCCCCCGTCCCGGCGATGGCCGCGGCGCGCAGCGCGCCCTGCCGTGAAGACATCAGCGCCCAGCTGGCGCCCACGGCGCCGACGAAAAACCCGAGAACCGGCGTGAATGAAAACGCCGCCAGGACGAACAACGGCCACGCCGGCCTGAGCTGAGCCGATGCCGGAGCACGGGCAGGTACCGGCGCCGGAGCGGCCGGCGGGTCACTCATCTGGAGGCTCCTTGCGCGGGGACCGGTCGAGGTGCCGTTGCTCGTCCACGAACTCCTCGTCAAAATCGTTCAATTGGGTGAGCCGGAAGGCCTGGAGGTGATTCCGGGGGGAGAAGGTCTCGATCCGCCGGAAGCGCACGCGATGGTCCTCAGGGACGCTGCCCGATGTCCCGCAGCCGCCCGCGCGCCTCGTTGCTGGTGGAGTCCCGGCGAATCGCCTCGCGGAACGCCGCGGCGGCGCTCGTGGTGTCGCCCCGCATCAGGAGGATATTCCCGCGGAAGACGCTCAGCCCTGATGAGGAAGGAAACGACTCCTCGTTCAGCTTGAGCAGCGCCAACGCATCGTCGAATCGGTTGGCCCGCCCGAGCCGAAGGGCCGCGATGTTAAGGGACGATTCGCCGAAATCATACGCGTCCCGGCCGTAGAAACGCTCCCGCAGCGCGCGATAAGCTCGCACCGCCGAGTCGGCCCCGGCGGCGGTGGCCGCCTCCATCATCACCGTAACGTGCGGCACCGGACGGTTGATCCCGCGGTGACAGGTGACGCACGCCACCTGGAGCCCGGCGCCGGTGCGGCCGGGCAGCGAATCGAGCCGCCGGTTGATGTCCTGCACCATCCGCATCATTTCCCGCGCCACCAGCTTGGTGCGCTTCTCATCACTGGCAAAATCGAACCGGGCCAGCGGCTGGCCCTCCTCGCCCACGTGGCAGAACTGGCAGCGGACCCCGAGACCAGTGGTGATATTCCGCATGGCGCCGACCACCTCCATGACCGGCGTGCCCTTGGGAATGACCTTCACGTTGATCAGGGAATCGGGCGGGAATTTGCCCGGAGCCTGCGCGGCGAGTGCACCGCTCAACCCGAAGAGTCCGAGTCCGGCGAGGATCGATCGCATAGGCTTCTCCAGAATCCTGGAGTGTGAAGTCGTTTCTTCGGCACCCGGCAGACTCACCCGGCCGCACCGTGTCGAAAGGCCACCAGTGTGGTGCCCTGGATATGCCTCAGGGGAATGCGCCGGGCCAGCTCGTTCAGTGCCCGGAAAACGCCGGGAGACTCGGGAGAGTAGTCGTGCCATAGCACCAGTCCTCCGGGTCGCACCATCCGCAGCGCCTTGGCGCTGTCGCTCACCACATACGAGTACGCGTGCGATCCGTCCACGAAGACCACGTCGCAGCTTCCCGCGTAGGGAGCGTCGTCGAACTGTTTGCTGTCGCCGTGGAGCTGTCGCACTTGGGCCTCGACGTCGGTATCCGAATACAGAAACCGGGTGAAGCGCGATTCCTGCTTCGCGTAGTGCTCGGCCACCGGGTCGTCCTCCGCCGCGGCCCGGTAGGCGCCATGCTGGTCCGGAGCCAGACTGAGGGTCGTCACGGTTCCCTCGGGTGGCTGATTCCGCGCCCACAGGTAGGTGGTCTTTCCAGTGCAGGTGCCGAACTCGAAGAGCCGCCGGGCCCCCTTGGCCAGCACGGCCAGAATCCATGCCTCGGTGTCCGACGTGCCGCCCGGGACCCGGATGGTGCCACGGCCTATGTAGGTCACCTCCGTCGCGCGGGTCGCGCCGAGCTCGTCGGGCCTGAACCGCCGGTCCAGCTCCTCCACCGGCACCCTCGAGATGGGCCACCGCCGGAAGATCCCTCGCTGCCGCAGGCGCGCCCGCAGCAGGAGCCACTCGCGGGTCGTCACCACCAGCAGCAGCGCGAGGACCAGCAGGACGGGGACGGTCAGTCACACCCCCGTGAGCGCCACGTTGAACGTGCCGGCGTACCCGGCATCCTTGCGAGCCAGGTCGAGCATGAGTTGCGACCCCCCGCGACGGAAGATCCCGTCCGCGGCATTGCGGGTACTCCGCTCCCCCCGCCCGGCGTACGGTGCGTCCTGGAAGACCCGGTCCGTCAGGGTATCGTCGAAGTAGAGCTGCGAGGTGAATTCGTAGCCCGGCCGGCGCGCCTGGGGCGAGCGGATCTTGAAATGGATGTGAACCGTGCGGCCCGCGTACCAACCGGGATAGATCGTGGTGAAACGCGCCCTGCCGTTCTCATCGGTCACCTGATAGCCCCGCAGGAATTTCTTGCCTTTCGTGTTGAACGACGGATCCTGGACACCGGAATAGATCCCCAGGTGGTCGCACTGCCAGAGATCCACCATCGCACCGGGAATCGGGCGGCAGCTGTTCCCGGACACGCTGGAGACGACCAGGGCGACTTCGAGCGGAATGCCCCGCCTGACGGTGCCATCCGACGGGTCGCTGCGGAGATCCGTTCGGTTGAGGAGCTCGTCGACGAAGTACGGCCCTTCCGTCTGGGCCGGCCGCACCACGCAGGCGCCGGGGCCTTGCCCGAGTGCCGGGTTACACCCGGCCCAGAGGGAATAACCCGCCACCCCGAGGAGCGCCAGCGCGTTCCGCCGCGAGAGCATCCGGCCGATCGTGCGATCATCGTTGTCCATGGTGCGAGCCTCGGGTGAAGTGTCGCGTTACGCGGGTGCGGTCGGCCTCTCCCGGGTGACGATCTGCAGCAGGATCCCCACCAGCACGACCAGCGGGAGAAACAGCGCTACCCGCAGCGGGTCGAGCGGGCGGAGACCGCGGAGCGTGATCGCGATCAGCAGCAGCCAGAATGTGATCGCCTGCGCGGCCGGCCACCGGCCGAGGAGGGCGCGGGTTACCGACAGGATCGCTCCGGCCACTGCCCCGCTCACGGCGCCCAGGAAGACCACGGTCAGTGTGCCCCCGAAGGAAAGGCCCGTGGCACCCGAGGTGGCCATCGCGATCACCCGCATCGCGAGCCGGCCGCCAACGCCCAGGATCAGTGTGCCGAGCGCCGCCCCGTAGACCACCGTCCTCAGCGCGCCTCGCCATGCCAGCCTCACCTGCCGGACCCCGGGCTAACTCGTTGCAAACAAAGGCCCAAAGCAACCCAGACCTTGACGGGCATCCGATTCGGCTGTTCCTTGATATTGCGTTCCCCCACGAGAGTCAACATGCGGTGGATCCTCCTCCTCGCAGCCCTGAGCGGGTCGGCAGAGTGGGCTGCGGCTCAGTCGGCGCCGCTCGTGACCATGGGCAGCCGAGTGCGGCTGCGCTTGCTCAGCCCCTCAGGCTCTCACACCAAGACCTTCGACGGCACCGTCGAAGCGGTGGCCGGCGATACCCTCACACTGCGGCCCCGGGTGGGAGGCACGACCCAGCTCTACACGCCGGCTCTCGACATCCAGCTCTTCGTGCTGTCGGGCTCCCGTTCTTCAATCGTCCGCGGCGGAGCCATCGGCGGTGCGATCGGAATGCTGGCCGGCGGTGTATGGGGTGTCGTCCGACAGCAGGAATGTACCGGCGACGCCCGGAATCTCTGCACCAATCGAAAACCGCTCGCCTTCAAAGAGGGAATTGTCGTCACTTTGTCCGGTACCGTGCTCGGCTTGGTATTCGGCGCGCTCGATCGGCGTGAGGTGTGGACTCGGGCATGGATGCCTGCCATCGCAACCACTCCCGCATCGTCCGGCGACGGGCGGGGTCTGAACCTGGGCTTCTCCTTCGCCTTCTAGATTTCCTTCCTCCCCGTCCGTCCTCACCGCCCCTACCGTCTTCACCGAGGCCCGCGAGCCGGCCCCAGCCGAGCATCAGTGCCGTGAGCAGGAGCGGGAGAACGGCCATCGCCAGCACCCGGTGGGTCCACCCGCGCCGGAAGGCGAGAGCGTCGGTAGCGCTGCCGAAGCAGTGCGTGAAACCGTCGACGTCGGGCAGGTTGGAACCCAGCAGGAGCGTCGCGGTGGCGAACCGGGTGCGACGCTTGAGGCCGGACTCCGCCAGCGCGAGCCCCACCAGGGTATGCGTGACGTTGTCCACTTTCCTAGCCTCTTAGCCTCCTAGCATCGTAGCCTCCTAGCCTCTACCTGGGCGGCGGACTCTGCCATAGCGCCTGCACGATCATCCACCTTCCCTGCTCTTTGGCCAGCAGCAGGTAGTCGATGCCCCACCATGCGGTGAGTTTGGCGCTGGCGGTCTGATCCAGGACATCGTAGATGACGATCTCCTTCGGCGCTCCGGTGGGCGTCTTGTTGCGCCCCGACTTCACGCCATTCGCATAGGCCATGAACTCCCGGAATGGCATCGCCTCCCCGGCGTAGGGCGCGTCGGGTTTGGAGCGCCAGTAACCGTACTTGCGGACTTCGGGCCAGACGCTACGCACCAGCCGCGTCGTGTCCCCCTGATAGAATCCTTCGACGTAGTCGAGCACCGCCAATCGCACCGACTCGCGGTCGGCGGAGCTCTGGGCGGCGCCCGGCTGGGCATAGAGAGCAAGAAGGCCCACGAAGGCCAGACGGGAGGCGTGCATCCGATGCGGTTCCGGAGTGAGGTGTCCCGCTTTACGAGGGTTACCCCGGCAAGGATTCACCTGGGTGACGGCAACGGCACCCGGAAATAGCGCTGAATCAGCCAGGCGCCATCCGGCTGCCGCCTCCATTCGATGACGAACTTGCCGTGCTGCTCACTCACCGGCTGCCCGGGAAAGGCCAGCCGCTCGAAATAGGAGCCCCAGTAAAGGGCCGTCCCGTCGAACACTTCGATGGTGTCCGGCGTCGCGATCACCGAATCGACCCGGACCCCGGGGAATGACGCGACGAACGCCTTGATGGAGTCCCGGCTCCGGATCGGATTGATGCCCGGCTCGAAGAGGATCCCGGTGGCCGTGTAGAACGAGGCGATCGCCTCGGGGTCCACCGCGCGGGCGGCCACCATGTAGCTCTGCATCGCGGCGGCCACTTCCTGTCGTGCCGCCGAGCCGGCAGTGGGGTCGCCTCGCGCGACGACCCCGCACACGCGAGCAGCAGGACCAGGGCGGTCAGCATGAATCGAGACATGGGCACCAACCTCACCGACCTCACCGCCCTCACCGCCGCGCTAACCCCCGGCCAGTGTGGCCGTCAGCCGCATCGGCACGCCCGCCAGGGCCTTGGAGACGATGCAATTCGTCTTGGCGTCCTCCGCGTGCCGCTGGAACTCGGCGGCGGAGAGGCCCGCGACGGTGCCCTGCGTCGTCAAATCGATGCCCGTGATGCCGAAGCCCTCACCCACCTTCTCGAGGTGGACCGTGGCGGTCGTCTCGATGGTCGTGGGGGGATGCCCGGCCTTGGTCAGCATCAGCGACAGCGCCATCGAAAAACACCCGGCGTGTGCGGCGCCCAGGAGCTCCTCGGGGTTGGTGCCGGGACTTCCTTCGAACCGGGTTCCGAACGAGTAGGCGCCCTCGAAGGCGCCGCTGCCCAGCTTGATGGTGCCGCGTCCCTCGCGAAGCGGACCCTCCCAGCGTGCACTGCCTTTCCTGTCCATCGTCGAATCTCCCGTTGGCGGTCTATTGACCGCGGCTCGACGGAGGCACCAGACCCTGCATCCGCATGTAGGTGACGATGTTGCCGTAGTGCTCGCCATTGTGCGTGGCATTCAGCACCAGCGCGTAGAGGCGCGTCCGGTCCTGGCCGAACAGCTTGGTCGGCTGCTGAGCGGCCGCGTCGGTCTGACCGTAGGCCTTGGCGCAGTACTCGGTCGACGCCTTGAGCGCCGCGACCAGCTGTGCCTTGGTGACGCCGGGCTTCTCGTACTCATCTTCAGCGCGCGGCGGGTCGCCCAGCGCGGCCGCGCAGATCAGATTCTGCGCCCCGGCCACGTGACCCACGACCTCGCCAAAGCTGCGAACCTTGGCCGTTGGCCGATAGTCGTACTGGGCCGGGGTCAGCTCCTCCGCGGCGGTCGTGATGTACGCGGTCATGTCTTTCCACAGGTCGCGCGTCGTGGTGACGGCGGCGTTCTGGGCCAGGGCGGCCGGCGCACCGGCCGTGGCGAGCGCGAGCAGGACGAGCGGTCTCATGAGGACTCCCTGAAGGTGGAATGGACGTCGCAAGAAACTACCAATCGCGGGTCAATGCGCCAGAGCGGCCGAAATCACTCCGGGCGCGGCGTCTAGCGCGCGGCGTCCTTGAGCCACTGGGCCATCCGCGCGAAGTATCCCGGCACGAAGCGGTTGAGTGCGGGATACTCGTCCCGCCCACCGGTGCGCGCCTCCAGGAAGAGATGGTTCGCCTTGGGGAGGACGAGCTGCGTCACCCGCGCATTGCGCGCCTCGACGAGCGCCCGCTCGATCGGCGGCCAGGACTCGCGCGGCGGCACGTTGGCGTCCAGTTCGCCGAAGAAGAGCAGCACCGGAGCGGTGACCCGCCGCCAGCTCGGCACCGGATCGAAGTCCATCAGCATCCGATAGTAGGGACGGAACCAGTCATCCGCCGGGCGTGGGGGCCAGAGCCAGGGTTCGGCCTTGCTCTGCTCTTCGTAGTAGCGCTGCAGCTCGGCGAAGCCGGCGCCCGATTTGCTCACCGCGTCGTCGAGCTCCTGGTACCGCGTACCGATGGCGACCGACGCCTCGGGAAGCCCGGCAAACCGGAGCTCATTCCGGATGTAGAGAAGGCCCTCCTCGCGTACCGTCGTCCCCGAGCCGGCATGCACGATGAGAAACGCGATGTCCCCTGGGGCCTTCGCGGCCACCAGCGGCATGATCCACCCGGCCTGGCTGGCGCCCCAGAGTCCGATGCGGTCGGCCCGAATGTCGGGTCGCGCGGCCAGAGCCCGCACGCCGGCGAGCACGTCCGCGCCCAGCGCCGCGAAGTCCGCCTGCTTCCAGTCGCCGGTCGATTGGCCGGTGCCGCGTTTGTCATAGGCCAGCACGGCATACCCGAGCCCGGCAAAGTAGCGCGTCCAGGGCCCAAACACGTCGCGGGTCAGGGCGTTGGATCCGTGCACCAGCACCAGCGCCGGGTGAGGCCCCGGTCCGGTAGGCAGCGTCACGGTCCCGGTGAGAGTCACCGAGCCGCTGGCGAACCGAAGCTCCTCGTCGCGCGTCGCCAGCCGCTCGGCCACAAGCGCGGCGCGGTCTCGCTCCAAAAACCGGAGCTTGAGCACCGCGCCGACACGGTCATAGGTCAGCTCCAGCGTATCCGCCGGGAAGAGCGGGTTGATCAGCGCGTGGCCCACCAGGAATCGATTCCGCGCGATGGCATAGAGTGGTCCGATCCGCCCGCTCGAGTAGTCGACGATCAGGGGGCGGCTCCCGAATTCGGAAAAGGGCGCGATGCCCAGCAGGCCACCCTCGCTGGTCCGGTAGGTTCCGATGATGGCGGCCCACTCCGCGTCGGTGATCGGGTGGAGCAGCCGCAGCTCGAAAGCGGCGGTGTCGGCATCCCGCCGCGCCTGGCCGATCCAGGTTCCATCGTGGACCGCGCCCCGAACCTGAACGGTGTCGGTTCCGGCCAAGGCAGTGAACCCGAGACTGTCCGCTCCGGCCGGTACCGGACTCGCGGGTGCCTGGTCGAGCCCCCACCCGCCGATGCTGACGCTGGCCGGTCGATCGCTCGAATCGACCGACACCTCCATGCGCTGACTGCGCTCCGCCTGGCGGAGATCACCGATCCACTGTCCTTCGATCATGGGTCCAGGCTCACGGCATGCGGTGATGACGAGGGCGACAGCCAGCGCGCCGACCAGTCGGCTCCGCAGTCCACCCGTGACTGAGCGAACCAGCGCCACGGCCCCCAGCCCGACCGCGATCGGCACCATGACCATGAGGCTCAGCAATTTCACCGTGGTCACATCGGCCAGCAGTCCGGCTGCCCCCGGCACCGACGGGAAAGCGACGATCGCGGCCCGGAGGAGGAGGTTCTCGGTCAGGTCGGAGGCGCCGGCGATGACCGGGAGGAACAGGGCAAAGCGCCAGATGCGCCGCTCGTGCCCGGCACGCCGGATGAGCCACGCCATCAGCAGCGTGCCCGCCACGGCCACCAGGAGGGGGTTGATCATGTCCCACCACTGCAAGGCGGCGTAGAGGTCCCGGCCCGGACGACCGAGGTGTCCCAGGAAAGTCGACAGTTCGGGCTGCGCGGTCGTGGTCTCTTCGGGAAAGGGGTACGGCAGCGCGAACGGCTTGAGCCGCGCGTACGGCCCGAGCCGGAACAACGCCGTGCCCCCGACGCCAAGGAGCAGGAGCGCGGCGAGAACTCGGCGGCCGGTTGCCATGTCCAGCAGCCGCGAGATCATCGCGCGCTGCGGAGACTCTTCGGCGCGGTCAGCCGCCAGGCGTCTTCCAGCAGATCCCGGAGCACCGGTCGAGTGACCCGGTCCAGGTTCACTCCCAGCCAGCGTCCGCCCCACACATCCTTGAACGTCTCGGGATCACTGCGCACCAGGGCGTCGAGATTTTCCGGCGCGATCTTCATCGCCACCTGGCCCGGCTTGGGCAACGACGCGAAGATCTTGTTGCAAACCCGGAAGTCGGTGTGACCCATGTGCGCACCTTCCTTGGCTTCCGGCAGGGCAAGCGCGATCCGGCGGGCGTCAGCCCGGGTCAGACGTCGTTTCGGCATGCCGGAAGATACGCCCCGGAGCTATCTTCGCCTCATGCTCCTGCTCTCCATACTCTCCCTCGCAGCCGCGGCGGCCCAGACGGCACCCGCGCGCGAGACCTTCGCCATCACCCACGTCACGGTGATTGACGGCGGCGATCCGGCACCGCGCCTCGATCAGACCGTTGTGGTGCGGGGCAACCGTATCGTCGCGATTGGCCCCGCCGCCGGGACCCCGGTTCCCGCAGGCGCGCGCGGCGTGTCCGGCCGGGGGAAGTTCCTGATCCCCGGGCTCTGGGACATGCACGTGCACACTGTGACACCCGGAGGACGGGAGATGCTGGGGCTCTATGTCGCGAATGGCGTGCTGGGCATCCGGGATCTGGCCGGTGAGTGGGACCTGATCACCCGGTGGCGAGCGGAGATCGCCGCCGGCCGACTCGCCGGCCCGCGCATCCTGGCCTCCGGCCCCTACCTGGAAGGCGGCGACGTGCCGATCGCCCACCTCCTGGCGCGGAATCCCGACGAAGCACGAAGGGCGGTGGACTCCCTCGCGCGCCTCGGTGTGGATGTGATCAAGCTGCACAGCCAGTTCAACCGCGAGGCGTACTTTGCGGCGGCGCGGGCGGCGCGGGAACTGGGGCTTCGCGTCGCTGGGCACGTTCCCCGGAGCATCACGCCAGCGGAGGCGTCCGACTCGGGGGTCGGGAGCATTGAGCACATGCTTCAGATTCCGATTCCCTGCACCGCCGCCGAGTCGCTCGCGCTGCTCCCGCGGTTTCCGATCCAGCGCGTCCTCGGTGGATGCAGCTCGGCCGACCTGGCGCCGCTCTTCGAGCGGTTCGTGCGCAATGGGACATGGGTCGTGCCCACCCTGACCGCCGCCTACGAGATTGCCCTGTGGCCCAGGCGCGAACTTCCGGGGGACAAGTTCGCCGGCTTCCTCCCCGACACGCTCCGGAAATTCGTGCAGTCGATCTTTCCGATGCCGGCGGATATCCCGCCCGGCGCCGACGAGGTCGGGCGCGCGCTCTTCGAAAAACGGCTGGCGCTCGTCGGGATGATGCACCGTGCCGGCGTAGGGATTCTCCCCGGCACCGATGCCCCGCTCCGCAACAGCCCGCCAGGCTTCGGCCTGCACCAGGAGCTGGCCCTGCTGGCGCGCGCCGGCATTCCTCCATTCCAGGTCCTCCGCATCGCCACCCTCGAGCCGGTGCGCTACTTCGGCATGCTCGATTCGCTGGGAACCATCGCGGCAGGGAAAGTGGCCGACTTGGTGCTGCTCGGAGCCGATCCCCTGGCGGATATCGGGAACACCCGCAGGATCGAAGTCGTGGTGGCCAATGGGCGGCTCATCGACGCGAAAGCGCGGCGGGCGCTGCTCAAGTCTCGGCCACCCGAATGATGCTCTGTTTTCCGTTGTGCCGGAGCCTCCCCGGAAGCCGCCCTGCGCCCGCGTCGAGCCGGCTCCGCACCGCACCCTCGAACCAGTCGGTGTCGTCGACGATGAGAAACCCGCCGGGCACCACCCGTGGGAGGAGGCGCTCGATCTCACCCCACACCACGTCGGGATCGTGGCTCCCGTCGAGGTACACCAGCGAAAACGTCGAGAGCGGACGCCGCGTCCCAAAGGTCCACAGGTAGAGCTGGTCCAGCAGGGACAGGAACAGATCCGAGTCCATCATGTAGTGGATGTGGTTTGCGTGTGAAGCAAGCGCGCGCCTCATCGCGATGTAGTGCCGGTCGTCGTACACGAATGGCGCGCCCTCGTACGGCCGCGTCCCGTATGGGTCGACCGTAAGCAGCAGGGGACGCCTGGCTCCGGCGGGGTAAATCAGATCCAGCACCCGGAGCATGAGCAACGCCGAGCCGCCCGAGCGGGTGCCGATCTCCAGCAGGGGAGGCGGGTCGGCGCTTTTCGGGGCACGGACGACGGAACGCGCCAGCTCCAGCAGGTACTGCGTCCGCGTATCGCTCTTCCGGCGGCACCGGAACACCTCCCAGCGCAGCCGGGCCTCACCGGGCTTCGCGTTCATGCCCGCTCGCCCTTCCGGATCAGGCGCGGAACCAGATAGATCAGGAGGCCGACCGCGGCGGCGATCCCGGCGTCCCTCGCCTGTCGTACGGTGCTGTGCGAAAGCAGCCATCCCACCAGGACCAGCGCCGCGACGGACACCACCACGCCCGCCGGAGCCCTGAACAGCGCCGGGGGAGCGTCGCGCCGTCGCCGCAGCGCGGGAAGCGCGGCGGCGGTCACCCCGTAGCTCAGCAGCCGCGCGATCACGCTGATGGTGGCCAGGTACGTGAACGTGCCGCTGAGCGAAAGCACGAGCAGCACCCCCGCCGTGATCAGGATCGCGACGTGCGGCGTGTGAAATCGGGGATGGGTGGCCGCGATCCAGCGCGGGAGCTGCCCGCGTTCGGCCATCGCGAAAGGCAGCCGCGGGCCGACCAGCATGATCACATTCAAATTGCCAAGGGTGGAGATCACCGCGCCCGCAGTGATGATGACCCCGCCGATCGGCCCGAGGAAACGGCTCCCCGCGTCGGCCAGTGGCCTGGTGGAGTCCGCCAGCCCGGGCAGGGTTCCGATCGCCACGAGCTGGACCAGAAAATAGAGCACCGCCACGACCGCGATCGCCGTGAGCAGGGCGCGCGGCAGATCGGCCCTGGGATCCCGGGTTTCACCGGCGGAGATGGTCGCCATCTCGAACCCGGTGAAGGCATAGATGAGCAGGAGGACGGCAGCAGAGAACTCTCCGAAGGACGGCTTCGCCGCGAGCGAGTAGCCCTCGGGGACGAGGAAGAAGAGCCCGGCCGTCACGAACAACAGCAGTGGAACCAGTTTGGCCACGGTGATGAGGTTGCCGACCAGCGTCGCGTTCCGCACCCCGGCCAGATTCACCGCCATGAGCCCGAGCACGATGCTCCCGATGATGACCGCGCGCGCCACCGGGGATCCCGCCTCCGGCCAGAGAAAGCCGAGGTAGTTGACCAGGAGGTTGCTGTTGGCGGCGAACGCCGTGAGCCGGGCGACCCAGAGGAGCCACCCCACCTCGAATCCGACGATCGATCCGAAGGCTTCCCGCGCGTAGAGATAGGGCCCGCCGGTTCCGGTGAAGCGGCTGCTCACTTCCGCGAAGCAGAGGATGATCAGGGTGACGACGGCGGCACAGGCGACGAACGCGAACAGACTCCATGCCCCGATGCGCCGGAAGATCTCCGACGGCACGCCGAAGATCCCCGCGCCGATGATGCCGTTGATCGCGAGCGCGACGAGGTCCCACCGCCGGATGGCTCGAAGCAGGCCTTCCTGGGTCGGGGCCTCAGAAGTCCGCATCGAGCAGGGTGAAGCGGAATCCCGGCCGGAACCGGCGGCCGCCCCGCTCGTCGCTCGGAATCAGCGCGGGAAGGGGGAGCGGCGCGCGGATATGCACGCCGTCCCTCACGGTCAGGAAAGCCGGACCCGCGGCCGCGCCGTCGTCCGCGTCTTTCGTGTTCCGGGTGGCGACCGCCCCCGCGATGAGTCCGATCGCCGACGTCGCCGCGGCGATGCCCAGCACTGCGCCGTCATCGTCGACGCTCGCCAGCAGGTCGATGCCGAAGCCCGTTAACCCGCCCGCGATCCCCGCGGCGGTAATCAGGCGTACCCGGGATGAGGCCGGTCGCCAGGACCTGGCCGCCGGAATCGCCAGCAGCAACAGCGCGTTGCCTCCGACCAGCGAGGCCCCGATGAGATCATCATCTTCGGCGCCGGCCACGCTTCCCAGGCTCAGCCCGAACCAGCTTCCCCAGAACGCCGAGTGCGAAACCAGAGTGGACGTCCCGCTCGGAATCTCCATCGACGCCAGCAGCAGCCCGGCGGTGATGCCCGCGATGCCGCCGATCGACATCGCGGCCCAGGGCGCTTCGTCCGAATCGTTGGTGTAGCAGAACCCGGCGTTACAGGTCTCCGTCTGTCCGATGTTCAGCGCCGTCTGAAGCCCCAGCCCCTGCCAGGTGCCCCAGATTGTGGCGAACATCGCCACGCCGGCCTGGCCCGGCATGGTGATCTTGGCGCGCGCGAATGCCCGCGACCCGAAGTACCCCATCGGCGCACCGAGCAGCAGCCCCGCGCCGTAGGCCTCGGACCCATTGGCCCCCAGTGCCGCGGGGATCGCCAGACCCAGGAAGCCGCCGTAGAGCGTATGAAAAAGGACGAAGCCGGTGCGCCCTGTCGTCCCGGTCGTCACGGAAGTCGCTCGGGGGAGGGTGCCCAGCAGCGAGTCGGCGGCCCGGGCGGCGGGAGTGGTGCCGTAGCGCGACCGGATGAAGAGCAGGAGCTGCCGCGCGGCCTCGTCCCGCCCCTCGCGTTTCAGGATTCGAGCCGCGTCCAGTACAATGGCGGCGCTGTCCGCTTGGGTTTGCGCCGTGAGCTGGGGAGTGAGGGACAGGCCCACGACCAGCAGAATCCAGGGTCGCACGAGCACCCCCAGCGTGTGAGCCGCGGTGGTCTTCCTGGATCCAAGCTACTGTGTCGCCCCTGGAGGGGGCTACTCCGATCGCCGGCCCTTGAGCTCGCGGGCCCGGACCCCGCGCACCGCCCCCGCAATCATCCGGTTCAGGGCGGCGATAGCGAGCCCGCCCGGGTCGGTGGCTGGGATGCTGGCGAAGCCGATCGCCGAGGCCTTGGGATACCGGGTGAAGATCTGCTCGAACAGCGCGGCGAGCTGCTCGCTCGATGGGCCATCGGGCACTTTGTTGTGGTGCCCGCTCACCTCCAGCGGGTCCAGCACGTCCAGATCGATGTGGACATAGATCTTGTCGGTCAGCCGGCTCAGCCGGTCCAGCTGCGCGAACAGGGCGGGTGACATGGTCCGCAGATCGTCCACGCTGATCTGCTCGATCCTGGATCGGTCGAGCAGCTCCTGCTCCAGCGGATCGGTGAGCCGCACGCCGCCCATCACGACGTGCGCGTCTGCGAGCGGCGGATCCAGTCGCGCGTCGAGTCGCATGCGCTGGAGCGCGCGGCCCGTCGCCACCGCGACCGGCATGCCGCCCAGCGATCCGCTGCGGGTCGTTTCCGGGGTGTTGAAGTCGGGGTGAGCGTCGAGCCAGAGCATCCCGATCCGGAGCGGGGCCTGCGTGGTACCGGAGTGCTGGAGTCCCGCCACGAGGCCGGGCATCGATGGACAGGTGGCCAGCAGACCGACGGTGAAGTAACCCTCCCGCTCGTTCGCGGCGACCTGGTCGGAAAAATGGCCCAGCGCCATGCCCAGTCGCTTCCACGCGCCGAATTCCGTCGTCTCCTCCGGCGTGAGTGCCGCTTCGGAGAGCCGGACCAACGCGCCCAGTCCGGCGAGCTGCTGCTGAATCCCGCCGTTGGCCATGGTCTGCGGCCCCACCGAGGTCCCGGTGGGGGAGAACGGCTGCTGGGTCAAGGCAACCCGCACCCTGCCGTCCGCGCCCGCGTATCGCTGCGCCGCGGCGGGCGTGGGGAGAACGACGGCGGCCGCCGCGAGCAACGCTGTCAGTCTGGGCATTTCAGCGGCCGAGGGCGGCCTTACCGGGAATCTTGGCTCCGGACGGTGTGAACACTTCCACGGCCAGAGTGAAGGTCCGGTACTCCGATGGTTGCAGCGCGCCCACCCCGACGACGTGACGGGCAATCTCCTCGCCGCGCTCGTTCCGCACCGACACCATCACGGAATACTCCCACGGCTCGCCGGCTTCGGGATGCCGGATGGTTCCCTCGACCTTGAGCGGCAGAAAAGCCGGCACCGCGCGGGCCGCAGCCCCTTGATCGAAACGCAGGTGGTGTCGGCAGGCCGGGCAAACGCTCGCGCTCTCGAGGATCGCTGCCCGGCAGTGAGGACAGACGCGCGTCGTTCCCGCCGACCCCTGTCGTGCGGTACTCATGTCGTGGACACGGTCTCCATGGTCAATCCGGCCTTCCGCGGGCTCTTCTCTTCCCAGCCAAACTCGGCCTGGCCGCGCATCCGGGACCCCGCGGCCACGGTCAGCGAGCTGGCCTTGAGATTCCCGTTCAGCACGCCGGTCGCGAGGAGCTCCACCCGCGACGCGTCATCGATGTTGCCCTCCAGCTCGCCGCCGATCACGACCGTGGCGGCGCGCACGCCCCCGGTCAGCTTGGCGCCCGCCTCGATGGTCAGGTTGCCCTGCACGTGCACGTCGCCCTTGAAGCGGCCGGCGATCCGCACGTTGCCAGCGCCTTCGATCTTGCCCTCGATGGTGAGCTCCGCCGAGATCACGGATTCCTTTGTCTCACTCTCCGCGACCCGGCGCGGCTGGTCGTAGCTGGGGGTAAAGTCGGTGCGCATGTCAGCTTCCTTCTTGGCGACAGGGTCCGGTGAAAACGGGGCGGATTCCTTCTTGGGGGTGACTTGTTCCTTCCAGATTGCCATGGCTGGATTTCCTGTTGAAGTGACGAGCCAGTCTGCGAGAGCTGCACTGCGGGTTGTGGACGGGGACCACCCCGTCGCACGTCACTTCCGGAACCCGCCGGGTTCCTCGGTGAGAGGGGGTCTCCGAAGATAGCCGGTTTCCCCGCGTCTGCCGCAATGGGCCACCCGGCACCCAGCCGAGTGTCTAGAAATCAGTCGGTATGGGGCACGGCATCAGGTGCACTGCCGCCGGCCGGCGGGACGGTAGCCGGCCGAGCGGGCCTCTCCTTCCAGAAGGAACCGGCCCCGCTTGGTGCTTCCGTACAGACGGCTCTCGGGACAGTGGTACAATCCCGAGATCGTGTTCACCCAGACGTCTCCTGTCGTGAGCGGCACCAGCTGGATTGGTGCGGCCGAAGCCGGACAGGCCTTTCGTTCCGCGGCTCGATTCCCTCGCCCTCGCGCCTCGGCTTCCGACATGTACTCGCCCTCCCTAGTGCTCCCGAAGAGCTGGGTACCGGGGCAATGATAGATCCGGGCGGGCGTGTTGACCCAGACGACGGTTTGCAGCGACGGTGTCGCCGGCTCGGGCGTTGCGCGGGCTTGGGCAGAGACCGAGGTCGCCCCCACCAGGTGGAACAACGCCAGCAACGGAACGAGACGCCACGATGTGAGTCTGTACATCTGATTCTCCTTGCCGCCTCTCATGGAGCTCCTCGGCAGTCGGGCATCCGGAACGCCCCAATCCTGGTGGAATAGCTCGCCGCGTCCTTCTTGAGATAGTCGCCCACGTACCAGATAGTGCAGTCGTCGGCGGGATCGATCGCGGTTTGAGTGTAGTCTTCCCAACGGAGCGTGGTGGTCTGGGCGCCTTCTCCCTCGACCAGCACCGTCTCGCGCAATGTGAGGACACCCTTGGGGTCCCGGGCGAGCCGCCCGGCAAAGCGCTGGCCGGCGAAGTGCGGCGTCCCGCCGAACGAGTACCCAATGCCGATGTTGCCCCGCGCATCGATCGCCGGACTGGCCATCCAGCGAAAGAACCCGTCGGGAGCGTAGGTGCCCTGCTGGTGCAGCCGGATCCGGCGTCCTTTTTCCACGCGGAACTCGTACCAGCGAACTCCGCCGGCTCCCGCCGAGGTGTTCACCGAGTGCACCGCGACCAGCGATTCCTGATTGCCGATCCGCCGGTACACCAGCCGCGGCATGAGTTTATCTCCCTGGGCGTCCAGGCGCCGCATCGTTCCCGGCTGCGGCACGCAGTTGGTCAGCTGGCCGTCGCAGAGATAGTGATACGGGGCAACCGGAATCCTCACCGGACCGGTCAGCGCGGTCTTGGACGAATCGCGCCAGTCCACGTGGAAGGTCCACGCGTAAATGCCATCGTCTTCCATCGCCTGGGTGAGCTGGGTTCCTCCCGTGGCCATCATGATGTTCGGCGCTCCGGTCGGGGGCTGCTGCGGCCCGTCCAGGTCGGCGTTGTTCAGGAAATTCACGCCGGCGAGAATGACGCACTGCTCGCTGGCATCCTTGCCGTCCAGCATGCTCGCCCGGTCCACCACGCAGGCGTGCTTCTCGATCACGTCGTCGCCGGTGCTGGTCGGCACGTAGTAGCCGTCGGGCCAGACGGCGGGGCGCGGATAGTCGGGAAAGAGCGGCCGCACAAACTCGTAGCGGTAATACGGCCCGAACGGGTCAGCCCCCACGCTCAGCGCATAGCACATCGCGTAGTCTCCCTGTCCCCGGGGCGGCGCCGGTTGACTCGGACGGGGTGCCGCGGAGGGCGGACTATCCGAGCGCGGTGCCGGTGGCGGCTGGTACAGCTGAACGGCGGGCCCGGGCTGCCCCCCCTGGCCGGGCAGGCTCCGTCGGGCCGGTTCGCCGGACCGCCCCGCAGTCGGCCCGTCGCTCCGGAGCGGCCCGCGGGTGAAGATCGGCATCACGATCAGCCAGCGGTCGGCGAGTTGATCATAGCGGACCACGGCATCCCCATTGTTGCGCGCCTCGCAGGGTCCGCCGAATCCGCGGAAGACGTTGCGCGTTTCGACCGGACCGTAGAGCACCTCCCCTTTTCTGGTGAAGATTGCCATCCGCGAGTTCACGATCTGCACCACGTGCTCCCGCCCCACCGCGAGGGTGTTATCCGACGGATTGCGTCCGGTGGCCTCGCCCTGCGGCCCCGCGAACCCGGCGCCCAATCCGTCGAAGCTGGTCACCAGCACAGCCGGGGCCCGGGTTCCCTGGGTCGTTTGCTCCACCACCGCCGAGGCAGGCGGTGTGGTCATCACCGGGAGGGCCGGGCTCTGGGCTCGCCGCTTCTCCGGCGCCTGTTCCGGCGCCGGGGAACCAGCCGGCCCCAGCCTCGGCGATCGGTCGTGCGCGATCGCCCGGCGAACGATGGCGGGCCCATGCTGTTCTCGCGCCGGCCGGTCGTTTCCGCCTGACGCCGGCCGGCCGGCCGCAATCGCCGCGATGGTGAACCCGGCGGCGGCGACGGCAGTCGGCGAACGGGCGAGGAAACGGCGTCGATCGATGACGGCTCACCCCTTCACGGCACGACGACGATCGCGCCGGTCATGTTGGATGCGTAATGGGGAAGGCAGACGAATGGATAGCGGCCTGGCGCAAGGGGCGGGATGACGATTTCGTACACCTCGTTGCGCTCGAGAAAGAGCTGGCTTGAGAGCCAGCCGATTTTCTCCCCCGGCATGGCCTTGTCGAGCAGGTCGCGCGCCGGATCCGGAATCGAGTCCGCGAAGAACTGCACGTTGTGCGGGCCGCCGCTGCCGTTGATGAATCGGACCGTATCGCCGGCCCGGGCCGTCGTCGCCGCCGGCTCGAATCGGGTGCCGCCTCGCGATCCCATCTGCACCTCGTGCACCACCGGTGCCGTGACCGGGTGGAACGCCGTCAGCAGATACCCGGCCAGGCCGGTGAAGACCAACCACCCACCGAACATGCTGCCTCCCCCTAGGGCGCTGCCGTTGATCTTACCAGCCCGCCTCCGCAGGCGCCAACACCGCGGCGGGGCGTCTGTCAGGAACGGCGCTGGGCGCGTTCCATCAACGCGTCGAAGTGCGGCTTCTCCACCCAGTGATGGAACGCGAGAATCGCCGCCTGGTCGAAGACCGCCGCGATCAAACCGAGCCCGGAGTCGGTGGCGAGGGCGAACCCGTAGGCATGCAGGTACCCGAGCGTGTACATCGGGTTCTTGAGGAAGCGATACGGGCCGGGCGGATCCGGCGCCACCAGGTCGCCGGGCACGAAGAAGTTGTGCCAGTAGTATGCGGCCGCACCCAGCCGAGCCGCCGCCCAGAGCTTGATCGACACCCCCAGAAAGACCAGCAACACTCCGGTGGCCAGCGAGTAGCTCCAGGGCCATGGCGGGTGGAGCGTCCGCCGGGTCACCAGGCACAGCACGACGAAGCTCACGGCGTCGTTGTTCATCACAACGGACGCGGCGCGCCGGAATCGCAGGAATCCGGCCTCGGGCCCATGCCGCCGAGTGAAGACCTGATCCCGATCCTGCCGCCTGAGCGCCACGCCGACGCCGACGGCGTAGGCCAGGCGGCTGACGAGATGATAGACGGCGGCGAGAGCGGTCCACATGTCGAAGCCGGGGCTATCCGTTCTTCGGCTTGATCATGGACCCCGAATCGTCGGAGAGAGAAAAGGCCTGGGCGGCTTCAGTCGCTTCCAGAGAAAGGCGGTGTACCGCGCGCGGCGCCCCGAAGCTTGGTGTGGAACACCCGCGCTTCGGTCTCGATGAAAACCGGCCATGAGCTCCCGCGTCGGTCGGCCCGGAGTACGCGGCGAGCCTCGTAGGACTGGAGCAAGCCGGGTCAGGAAGGCGGCGTGCCGGGGCCTTGCCGCGCTGCGAAGAGACTCCCTCCGGCAGTGTCGTCCATGACCTCATACATGCCGAAGATGCCGATCACCTCGCCGGTGTTCAGTCGGATCGGAGCCTTGCCGGCTCGTACCCAGACCATCCCCACCGCGGACTTCTGGCGCTCGAGAATGTCCAGCTTGGCCGAGCCGCTCACCACCACCTGCGTGTCGTCCGCTCGGTACTTCGCCGCCTGGGGCATCCAGGGCACCCGCGGGTCGAAGTCGTTGAGGCCGATCAAATCTTTGGGATCGGCAAAGCCGGCGTCCTTGGCAAACAGTGCGTTACATCCGCCAAAGACGAACTGCGGACCGGTCTTCCAGAAGACCCGCACGACGCACGACGGGAGCGAGGCTTCCCGGAGCAGATCGTCGAGATCCGACTGGAGTTCCGCGTCCGACGCGCTCGCCCAGCCCGCTGCTCGCGCGGGCATCGACGGGTGCAAGGCGGGCCACGAAGCCTCCATGACTTGCCGATACGCGGTAAGGATGGCTCGAAGCCGAAAGGCCGTCATCAGGGTCGCGCGCCCGGATGGTACTCCCGCTTAATGTGACCGGTGAGCTGCGAAGGATAGAAGTAGACGTCCCGGAGCGCGCCGGTGCTGTACCGCTCCGCCTGATCGTTGAAATGCGGTGACGCGGGATCGCCGCTCTCCCCGCCGGCGGTGACCGCTTTCGCCCAGACGCTGTCCCCGAACTCCACCACCGCCACGAAGCTGTTCCCGCTGGTGCCGTACATCTTCTTGGTGCCCGGGTACGCGCGGGCTCCGAATGAGGCCAGCGAGCCCCACCGGGCGGAGGTGAACCCGACCGGAATGCTCGGTCCCGAATCGTTGAAGGGCTGGACAATGTCGCCGGTGAGACGCTGGAACCGATTGATCTCGCCCCAGGGCGTTTTCCAGCTCCCGAAATCGGCCGCGAGCTTGTCCGAGGCCGCGGCCAGGGCCGCGAGCCGTTGCGGTGCGGTGGCTCGCGAGATCGCGTATTGATGCGAGGTCATGCGCGCCTTGGTCGCAGCCGCGGCGATCTGTTGCTGCAGCGTATCCGCCCAGTACACGGCGAGCGATGTCGGCACCGAACCTGCCGACCACCGGAGGTCCCAGGCTTTGAGCAGCGCGACTTGCTCGGACAGTTTCGCCTTGAGTGGGTTGCCGGCTGCCGTCTGATCGTAGGACGTGAGCAGCGGCGGAAGCAATTCCGTGAACCCGGTCAGGTAGCTGTCGTACGCCGCTTCGATCAGCGATTCGAGCGTGAAGTCTTTCTTGTCCCGGAGGACCCGGATGGCGTGGAGCCCCCGCGCGTTCTCGCTGCCGGACTCCACGAACACCGGGTAATCCGCCTGCTTCGGGCTGTTGGCGCCCGCCGCCGACCACGGCGAGTTGTTGGTGTTGTAGAGCCAGCCGGAGGGCGGATTCAGCAGGTGAGGGCTCTCCTCGACCGAATAGAGCGCCTGCCATTCGGTTGCCGGATCGCTTCCGTCCACCGGCCGCGTCCAGTCGAACCGGTCGTCGCGCCGGGGAATGAAGTTAGCGTGGAAGTACGCGATGTTGCCTTCACCATCGGCGAAGATCGTGTTGTTGGAGGAGTTGGTGTGCAGCTCCATCGTCTCGCGGAACGACTGGTAGTTCCTCGCTTTGGTGCGGGCGTAGGACTGGGTCAGGGCTTTGACCGGCTCGTGCATCAGCCTGACACTCACCCACTTGCCGTCCGCTTCCCGGACGATCGGCCCGTGATGGGTGCGATAGACGGTGAACGCC
>Ga0184629_10000308_pt1 | contig 21764 bp, 20 predicted proteins | sample PLM4_32_b1_FD_133158 | JGI IMG/M metagenome (GOLD analysis project Ga0184629, IMG submission 133158) | Groundwater sediment microbial communities from an aquifer in East River, Colorado, USA - PLM4_32_b1 | ecosystem: Environmental > Terrestrial > Soil > Riparian zone | place: USA: East River...
GAAAATTGGAAGTTATGATTATCTTTGCACCCACAATTACGCGGATATGGTGAAATTGGTAGACATGCCAGACTTAGGATCTGGTGCCGCAAGGCGTGTAGGTTCGAGTCCTATTATCCGCACTTTTTAAATGCAATTATCTTATTTTTAGATAGTTGCATTTTTTTGGTTTAAGAGTTGCCCGCTATTTGCCCGACAATTTTAAAAACCCTTGTTTTTTATATTTAAAAACCTAAAGAAGCCTTTCATTTCTGAAAGGCATTTTATTGAATTCCTTATAAAATTTATAGCTCCCTCGAAACAGCTCAAACAGAAAATGACAAGAAACCGTTTTTTGAGTTTTATTGTCCAAAACATTACTTTAGCAATGAAACGTATTATTAGAATAATTAGCTAATTAAAATACAGCATAATGAAAGATGAGTACCTACAACTAATAGTGAATGTTTTAAAAGAAACACAACCAATCACAGAATTAACTGAATCAAAGAAAGGACAATTTCAAGAAAAAATCTTAGATAAGTCACTAGAATACCAGCAAAGAAAATTGATAACAAAAAAAGATTTTCTAACTAATTGTGAAGAAGCAGTTAATCAATTAAAAATACTCGTTAAGGATGAAGTTAAGAATGAGAAATACAAAAACATTAGTAAATTATATTCTATTTTAGGTATTAACAAAACTGCATCTCCAAAAAATGAAGATTATTATAACGCTTATGTTGTCAACATAAAGTCTTTAGTTAAGACCGCAAAAATAGGAATGTGTTTCAATGATATTAAGTTTATCGAAGATGTTTTCGGAAGCATTGATTCAATTAAACCTCAACAACTTGAACTTCTTGATATTCCAAAAACATCAGCAATTGAAAAAATTATTTACCTAAACGAATTGGGTGTCATTGAATATCTGAGAGGAGACCCTCAATTTGGAAAAAATCCAACTTTATTAGCGGAATTTTTACATCTAGTAACAGGGGAACGGGCAAACACACTGCAACCTATTTTAAGCCGATTTGTTCAAAATACCATCGACAACAAAAATCACCCTTATTACCGAGAAAAAACAGTTAAAGACGCCCGTCAAACACTTATAAACGCTAAAATCCAAATCAAAGAGGAAATCTCAAAAACTAAAACAAGTACTTGAGAATTGAATATTTTAGACTTACGCTCCGATAGAAATCGGAATAAAAAACAGAAAAGAGGCTATTTCACTAAAGTTAGTGAAATAGCCTCTTTTTTATGTCACTAAAAAAAGGGATTACCTATTAATTCCCTAATCATCCTTTGCTCCCTAATCAATTAACAATTTAATTATGGATGCAAAAATTCAATTCGTTCAGGTTACACCAGAAGAACTCGAACAAAAAATCACAGCAGGAGTAAAACGTCATCTCGATGACTTTTTAAAGTATTACAAACCAATTCTGCCCGCAGAGTACTTGTCAAAGCAGCAAGTTGCTCAGATGTTTGGCGTGCACATTTCAAGTATCCACAATTGGTGCAAGAACGGAACATTAAAACCTTTGGGGTTAGGCGGTTCACGTGTGTATTTTTTACGCTCAGATATTGAAAACTCATTAATCCCCTTAAATCAATAAGGCGATGAGTACACAATCTAAACTTGACCATTATCACAAACAGATAAGAGTAAAAATCTTTAAAAATCTATTTTTTGTTTGCCAAAAAAATAAGTGCATAACTTTTTTTCTTTTAATCAACGAACAAGATATCAAAATTGATGTCATTCTAACTATACAAAGTAGATGCTAAAATTCAACATTATTAATGTTGATGAAAATATAGACCCCAATTTGTTAATCTATTTACAAAATAACGGAGATACAGAAAAGGCACTAATTAACGGCATTGCAAACCTGATGAATTATAATTCAGAATTTGGAACTTCTTTTGACTCACTTACATATTTAGCTGTGAATTATTTTTATGATTACGTTTATGTTTATTATAAGAAAAATGATGATGAGAAAAATGATGATGAGGAATATGAAAAATACAAGTTAGGAAGAGTAGCACAAACAACAATTACGGGGATAAAAAAAATATTAGATGCCTGTAATCACACGCCATACACACCAATTCAAACGCTGGATACTGCTGAGTATAAGGAGTTATTTCCAGCAACTTATTTCACAGAATGTTATTTGATAATTCAAACGGCTTATTTCTTCGGTTCGGGACGGTTCGGACAACATCCTTATATAGAAGTAGTAGAGTACTACAGGAAAACTGGAATTGTTCTACAAAATGATTTAAATGCGGAACGACTAGAGAGCGCGTTTAAGAAAATTGATGCGTTTAAGGAATGGAAGAAAGACCCAACGAAATTCAAGAAAAAACCAATTCAGTTCAATAAAGACACTTATTTGAATAATTGGTATTACGGGGTTTTGGATATTCTTGCAAATACTTTCGGTACGTGCAGTAATTACAAATATGAATACCCTTTAAAAAATGGTAAAATTTCAGAGTATCGTTGGTTTAATAAATTTATAATAACCCCTAAATTATTACGGAAGATTCAGCCTTTTGAGATGGTGGAATTTGACATTAAAAGTGGTCATTTATCTTATATAGATTTACTAGTTGGTTCGAATGTCTCCAAAACGGCTTATGAGAATTATGCAAAAAAGCACAACGTTTCAAGAGATGTGGCAAAACAAAAATTTCAATCGATACTAAACTGGAGAGAATTTAGGACTACACGTGCAAAAAAGCAGGAATATATTACCACCCTTTGCGGTTTTGGATGGACAATTGAACAAGCAAATAGAATAGTTTTGGAAGTCACAGATGCACCTGATTATCTTTTTGGACATTGGGCAAGTAAATTCGAAAGTAAATATGTTAATGAATTAGCGGAAGTTAACAGCTTGGAAGGATGGACTCGAGGGCATGACGCATTGTATTGTATTAAAAGACGGGATGTTGAATATACAGAGTTTTGTACTTCTTTTGAAAATGGGATCATTCAATTTGTATTAGAAGAAACAGAGCCTCATCACGACAACTACAAAGTAGAACGTCACGGGTTCAAGGCTAAAAACTCTATTTATTTTAGTGGACTGAGAATGAATAATATTGTCGTAAAAAAAGTACTAAACATAGTACCTCCAATAGTGATGAGGTTTAAAGATTGTGTTCCTGTAATTTGGTTAAAAGATGACCCAGAAAAAATGCAAGTTTTTAGTGTGCCTGTTAATCTAAATTACCATCAAGATAGATATGAGTATTATTCGCCAAAAATAGATTGTACCAAGGAGATACATAATGAAATTATAAACGCTTATAAGACTCTTTTAGTTTTAAATAATTATAACGTTTCAAGCCGTGTTACATTTTTTTTTTGTCAACATCTACGGAAGTATCTTCTGTTTGATGTTGTGGCTTATTCAAGAATATTAGTAAATGAGTGTGGGAATGATTTTACTCCAAAGATGCGTAACACACAAATTAGCCTTAACTATGATAACAGTAAACATGATGATGATGATGAAAATGCCGATGTTCAGGAATTTAATAATATGGTAGCGATGAATATAGTAATTGGAATTTGTACAAAAGAATATGAGATTATAATATTCCGTAGATTTTTAGAAGAGTGGATTTATGGTAACGCCTGCGTTTATACTAAACCCAAAAAGTATACAGACTATAAGGAGTTAATGACGAAGATGTATGAAATTGACAGCATTGGGAAGAGGGCAAGGTTACCAAAAAACGCCACTCCCTCCAACAAGTCGATGGGTATTATAAAGGAATCTATAATACGTGGAGACTTGTTCTTGAAAATGGTGTTTTATCCAAAAATCGATAGAAAGCGTACCAAGATACGACAACAAGCGCAACTCAAAAAACAGGAGAAGGATTGGTACTCGGAAGACGAAAAAAGAACCCGCCAAATAATACTTGCAAATGAAATTGCCTCTCAGATTGATAATTGGACTATTTACAAACCAAAATACAATATCGAGTATGTTACAAAATTTAACTAAAGATGACAGAACAAAATATTCAATTAACAAAGAGATTGCAGGAATCAATAAAAAGATTAGAGCGATTGAAAAAAGTATTAACAGAGGTGTTAAATTCTGGGGATGCGGAAAGGCAAATATTGTTAGAAATGCGAATCAATTTGCTAAAACCATTAAAAGAAAGACATCAATACTTGAAGCAAAAATTGAATATGTCGATACGGAAAACGAAAGACTTAGACGACTTATTGCATATCAAGTCAACAGAGGCAAACAATTCAAAGAAATTATCAGAAGAGGTTATTAACCAAAAATCAACTTTGCAATAAAATGTGTTCAAAAAGGTATATACCTTAATGATTTAGGTTTTAATAATTAAAAAAATGGTTCGATTCATTTAGACAAAAAAAACTATAATACTATGACACTAGAAAATTGCTTAACAATAAGTATAACGGATTTGAAGAAAAAAGGTATTTTAAATAGCAATCAAGCAGTTGAAGTCCTTAAATTGATAAAAAATAATGGGCAATGTTTAAGCGTAGAAGTTGAACTTATCTCGTCTGAAAATGAAAGGCATCTAAAACTTTACCACTCAATTGAAACGGAAATAAATAAAACCTTAAGTTACACCATAAAATTGATTTCTATTTCATCAAACATCGGCAACGGATTTGTCACCTATTTTGTTTGTCCAAGTACAGGAAAACATTGTAGAAAACTTTATAGTTGTGGTGGAAAGTTTCAACATCGTGATGCAACAGGATTGTTATATGCTCAACAAATAAGAAAGCAACCTATTTCGTGTGCAGGATATTTAACTATTGAACAACGTAATGAGCCTAACACAAAGTATTTCAGGAAGTACTATAAAGGTGAAATGACTAAAAGTTATTTTCGAATTTTATTAAGAATATCACATTTAGAAGTTGTTGATGCATATTATGCACATGTTAATCGCTAAATTTAGAAAAGTACTAAAAAAGTAATAACTGATGAGGCTGTCCATTTTGTACAGCCTCTTTTATTTGATTATTCAAAACCTATTAAAATTAATTGTCACTATCGATTTTAGAAAAGAACCTTAAGTTTTTCATACAGCTCTATCAACCACATATTGTCCTAATATAATTATCAATTACTTCGAAATACTACTTTAAAATTAAATCACAACCCGTAGATGGACTAATCAAAACTTGCTCCATAAACAACAAAAAATAAACCTAGAAAAAAAATGTATCAAGAAGTTCAGCAGGCAAGCCTATAAACATGGGAGTTTTCAGGATGCGTTGAATTCCTTTATTTTTGAAATATTTTGATGTATCACAGGCGACCAAATAATTTTGACAATCATACCCATTCTTAATATAAAATGAATATTCGTACATCAACGACTTCAATATGTAGGCACTCCAATCCTCATATTGGCAGTCTATACAATGAATCTGCCATTTATCTTGATAATAAGTTTCTTCGAAAGCTTGAAAAGAATCAGGTGTCTTTTTTACCATATAAATGCTCAAATTCGTACCATCCATATCAACCAAATCAGGTAATAATTGATGCTTCCGACCTGATATAAAAAAATCCTTCAGTTCTGACACCGCTTTTTCATGGTAAACATATTCTTCTCCCTTACTTTGGAGTAGAACATCGATGTAATTTTGATAACACTCAAAGGAATTCTCTCGGGCTACTATAGGATTTTCGTCTTCAAAAGTTTCATCAATTTCGATGAGGTCTGATTCATTTCCTTTAAAACGGTAAAAAGCCCCAACCACTTTATAGTATATTTTGGTATTCATTTGGTTGTCTTTTTATGTTGTTTTACGATTCCAATGTTTTTAGTGTTTTATGTTATTTGTTATAACCCCAATATTGCAAGTTATTCAAAACTATTATTCTTTGTTCAGATAAATCCGTACCGTTTTTAAAATCATATTCTGATAATGCTTTATCCATTAAATACATATCACCAACATATTGTGATTCAGTTTCCGCTGTTTGTTTCCACTTTTTATCCAAAGCGTAAATCTTAATTATATAGTTTTTTAATAATGTTCTATCATTACCAACACACTTGTTTGCATTAAAATGTTTGTTACCATTTCTATCGTAACTAGAATACTTACTTTCTAACTTAATAATTTGGTTGGATAATGTGGACATTTGTTTGGCTGTATTTACATAAAAGTTAGTTAACCTTAATGTGTCTTTTTCATAATTTGGATGTGCATTAATCCATATTTTGTTGTCAGCTATTCTTATACTGTCTTTCAATTGTTCTCTTCGTTCCTCTGATATATCCCAAATAGCCCTATTATTCTTATTGATTGTATCATAGTTATCTGTGGCTAATGAGTTAAAATATTGCTGTTCATCATAACTCAAATCATCCCAAGCTTTCTTATTGCTATACTTTCCATCTTTATTAAGCGTATAATACACCGCCCTTGTTGTAAACACATCTGTTACCATCTTACCCTTGTCACCTATTGAAATTGTTTCAACTTTTTGCGCTTGACTTAAAACACAAACTAACGTTAATGTGATTGTAAAAAATATTTTTTTCATTTTTTTTTTATTATTTATGATGCAAAATTTATTAAGTTGCATTTGGTTCTATTATTTAAGTAATTCAAAAAAAGCTTTGGTTTGTTCTTCGAAGACAGAAATCGGAATCTGATGAGCCAAGTCCCTTTTCAAAACGATCGTATAATCAGTTTTGTCTGAAATGTTTTTCGACAAAAAAGCTAGGTTGTCTTTTGCATCGATTATGGTATCTTGAGCGCCTAACACTATTCGCATAGAATCGGGATGATTCATCGATAAATATGAAGGGACAATTTGCTCTGAACCATTTCTGTATGGCAAAGCGGGATTAAAGAGTAAGCTGGGGACACCAAGTAGATTTGCTAAATAATAACCTGCAAAACCTCCCATACTGCTTCCAATGATTGCATCAATATTTTGATAAGTTTCAAACAGAAATTCAATGATATTTGGATTCGATTTATAATCCAAATCTGGAGCAATTACTTGTGCGTGGTTGATGAGAATGCCCCTTTTTTCGTCGCTCAATTTGCTTTCAAGTCCGTGCAGGTAAAGTAAATTCATTGTTATTTAATTAAGGTTTTATTTGTTTTTTAGTGTTATTGATAGGGCAAAAATATCTACAGCCACCGACGAAATATGTCGGTCAAATAATTATTTTCATCCTTTTTAATTAATATTATTTTACCTCAAAACAATTTTGAAAAGTAATTAACGTGTCTTTCTTTTTACTGCTAAGTGTTTGGTTCTTATAAGCCAATGATTCCAAAAGAACAGTATGATTCGTTTTCAATAAATGAAAAGCCAAATCATCTAAAATAAAATTATCCGTTGTGACTTCGAAATTCCCGATCATTCCGATTTCTTTTTGTTCCAGATAAATTCCTTTTTCCAAATTGGAATTCGATTCACGAAGAGCAGTATTGTATAGCGGAAAGAGCAACAACTCGTCATTCAAATCATTTATTTTCAGTTTCTGAACTTTTTTGTTTTTGTACCAAATTTCAATATTATTTTTACGTGTATTTAAAAGACCCTCAATGTAGTTCCCGTCCCAATCTTCTACTGATTGAATTTTTTTATTTTGGAGCTTATGGTAAAAAAAAGGATCAGCGATAACTTCCGTAATAGATTGGGATTTAGTTTTAGCATAATTTTCTATAATCTCCATAAACTTATCAGGAACAATCAACTGTTTCAGTTTCCAAATTTCTCCGAAAAGGTTTATTTTTAGCTTATTTGAAATCATTATCTCCTGTTTATGGATTAGCAGGAAAAATCATTGAAGACCTCAACCTGCATTTCTAAAGCTTATTGTCTTTTCATTTCAATAGCTTTGAATTTATGCAAATGTGAAAAACAGGACAGCCAAAAGGTGTCGGTGTGATTTTTTATTTACACTAAAAATGAATTAGGGCAAATTCATCATTGAGAGGCATAGATTTTTGTCATTTGGCTTATTCTACATTTTACTTCTTCTCTCAATTCGGACGGCTTTATCACTTTTACTTCCGAACCATATTTGAGTAACTCCATAACAAAGTCGTTGGCAGGGTGTATAAACAGCTCAATAAGTAATGTATCTTCAGAATCAGAAATTATTTTCTGTGAAGTATGTAATGGGAACGATTTAATGTAGTTGCCTTGTTGCCACGAAAACTCTAAAATAATTTTCTGAGCTGGAGCATAGGTTTCTACACCAAAAGCGTGTTGGTAATTTTTTTCTACATCAAAAACGATGGGCTTAAATTTGGTGTCCGAAATTTTCAAATCAGTGATTCTATCAAAACAGAATTTTTTAATATGGTCATCATTATTGTCTTTTGCGATTAGATACCAACGGTGTTGGGATTCTTTAACAGCAATTGGATTTACGGTACGTTGGGAGATTTTCATTTCCCAAAATTTAGTATGTGTGAACGATATTTGACGATTGTTTTGGATTGCGTATAAAATCCCATTTATGAGATGAGTTCCTAAAGCTTTACGTTTTTCCAAAAAGATGCTTGGCGAGATTTGGTTTCCTTCTTTCAGAGCCTGATGTATTGAAAAAGCTTCGATCATTCTTGAGACTGAAGGATCTTCCACTTCTTCATCAATATAGTAAACCTTTTCCTTTCGGTTGTATTGTATCAAAATTCCAAACAGGTCGAAAATATCTTTTTTGTCTCTGTCGAAGGTGCGTGAAGAATATTCAAAATTAACTCCTAAATCATCATTTTTAAGTTTTGCCATTACATATTTGTGCAAATCCTGAAAATCGCTTGGAACTGATTTCAATCTATCAATGATGTACAAATAGCGTTTGTAAAAACCAACTTTAGCCATAACTTAAAATGTTTATTTCAGCGAAAGTAATGAATCGGCCTGACAAACCATGTCGGTTTGTTCTTTAAAAATGATGATTCCAAATTTTTTAACCCATTTGAATTAGTATTGTGTAAGAGAAAAAAAACGAAATCAGGACTTAACAGTATCAAAAACACTTAATACTGAAACCCTGATCTCATTTAATAATGATTTATCTTTTAAGGTAGCAAGAGAAAGAATAGCTCCTCTCTTCATTTGATCTAGGGAATATTTACCCATACTATTTAATTCGTCATTTGTATATTCATGATTTCCAGAAGCTACACATACTATTGTATTTTTGATTTCTGCAATTTGATTTCTGCAAAAATCAGGAAATTCAAAAGCTGAAACAATAGCCTCCACAGCTCCATTAAAACCAGAAGCAATGCCCGTTTTCATAATGATCATGCTTTTGGACTTAAATACATCTTTTAAGCTTTCAAAATCAAAGCAAGTATTTCGATAATGCCAGAATGTGTCTGAGTGAAATTATTTTAAATGAAAAGCCCCGCAGGTGGTGGCGGGGCTGAATAATTATTTGTTTTCTTATTTTAATATTGAAATTATTTTTAGAATCTCTTCTATTATTTCAGTAGCTATTTCTTTTGGATCTTTGTTTCCATCATGGAATAGGCCTTTTATTCCCTTTTCTATAAGCGTTGGGATTTGCTGTTTAGTATTTGTATCCCAGTGGTATGAACAAAATCCGAGATTTTCGATATCTATTTCGTAAGCAAAGGAATATTTATTTACATCAATCATCAACCTAAAACAATCTGAAAATTCTCCTGATTTTGCAGGAGGAACAATTGTTATTTTGTCAACTTGATCCTCAAATAATTTTGTATTAATAGCTTCATATATTTCATTCAGTTTTTGCTTAATTATTTTGTTTCCAGCTATATCTACGTTTTTTTCAAACCAAAATAATTGATCCCCAATTTCATTTTTTAAATATTCATTCCAATCATTCCAAGAGAAATATTGGCTTGAATGTTTTATGAACAATATATCTATTTCATTGTTTTCCTTGTCCAAAAGTGTTACTTTTCTACTTTTAGTACCATTGATAACTTCTCCGTATATAAATTCCTTACAAGAAAAATCAGAATTTTGAATAACAGAAATCAAATGATTTGATGCGCTTACCCCAATGAATAAACAAGTTTTAGGTTTTACAACTTTAATTAAATCAAAAAATGTTTTCCAACCATCATGGAAATCATTTTCATTGGGTCTTTCTCCAATGGTTAGCATCGGTCTTTGAATAAAATTGTAGTAAGATACTAGATTCCAAAATTTATCAGTATTAAACGAATTATCTCCAAACATTGCCTTATGGAAATTTGGAATTATTTTAGTTTTCCAATCTTCACCTTCAATAGCATTTTCTTGAATCATATCTTTTGTAAAATCGATATGATTAACTGTTAATTTCGACTCTTCAGTGTCGTGGGTGTAATGGCTCTCTCCAATGATTAATAATCTGTTATCTTTAGATGTATTAAAATAATTATCTCCAATAAATGGATGCCATTTTAAATTGTGAATTGTTGTAAAGTTTAAATTTTCTGCAATACTTTCCATTTTCTTTGTTTAAATTTTCGTTAATATTTTGTGTTTCTTTCATAGAGATTCCTCAAAAAACACCTCGGAATAAGCTCTAGTACAGCTCAACGAATCGTGATTATTTGAGGTAATGTTGTAATGTTAAATTATTATTTCAGCGAAAGTAACGAATTAGTCCGACGAAATGTGTCGGTTTGTTTTTTGAAAATGTTTTGCTTCTTCCTTTTAGGTTAAATATAAAGTATCACCAATTAGGAGAAATGTAGGCAGTCATAATTCACTGTTTATATCAGCAATATTTTAAGAATTAATAATGTCTGTATTTCTAAATCTGTTACGGAAAAAATCTATTTTCCTAGAACATCAATTCATCAACTTATATTATTACAGAAAATTCAGGATTTCCTCTAATTCAAAATCTGTAGGTAATTTTAAAACGGGGTAAATATCCTCGTCAATTTCACGCTTTCCAACATAATTCTTGCAATCATATCCATATTCTTGATATAATTCATATTCGTTCTTTAAACATAAGGAAGAATATTTGTCGTCTCGATCCCAATCCATGTTTAAGGCATCGATGAGCAATTTGTCTTTATATGCAAACTCACCTTCAGTAGTAGTAACAGTTTTAGAATCTTTCGCAATTAAAAAAATACTAAGCTCATTCAAGCGAAAGATTTTTTTCTTTTTGCCTTTGCTTTTTAAAAGTACATCTACATATTTTTCATATAGTTCAATAACTCTCTCACGAGCTTCAATCGGATTATCGCGTTTAAAAACTTCATTGATTTCGATTACGTCATCCAAATTATCCTGAGAAGGGTACAACGTTCCTTTTAATAGATAGTAAAATTTACTCATAGCTTTGTTTTTGGTTGTTATTTTCATTGCTTTTTTCGTTTGATATCCTTTTCATTTTTACCAGATCCATAGAACCCATTAAAAATCAAAATATTTAATTGCGTCCTATGGGTTATCTAGTATTAATACTAATCAACTACTCATTTTTTATATTTTAAATCTAGTTATTTAGTGGCATTCATTTAGTTTTGGAATCTTTTATCACTAATTAATTCTAAAGCAGGTTTATAAACAAGGAACTTACTGTTGTTAGAAAAAATTATTAAGCGGATAATTGTCAATTTAAAATTTCTACGCTGTGTTCTAACTTTGAAAAAGCACCCAACTGCTGTATATTCTCAATTACTTTCTTTAGCGTATAAATCGCTTTCTGATAATTTTTGTTTGTGGTTTTAATACCTAAATAATTAGAAGTTTGATGATCCTTTAAAATCAATCCTGAAATTAAGTGATAGTATTCCAATGGCAAAACAGTAGTGTCTGTCAATTTTGCATCTAATCGTGGATTTACAATCACATTTCCTTCCAAATATAAAGTAGTATGAATCGAAATGGCATTTACATTATGAATTTTTATGTATTCGGAACCATCATTGTGTTTACTATTAAACACGATTAAATGATTAGCTGGAGAACAATTTATTTTCAACAATGTTGCATTAGTATTCCAACCATTTTTATAGCGTTTACCAATAGTTTTTAGTTTTCTTTCATCATTTACTCCTTTAGGATTGATGATATCGAAAGGTACCACCACATTGACGCAACCATTGTCATAAATCATTAAGAGACGTTCTTTTTTGAGGCTAGTTGGAATTGGTAATTGGTAAATCAAATCTTCTGAAGCTTCAGGAGTTTTATTAAAAGACCAATCTCCATTTTCATAAAACGCCATGTAATACCATACCTTACTTTCAGAATGGTTTTGTTGAATCTCAGGAATAATGATTTCCTCGTCTTTATCTGTTTTTAATCTGACTGTTGGCTGATGATCCGTATAATGATTATCGATATCTTCTTCCTTTTCAGTTAACTCTGTTACCAATTCTGGTAGAATTAAACCTGCATTTCCACTTCTTAATCTATCAAGAACAAACCAAGTAATTTCGTCTCCTTTGAGTAGCTGAGTCATATTTCCAGCCCGTTGGAACAACTTGTTATCATTTGAAAAAATAGGTTTAAAAACCTCGTTTATTTTAATGATGCAATAATCCAAATTGTTTTCATTAAAGAAATTCAAAGTCAAGTTGCTATTTGCAGTAGAACCCATTGTGCGTTTTACCGCATTACGGATTTTATTTTCGTATCCATCATTATTTTTCTGATACGTAAAAATATCATTAGTACTGGAATTTAAATATTGGTAATCGTGATTAATCCCGCAAATATTACCTGAATCGTTTACTCCAAGGTATAATTCTCCCCCTTTGCTATTTTGGAAACCTGCAATAGTTTTTAAAATTATTCCTATTTGTTTATCGATATCGGCAACTATACCGCCAGCTGGAAAGACAATAGTACTTTTAAATTCTTTTATTTCATTTTCAACCCCAAATTTACTTTCTTCATGAGGATTATTAATCACACTTTCTGGATTAACCGAATTATCGGGAAGGACAATCAAATCCTTAGGATATTTCAGTAGCAAGCGAGAGGCGTTATTTTCTCTAATATCAATCCCCGAAAAAAACAACGAAAAAATATCACCTATTTGATGTTTAGGTTCGTTCTCATTTGGGTAATGCCTGTGTTTGATTCCAAAAGCATCTTTTAATTCGTAATAAGTTGCCTGTGTTTTTTCATCCACACGAACAGCCAGTAGCTTAAAAGCATATTCCGAATTAATTTCAGAATAACAATGCTCGAGTACATCGTTTTTGTCTTGATGTAATAATGGCATCCCCCAGATGCTAACACTTTTTACGTAACAACTCAACTTTGCAGGAAGGTTATAATCCTCCCATTCCAATTGAAAATCATAGGGTTTTACTCTGTAACTGTCTTTAAATCCATCCGATAAATAGATGTATTTTGTTTCATTTTCCTCTCTTACGCCAATTACATTGAAAGAGTATGTGTTGTCAGGTATAAATTCTGCCATTTTTTTTATATTTAATCTAAATTGTATTGGAAATTATTTTGTTGTTTGGGAATTTCTATTTAAAATGATATTAACAAATAAAATAGAAAGCTCTCTGCCTAATTCATAGCATTTTTTAATTTTTATCGAAATTAGACTGTCATAACGCCATACTGTGTCAAGAACGTAGCAGATTTATCAACTTCGGATTTATCTTTAGTGAAATACATCCAGATTAGACATATTATAATTTCATTGTTTGATTTCAATTGAGTAGTCTTTGCAATTATATTTTGATTGAAAAAGAAAAGGGCACTAGAAAATTTTTACACTTTTTGATTTAATTAAAAGAAACCTCGAAGTCAAGAAACTTCGGAGAGCTAGACTTAATTTTGATGACCTTTTATTACTGATTCTATAATATCGTTAATTTCTTGCTGTTTTTGTTCTATTTTTTTATCTATCACATTTTGTGCATCTATTTTTGTCTTTATTTTCTCTACGATTTCAGTTTGTTTGGCTGGGTTCCAGTCTGGAATAGGAAACTCTTGTATTTGACTTGGAAAGATATTTGTGTTGTTTCCTAAACCTTTTTTATGAGTATAAACTAAATATTGAAAAAACTCACTTCTAAAGTAATAGTATGCAAATAATGTATTGTAATTTGTCAATCTTATTCTTTGGGTAAAATCTGCGAAAATTGCATTCAAGTCTTCGTCTTCAATTAAAGCTACTTTGCCAATTGTACCTTCGCCTGACCTTGCCAACAAAATATCACCTTTTTGAACTGTTTTCTTTAAGTTAATATTCGAATAGTCTTCTGATACTTTTTTACAATCTTCGGGGTCAAAAGAATAAGTTTTTATGTTTGACATTGCAATGTAAAAACACTCTCCGTCTTCGTCATAGTCGCTTGGAGAAACACTTTTTCCTAATACAATAGGTTCTACTATAAAGTCTTTTACTCTTTTAGTAGTTTTTGAAATTAAAAATGAATGTAAATATTTACCCGCCAAATTATGGAATTTCAATCCCATTCTGCAATCAATGTTATTTGCAAATTCGTTTAGGTTTGAAGAATATGTTTTTTGCTTCTTAAGTTTTTCAAACGTTTCCCAATTAAAATCAAATTCTTCTCCCAGAACATTGTTCATTATGTCTACAGGTTTCAGTTTTGAGTTTTTAAGGTTGGTTATTTCTATTTCTATTGGTTGGATAAGTTGTAATAACGCAAATTGAGTATCTAAATCTAATTTAGGAATTTTTACATTAAGTATATCAAAAGGACTAACATTTTTTTGTGTTTTACCCATCGCAACAATCCTAATTTGATTTTGTAATTTATCAGAATTAAAAAGTAATGAAACAAATTTTGGCGAAACATCTTGTATGTTTTGTTTTACACGAATGATAGCGACTCTTTGATTTAGTAGAATTGGAAAATCCAAATTTTCTACAAAACAACTTTTAAAAAATTTTCCATCGCCTGTTAAGCCAATTAATATATCATTATTTTGAATGATATATTTTGAATAATCATCCACATACTCTTCAGGTAATTTTAACATTTCATCAATCAATAATTCATTGTATTTTGAAATATTTCCAATTCTACAAACGCTAACTCCTGTATCTGTGTAGTCTTTTGAAGAAAAAGCAAAGCCAGATACTATTTCAAAATATTCTGAAAGTCTAACTTGCAGAAATAACAAATCTTCATCAATTAATTTCCTTAATCTGAAAAAATTAAAAGTGGTAAACAAATAATGAGATTTTGAAATTTCACTAAATTTAGCTTTTGTTACTATTCCCATATTACGTCTTTTCTAATGTTGTCCAATATGGTTAATACTTCCGTTTTACGCAATAGAATGTCATCACATTTGTAGCGATGTAAAATACCGTATTTAAAATGGTTTATTAGTTCTTTGTCTGTACGTTCTGAAAATTCTTCCTTTAGTTTATCAGCTTCATAATAATTTGCAAAAATATTTTCAACCAAAACTTTTTCAGTTTCTATAGTTGAAATCTTTTGATTTTGGCTTTCGATGTCTGCTTTTAGTTTTTCAATTTTCTTTTTTAGCGTCTCATTTTCTTTTTCTGAAAACTTAGTTTGAGCTACTTTTAGTTCGGTATCTGTTTCATTTTTTAGTTCGGTAAAATGTTTGATTTCTTTAACAAATCCGCTAATTATAGTTTTTGTGTCTAAATTTGTTGGGGCATACTCAATGTCGTATAAATCGTTTGGCATTGGATTTTCGCCACGTTTGCTACGTTTGTAGCCTACATTTTCGGCTTCAGACATAAATATATCATAGTCTAATTCCTTGGCAACTTCACCAAAAACCCACCAAGCATTATAAAACCCAAAAACTTGTGTGTCTTTGTCGTATTTAGAAATACTGATAATTTCTTCAACATATTTTGTCAATAATTCTTTTGTTGCGAGTTTCTTATCCTCTTCTGTCAAGTAGTCTTTTAAAAAGCGTTTTGTATTGGTTAAAATATTTTTGTCGTTCTTTTGTTCAATATCTTCCACTACATCTTTCGCCCATTTTTTATTGATCTTTTCTTCATTTACAAAGTATTTCACATAGTCTGTTATTCTGGTTTTCAGCAAACTCCATTCTTTACCATATTTGTTCCAAACCACATTCCATTCTTCAACTTGTTTTTTGGTTTTCTTTTGCGCAAAAAGTATACTAGTTTTAGTACTTGTAAATGGTTCAAAGGTTATTTGTGGTAAGCTTACGATGGCTTTTACATTGAAATATTTGAAGATAAACAAACGAATATATTTATTTTCGGTAGTATCAAACACGCTTTCGGGTAATACAACGGCTAATCTTCCACCTTCTTTCAAAAGTTGGTAGTAGCGTTCAATAAAAAGATTTTCAGAATTCTTTTTTTCACCAAATACAAAGGTATTTTTTACTTCACGCTGGGTTTGCGTATCTAAGTCAACGCTAAATGGGGGGTTGCTTATTGCTACATCAAATTTTCCGTTTATTTCCTTGTCGTTATATAAAGCGTCTATATTTGAGGTTTCTAAAAAATTTGGTGAGGTGTCTTTTACATAAAAACGAAAAGGTAATAAACCATCTTTTACAAAAATGTTGGTTGAACCATCACCGTGCAAAATCATATTTACTTTTGATGCTGTGCCTAAATCAAAATTGATTTCCGAACCATACAAGTACTCTTTTGCCCACTTGTTTTCGGCATAGTCTGGTGTAAACAACGCCTCAAAACGCCACTTAACATCCTTACTTGTTCTTACTCTATGTTTCTGTTTGTATTTTACCTCCTTAGTAATAAGCTTCATGGCTTCTACCAAATAAGTTCCGCTTCCTGCTGAGGGGTCAATTATTAAAGGTAATTCTTTATCTTTATTTAACTTCTCAATCGCTAAATTATCTAACTGCAATGCATATAAAAGAAAGTTTACAATATTGGTAGGGGTAAAAAATTGTCCTTTATTTTGCTTAAAGCCATCTCTTGTAATACTTTCAAAGAAGTCGCCTAAAATATCTTTTCCGTCTAATGAGCTTCTTCCTTCTAAAAACGAAAAATTTTCTAAAGATTGTATTGTATAAATTAATTTGTTTAGAGGGAATTTATTTCTATTAATTATACTATCATCATCAATTTTTTGTTGTTCTGAAACATTTAATTGTTCTTTTAAAGCTCTTTTGTATAGACCATTTACACGGTTAAATATTTTTTCAGGGCTTTCAATATTGTGTCCATATTGATAGATTTGAAAATCATATTCTTGTCCATCTTCTTTTTCGTATTCATCTTGAATTTTAGCCAAAATGATATTTACCAAAGAATAAAAAATTTCACTATCGTTAGTTCCGCCTCCGCCCCAAAGAACATTATGGAGGTTTCTTCCTAAGCTTTCAATTTCTAGACGATTTATTTTTGTTCTTAAATCGTATTTTTCATTACCTTTAATTAAAGGTTGTTTTTTTGGTTCACCATAACCTGCTGTTAATTCTGAACCTATAGATATAAAACCGTCCGCTTCCCAATCACTATATGTTGGATATTTTCCAAAGTCAATAATAATTGCTTTATCTAACACGTCTTCTTCTGGTAGATCGGCTGTATAGTAAACCAAATATTTTACTTTAGTTTTAAAGTCCTTTTCTTCTGCTTGAGCTAATGAAAATAATTGCCCTTCAATTTCACTTTTGTCTTTTTCAAACTTGTCTGGTGCTTTAACTTCGATATAAAAAAAAGGGTTGCCTTTTTCATCTTTTACTAAAACATCAATTCTTGGAGCCAATTTTCCGTGCCCTGCTTTTACAGAATATTCTTTTTCAATTTCTAAGTTTTCGGGTTTATAGTCAAGTTCATTAACTAATCTGTCAATTAAAAAAGCTCTTACTACTTCTTCATCGCCTGTCAAGGATTTTAAAACTCGATTTAGTTTAACTTTTTCTGAATATGAAATAGTTACTTTTTCAAGGTTGATTCTAGCAATACTGTTTTTTTGTTTTTGTAATTTATGCTCAACTATTTCAGTCCAGTTTTTCATGTATTATGTAATTATTGTATGCTTTTTATAATTTGTTTAATGCCCTATCCAGTTTAAATGGTTCTCAACTCCCTCATATTCAAACTGAGTTTATTTATACACACATCATTCACTTATAACGTGTATAGATTGATACGGCATCGGTAAATATATGTACAAATGCACATATATGCGTATTTTTTGTGAAAATTATTTCTCACTTAAGTGCACATATTTGAAACATGCAACACAGAGGAGAAATAATAAAAGGAGCAATCCATAAAAGTGGTTATACTATAACTCAATTGGCGAGAACGATAGGAAAAAGCAGAAGGTGGATGTATCTCATGTTTGAAAACAATAATGTTTCTCTGGATATAGTGCTACAAATAGGTAAAATCATCCATTATGATTTCACAGAAGAGATTAAGGAGTTTAATCCGTATCAGAATGCAGTAAATGAACTTGCAACTGATTATCAAAAAAATGAATCACAGGCAGAATACTGGAAAAACAAGTATTTGAAGTTACTTGAGGAATATAATGAGATTCTGAAGAAAGGGAAAACTAGAGATTAAGCTTTAAAAGAAAAACCCTAGTTATTAGAAACGAAGTGAGTAGGAAGTTTTTAAAATGCGTTCACAAAATGATTAGAACTAAAAAAATAACAAAAGGGACAGGGCTTATCATTTATATAAAAACCTCGTTTTCTTACCACGTTATTAGCAACGTGGTAAATTTTTACTGTTTTTTTACCACGTTACTAATAACGTGGTAAATTTTTTGCTGTTTTTTACCACCTTACTCATTCATCAAAACTTTGATTAATGCGTTATTCATATAATAGTTTGACTTACCTACTTTCGTTTTTTCCAAAAATCCTAATTCCGCAATTTTATCTAAATAATTTTGTGCGGTTCTCTTGTTTATTCTCAATTCCTGTTCTAAAAACTCAATCTTGGTGTACGGGTTTCTAAAGAGATTGTTTATTAAGTCCTGACTGTATATTTTTGGCAATTTGGTTTGGATATCGGTTTTGTAATCCTGCATCAAATTATTGATATTCGTAATCAAATCAATAGTTTGTTTTGCAGTAACTTCAACACTTTTCAAGAAATACAAAATCAAATGTTCCCAATCGTCTTTGGTTCTAACGTCTTGTAAAACTTGGTAGTATTCAGCTTTATTTTGCGTAATATAACGGCTTAAATATAAAATGGGAATGTCTAATAATCCTTGCAGTACTAAATATAAAATATTTATAATACGTCCAGTACGTCCGTTTCCATCATAAAATGGGTGGATGCTCTCAAACTGATAGTGAATGATTGCCATTTTTATAAGTGGGTCTAAATCTGAAAAATCATTATCATTGATAAACTTTTCAAGGTTGCTCATTAAGCCCAAAACTTCGGTTGCACTTTGTGGCGGTGTATAAACTGTTTGTCCTTGTGAGTTGACTAATTTCGTACCGCCTTGCGTTCTAAATCCTGCATTGTTTTCTAACAATTCCTTTTGAATGGTTAGAATGTGTTTGTTTAATAAAAGTTGCTCATTGCGGACAATTTCAAAACCCAACTTTAAACCTTGAGCATAATTATAGACTTCTTTGGTTGCAGGGTTCGTGTGAATTAAAATGTTTTCTTTGTATAGGTCATCGTGAGTAGTTACAATGTTTTCTATTTCGCTACTGTCTTTTGCTTCTTGTAACGTCAAGGTGTTTATTAAAATACTTTCGTTTGGGATTGTCTTTGACGTTCCTTTAAGTTCTGCCAAATAACGGTGTGATTGTGCGAGTTGCTTTAATATTGCTATTGTTTCAAGTCCTAGCGGTGGTGGTAATGATGGCAAAGTAAAGTTTTCGTTAGTCATTTGTTCCGTTTTTTATAACTTTTAGTTGAGGTTCTTTGTCTTTGTTTAGTTTCTCGTAAAACTGCATGAATAAATCGGCGTTTGCATCTTTGTCTTCTCTTTTATTAATGTAGGTTAAAAATAAGCTTTCTTTTGAATGTCCCGTAATGTTTATTAAAATAGGTGTTGGTATTTTTTTATAGTAGTTTGAGGCAAAGGAACGACGAAAACAATGTGAGGCTATCAATTCATATTTTGGATAGTTTCCTAATTCTTTGCGGTTGGTTTCGGTATTTAGTTTTGTTCCTTTTACAATCTCAACAATTCCAGCCAATTTACAAATTACTTTTGCATATTCATTTAGTTTTTGGTGTGGGATTTTTTTTGGCAAGTTGTTTTCTATTGTGTCGATTACGTGAGGCGCAATTATACCAATGGTTACACTTTTATTTGTCTTTTGTTGTACGATGTCGATATAGTAATTTTTGCCATTATATCGGATATTTTCGTGAGTGATTTCTAATAAGTCGCCTCCACGTTGCCCAATCTCACAACCTAACAAAATCCAGTTTCGTACATTGTTTAAACTTTCGGGGGTAATGGATAGATTTTTTGTTAATTCAGGATTTTCTTTTTTAAATTGGTTGAGTTGTTCAATATCTGATAAATCCACATTTTTTATTTGTTCCAGTTCGCCAAACGATAAAGTTTGTATGTATCTATCCGTTTCGCTTTCTCTAAAATGTTGGATTGTTTTTGAATAGGGGGCGATTTGAATTTCGTGTTTTTCAGCATCAATGCAAACCGTTTTTAAAATCTCTAATTGTTTACCCGAATAGTTAGTAGAGTATTTTTTAGTGTTTACGAGCCAGTTTGTGAATTTGTCTACAAAGGGTTTTGTGATCTCAACAAACTGAATTTGCTTTTTGGTTTTTGTTTGATATTCTAAAATTATGTTTTTGAAAAGGGTATAGTTTTTTATTGTGCTAGCACTTAATCCAATTTTAAAACCTCCATTGGTTTTTACTTTTCGAGTATTTGCATTATCAATTATGTATTGAATATGATTTACCAACAAACCCGTATCATTTTTTACCACACGTTTGAAACACTCGTTAATTTTTGCATCGAGCCAAAAAGAATCAATAACAATACTTTCGCCCATATCAGTATTAATGCTCTCAAAAAGGAATGATTCCAATTTTTTGAGGTTATTAAATAGTACTTTGTTTTCGGGTGTGTTTTGCTTTGGACGGTCAGTGGTTTCGCTCCAGTCTTTCGGGTTTATCGTGAAACCAGTATTTAATTCTAAATCCTGTTTGCCTCGACCTAAAATAATACGCACTTTAATAGAAACGTTTTTGTTTGCAATACTTCGTATTCTGAATTTTATCGATGCCATATTTTAATATTGAGCGTTTGAACAAAACAAAGTTAGTAATTATGTAGGGCGTTTCCAAAAGTTGCCCGACATTTGCCCGACAATTTAACTATCTTATTAGATTTTATTCGATTTCATTCTAATTACATCGTTTTTTTTTAAGTGCCATTAGGTATTGAATTTATTGAAATTAATTCTATTTTTGTCCTGTTTTCAAGGCTTGTTAAAAACTGTCAAATTGAGTGCTTCGGCGTGTAGGTTCGAGTCCTATTATCCGCACCAAAAGCTTCTCATTCTTGAGAAGCTTTTTTTATTTAAGCCTGTTTGGATTTACAAATCGCCAATTATAGATTGTAAGTTGAGAAAACTGCAATAGTTTCGTTGCCTTTTACGAATAATTCGTTACCTATATATAAGGACGCAATTTCCCCAATCAAAGCCATCCGTTTCGATTAAATTCAAATAATGAGGAGCTATTTCCTGCTATGCGCTACAATCTTTTCTTGGGGCGAAGAAAAATCGCCCCAAGAAAAGGATTTCCGCTGCTATCAGGGCTAGGGCAAAGGTTTTCAGAAGAACGATAGTTTTTCA
>Ga0184629_10000309_pt1 | contig 21675 bp, 18 predicted proteins | sample PLM4_32_b1_FD_133158 | JGI IMG/M metagenome (GOLD analysis project Ga0184629, IMG submission 133158) | Groundwater sediment microbial communities from an aquifer in East River, Colorado, USA - PLM4_32_b1 | ecosystem: Environmental > Terrestrial > Soil > Riparian zone | place: USA: East River...
CGAGCACGGCAACGGCGTCTTCGAATTGCCGGGCCGCGAGCATGTCCGCGGCGCGCTGGCGCGTCTCGTTGGCGAGCACGTCGTGCTCCTGGGTTTCCCGCCGCGCGGAGGACGCGCACGCCAGCAACAGCAGGGCCGCCACCCCAACCCGAATCGTCGACGTCATCGGCGACAATATATCGCCGCGGGCGGGCGGGTTACAGCGCAAACGAAAGGGAAGCGGCCCATCGTCCGTTCGGACGACGGGCCGCGCAGCCGGTTCGACGGATGGTTACAGTCCTGTGCGCAAGCGGATCATGGTCGCGCGGAGCTTGCCGAGCCGGATGTTGAGCCAGTGGGACCGCGGAAAAAACCTGAGCACGGGCGGGCGGCGAATGCCCATGCGCGAGAGCTCGGACGCCGGTGCCGGGTGCATCCGGTCGATCTTCCACGCCGCCAGAAACTCGCCGTAGGCCGCACCGGTGTTGCCCTCGAGGCGGAGCACCTTGCCGAGGTTGACCCGGGTCAGCGGGTCGCTCGGACTCATGCGCACGGCCTTCTCGCAGATCTTGCGCGCCGACTCGTAGTCCTCGCTCTCCACCGCGACGCACAACCCGTAGAGCGACAGGTAGGACGGCTGCTGGGGGCAGATCTGCAGCGCCATTTCCAGCTGCTTTCGTGCCGCCTCCACTTTGTTGCGATTCAGCAATTCGAGCGCACGATTGAAGAGTACGTTGGACTCGTGGGTGCCGTTGCGCTTGTCGATGTCCTCGAGTATCCCGACGCTGCTCATGCGATCGCCCCCGTGGTTAGGTTGCGGTGCGGCCGGTAATGCGGAGTGCACGAAATCGGATGGGAAAGGAGGCCGCGGGGTGGACGAGCAATTCGTGTACCGTAGCAACCGGGCGCGACGGCGACGAGAACGGCGGCGGGCGGCGCGTTAGGGAATGGTAACGCCGCGCGGGAAATCGCGCAGGGTCTCGTCGGCGTGGAAAAGACCGACGAATCGGTCACCGTCCACGATCGCGGCGAAGGGCTTGCGCGCGTCGTGCAGGTACTTGTAGACGCGCGTCGCCTCGGCGCCCGCCTCGGCCACCGGGAAGTCGTAGCGCGCGATCGCCCCCAGCGGCTCCGCGTAGCGACCGTCGCGAACCGCCCGCAGCACGTCCGACGTAACCACCACGCCCGCGAGCGAACCCGACTCCGCCGCCAGGGCGTACGCGGCGGCGGCCTCGCCTCCCATGTGCGTCGCGATCGTCTCGACGCGATCGCCGGCGGCGAACACCGGCGCGAGCAGGTCGACCACGTCGCCGACGCACTTGCCCGCGAGGCGCACGCGCATGCTGATCATCCGTTCCTCGAGCATCCCGCCGATGAACACGAACACCGCGATCAGCGCCAGCATGATGAACGCGGTATCGACGAATGCGGTCACGACGAACACGAGGGCCACGAGTTGGCCGACGTCGCGCGCGCGACGGGTGGCCGCGAGGTATGGCATGCGCATCGCCAGGGCGCCCCGGAGGATGCGCCCGCCGTCCATCGGATAGGCGGGAATCAGGTTGAAGACTCCCAGCACCAGGTTCACCCACGCGAGATCGACGAGGAAGCCTTCCCCGTGCGGGGGAGATCCGGCCAGCGCGAGGCCGCCGAACAGCAGCCCGGCAATGACGAAGTTGACGACGGGGCCGGCGACGGCCACCGCGATCTCCTGGCGCGGCGACTCCGGCAGCGATTCCGCGCGCGCCACGCCCCCGATGGGAAACAGCGTGATGTCACGAACACGAATTCCGTAGCGCCGGATCTGGACGCAGTGCCCGAGCTCGTGCAGGATCACGCAGCCGAATACGGCGAGCACCAGCGCGGCGCCCTCGAGTGCGTCTCGCCAGGACCCGGTCCTTCCCGCCAGCGCCGCGTACAGGAGCAGGACGATGGGAAAGGTGGCATGCACCCGAACCGGGATCCCGAAGTAGCGGCCGAGGCCGACGGTGTAGCGCATGCGATGGCTCCAACGCTCCTTGCGGCTGCGGGTTCGCCGTGCTAAAATGCTGCAACGGCGCGCCCCCACGCCACGAAGCACGGTTTGTAGACGGCCTCTACCCTTCGCCCCGCCGACCCCGGTCGGGCGCGCTCCTATGCCAAACCGGACTCATGCCTTACGACTCCTGGTCGCCGTGGCGATGCTCGTGGCGCTCCCCACCCCCGCGCCCGCGCTGGTCCACTACGACTTCGAGCAGGCCTTCTTCAGCGAGGCACCCGAGCCAGTGCTCGACCACTGCGTGGTGGAGCAGGACAGCCTCTATCACCTCTTCTACCTTCGGGGTAACCCCGCCGTCAACATCGGACATGCGACCACGACCGACTTCATTCACTGGCAGACCCTCGCTCCGGTGCTCGCGCAAGGAACCTGGGATACGAGGCTCTGGGCGCCGTACGTGATCCGCCGACCCGACCAGTCGTGGCTGATGTACTACACCGGCGTCAACGTCGCCGGGGCGCAGCAGAGCGGTATCGCCGTTTCCGACGAACTGGCCGACTGGTTCAAGATTCCCAATCCACGCTATCACCCGGATCCGGTGTGGGCGCTGTGGACGGAGGACGAGTTTTCGCACGGCCGGGACCCGCACGTCATGGAGTACAACGGCCGGTACTACATGTTCGTCACCGCCAAGACATTCTCAAACCAGGGGGCGGTGGCCTGCGCCGTTTCCGATGATCTCCTCAACTGGGAGGACATCGGACCGATTTACGTGCACGAGAACTGGCATGTGCTGGAATCGGTGTTCATTCTGCATCGCAACAACAAGTTTCACATGTTCTTCACCGAAGAGGCGGTCTACGGAACTACCCAGATCATGTCGGACTCGTTGCTGTCCGGATGGGACTACTCGACGCGCCGAATCATCGACCCCGGTCACGCACCGCAGATCACGGACACGCACCTCGGGCAGTTGTTCTCGCGGCACTCCGTCTACAACGACCAGCACGGAACGCTTCGTTACGTGTTGCGCTTCACCCCCATGATCTGGCTCGGCGACCAGGCTGTGGTCCCGAGATACCTGCCCCTCGCCCCCGAATGGACGTTCTCGGGCGATGCCTTCTACTACCAGCCCACGTTCGGCAACAACGCGTTCGTGCGCAACCAGGGATACCCGACGTCGTTTGTCGGGGACGGGTGGATCAACACCTACGAGTACTACACCGGGCCGGCGGGATACGGCCAGCCGGGCGACAAGTTCGGCGAATTCAAGGTCGGGAGCGCGCGCTCGCCGACCTTCTCGATCCAGGGCAATTCGATGAGCCTGCTCGTGGGCGGCGGCAACTACCCCACGAAGTGCTACGTGGCGTTGGTGGACGCTGGAACGGGCCAGGTACTCTTCCGGGAGACCGGGCGCAACAGCGACGTGATGGACAAGCGCCACTGGAACGTGCGTCCATACATCGGGCGGTCGGTTTACCTCGAGATGACCGACAGCTCGACGGCGGCATTCGGGCACCTCGATGTGGATGAAATCGCCGAGTCGTACGACGTACTCCTCGGCGGCAGCAGCGGTAGCGGCCAGGTGGGGGGGCGCGGCCGCGCCAGGGCGGTGGTCTACTACGAGGGCAGCGGCGACGACGCGCCCGCGAGCGCGCCAGTTTCGCCCGTGGCGCGCAGCGCGCAATTGTTCGCCAACGTGCCCAACCCGTTCAATCCGATCACCTCGATCGCCTTCGAGATTCCGCACCCGGGACGCGTGCGCCTCGACGTGTTCGACGCCCGCGGCGCGCACGTGCGCACGCTGGCGGACGGTCCGCGTGGCGCCGGCCGCGGCGAGGTTGCGTGGAACGGTGCGGACGCTCGCGGAGGCGCGATGGCGTCGGGGATCTATTTCTACCGTCTGCTGCTCGATGGGCGAGAGGTTGCGACGCGCAAGATGGTTTTGCTCAAGTAGCGCCCCGGTACATCTTCCCTTTACCCCGGCACGATTTCTCCCTAGATTGGGCCCATGGCGCTTAGGCTGGCGAGTGCGGCCGCGGTTCTGCTCATCGCATCGGCATTGCCCGCCGCGGCCATGGACCCCACCGCTTCGAAGGAACGCGTCGGCATCCGCTTCGGATTCGACGGCACCAACGACGGTCTCCACGATACCTTCGGGGACGGCTGGGACGCGACGCTCTTCTTCACCGAAAAGATCACCACCCGCTTTCTCCTCGACATTCGGTTGGGCGCGATCTACCTGGGCGACATGCAGACGCCGGAGCTCGACGACGAAATCACCAACATGCCGAACGTGGTCTCGGAGATGCGGTTTCTGTACTTCAGCGTGGGGCCGATCGTGAGCGTTCCGCTCGGCGGGGCCAACACCGGCTATGCGAGTCTCGGCCTGGGCGTCTACTCCGTGAGTCTCTTGTTCGATTCCGGGGTGACAGCGTTCGACTTCAGCGACCAGCACCTCGGCCTCAACGGCGGGCTGGGGATTTCGCGGCGGATTGCAACCAGCTGGTGCGTCGAGCTCAACGGCACCGTCCATTATTTCGACGTCGACACCCAGTCCAGCGACCTGTACTGGAAATTCACCGACGGCGCCGACAACCCGCTCCTGATCAGCGTCGCACTCGGAGTGACGCTCGACCTGCGCTAGTCTCCGGCGGAGCTGGTGTCCGCCATCACCGCGATTTCGAGCTTGCGAATCAACTCCCCGGCTTCGACGTCGGACGGGTTGAGGGCCGCGTATTTCCGCATCGCCTCGAGCGCGGGGCGCGGTTTTTTCTGTGACGCGTACGCCATCGCCAGGTTCTTGTACCCGTTCGGGTAGTCGGGGAATCTCTCCGTGGTCTCCAGGAAGGTGGCGATCGCCTCGTCCGCGCGGTCCGTTTCGGCGTAGGACGCGCCGAGGTTGTTGTAGGCCCGGCGGTAGCCGGGGGTGACTTCGATCGCCTTGCGAAACGCGGCAATGGCCTGATCGTAGCGGCGCAGCTCGCGATAGGTCACGCCCAGGTTGTTGTAGGCCTGGGCCAGCTTCGGGTCATAGTCCGCCGCCAGGCGGTACTCGCGAATCGCATCCTCGCGGAGGTTCACCCGGCGCAGGACTTGCGCGAGTTCGTAGTGAACCAACGGCCGGTTGGCCTCGATCGCGAGCGCCCGCCGATAGTCCTCGATGGCTTTGAAGTTGTTTCCGCTCTCCTTATAGACGATCGCTCTCTGCAGGTACCCCTCGGGTTCCCTGGGAAACACGGCGATTGCCCGGCTGACCTCACGCAGCGCCGGCTCGAAACTGCGCAGTTCGCTCAATCGTCGCGCGCGACACACCTGCTCCCTGAATTCGACCGTATGGGAGTCGATCTCGAAGATGCCGGGATAGGTCGCCAGCAACAGCGCAATCGCGCCCACCACGAATGCCGCCCCGGTCCGAAATGAACGCAGGCGCGAAGGCATTGCCACCAGCGCGTGCCCGGCGAACAGGCACAGCACCGGCGCCACCGGCTCGCGATAGCGGCCCGCAACGAAGAACAACGCGATCGCAGCGGCGCCGGCGAGCACGTACCCGAGCAAGACCCCGTACCGGCTCCACGCGCGCATCGACAGCAACATCCCGAGCAGGCCAAAGACCATGACGAACCAAAGCGGGACGAACAGGACCCGCAGCCAAACCAGCTGCCGGCGCTGGACGTCGAAACTCTCAATCTGGGGCGCCTCGTAACCATTGAAGTAGAGCGCGACCTTGCGCGCCAGCAGGACGCCCCAGCGCGTCGGGGTGGCGTTGATCTCGTCGCGCGCGCGACTGAACCAGTACGCGGACACCTCGGCGGGGCTCAGGTCGCGCCCCGTTTGGCGCTCGACGAACTCACGGGTGGTGACGTCGTCGATGACGTCGACGTCGCGCACGGGAACGAACATCCCGGTCGCGTCGCGGCCGTTGCCGAGGTAGAAATTCACGCCCGCGTTCGACGTCACCGGCGCAAACGCCCCACCGGCGATGGTGTTGTGGACCATGGCGGGAAGGTTCACGGCGAACAGCGCCAGGGCGAACGCGCCCGCGCGCGCGTAGCGGCGGGGGTGGCGCTCCTGCAGGACGATCCATCCCAGGACGAACGCGCCGAATACGAGAATGCTGGCGCCGGCCAGCGCCGAAAGCCCGAGCACCGCGCCGGCGGCCGCGTAGCGCCCCGCCGACGCAGGTCGGCGCGCGTGCAGGATGAGGAGCGCCGAGCAGTTGAGCAGCGTCCCCATCCATTCCACCAGGAGCTCGCTCTCGTAGAAGGTGGTCGCGCCGTACAGAATCAGGATCAGCGCGCCCGCGAGCGCCGCCGACGGCCGAAAAACGCGCCGGCCGAGCAGGAACGCGAGCGCGACGGTGGCCGCGCCGCCGGCCACCTGGAGCAGCCGCACGAGCATGAAATCGCGGCCGACGACCGCGTACACCAGGGAGAGGAACAGCGGGTAGAGCGGAGCCATGAACCAGCCGTCGCTTCGAAGCAGATGACCGCCCGCGATCTCCTGCGCCACCTGATCGTAGTACCTGGAGTCCATGATCGGCACGCGCGCGTACAGCGCGTCCGCGCTGTGCACGACGTAGACCAGCTTGAGCACGAGCGCCAGCCCGAACAGCATCAGCGGCCAGCGCGCGCCTTCGGCGAGTGCGCGGTCGGCGCGTTCGAGGCAGCGATCGACGGCGTCGAGCGTTCGCATCATTTCGACGGCAACGTAGCGTAAGCCCATGGCACGGGCAAACGAAATCCCTTGACCGGCCGCCGCCGCCCGCCTAGCCTCGCCTACTCGCGGCACGCGCTCACCACCAGACGCCCAGCCGGGAGACTCCAGCCCATGACGCTCCGGGACGAATTGCTCCAGCACCTGTTGTCTCATTCGTTCAAGACGGGCGAGTTCACCCTCGCTTCCGGCAGGACGAGCAACTATTACATCAACGGCAAGCTGACGACGCTGGATGCGCGGGGCGCGTATCTGGTCGGGCGGATGTTTCTCGCGATGATGGCGGACGACGTACCGGACGCCGTCGGCGGTCTCACACTCGGCGCCGACCCGATCGTCGGCGCGATGCTCTCGCTGGCGGGGCTCGAGGATCTTGCGCTGCGCGGATTCATCGTGCGCAAGCAGACCAAGGATCACGGCACCAAATCGCTGGTGGAAGGGTCGCTGCGCGAAGGCGACCGCGTGGTGATCGTGGAGGATGTGGTGACGACCGGCGGTTCGTCGCTACAGGCAATCGCGGCCGTGAAGGCGCTCGGGTGCGAGGTGCGCCGCGTGCTGGCAGTGGTGGACCGCGAAGAAGGCGGAAGCGCCGTGCTCGCAAAGGAAGGATGTCGACTGGAAGCGGTGTTCACCGCGAACGAACTGCTCGCCGCGGCTCCCCGGGGGCTTTCGGGACCGAAGGGCGACGCGTGAACGCGCGGCGGCCGTCACTCGATGAGGTGACCCGTCCGTCCGAGTAGTTTGCCCAGCACCAGCCCCCACATGGGCGCCGCGTAGGCCAGAGCCGCCGCCGAAATGATGGCGCCGGCCACCGGGATACCGCCAACCAGCGCGCGCAGGACCACGACCGGAAGGCCGATGGCCGCCACCAGGCCCACCGAATAGATGTACTCGTGCTCCATGCGGATGATGGTGCGCACCAGGCGCCGCGGGTCGAGCGTCTTCGCGACCGAACCGGTGAACCCTCCGATGGAGACCATCGCCGCGGGCAGATAGACCGCCGCGACGATGCCGGTCGCGACCAGCGCCACTGGACTTCGGGAGAGAAACACCCACAGCGATTCGCCACCACGGCCCTGCACCATCATGGCGAGTTTGGTGCCGCCGGCAATTACCACTCCCCACTGCACCACCACCACGCTCATCAGCAAGGCGGGCCGCAGGAGTTTGCGCAACGGGTCCGCGAACGAGCGATTCCACTCCGGGGGGCGCGCCGCGCCGCGGGCCGTGTACTCCATGATCTGAAACAGCCACAGCCACAGGAGCACGGCACCGATGAATCCGCCGAACGGCACCCACGTGAGCACGGCAAGCACCACCGCGGGCACCGCGACGTAGAGGGGCCCGCGGGCGAGCGGCATGGTAGCCAGTTCGGCCAGGTCGTCCCACGCGGGCTCGGGACGATCGAGATAACGAAACACTTTCTGTTCCGCTTTCGAGAAACGGCGCTTGACCTCCTGGGCCGCACCGGTGTGGTAGGGGTAGCGGTGCAGCACGGTCTGGAAGTGGGCCCGCGCCTCGTCGCGGTGTCCGAGCTGGGCGGCGAGAACACCCGCGTCGAGCTGGAACTCCAGTGTGTCGGGGGACTCGATCGCGCGTTCGAGGGCAGCCTTGTATTCATTTTCGACGCGCGCGCGCTCCTCGTCCACGGGCCCGGCGGAATTCGATCCTTGGGATGTCTCCGGGAGATACTCCGCGAACCGGGTCTCCCCCAGCACCGCCCACCGATCCTCGTCGGGAAGAAAGATGCGGACGGCGGCGGAAAGCTCGCCGCTGCGGCAGAGATCCTCGATCTCCTGCCAGGTCCACTGCTCTTCCCGCGTGGATCCTTCGCGTAGGACGTAGTAAAGGGTTGCGGTGGTCATAGGCTCGCCGAACAGCACGGCCCAGCCGCAGTGCACACCGTGTGCCAATCCGGGCCCGGGCCCGCAAATGCGAAGGGCCCGCCCATCGGGCGAGCCCTTCCTGAACTGAATCTGGCGAGGAACGCGAACTACACGGATGCGCTCTCGCGGCGCCGCATCCCCGCGTAGAGGCCGATCATCAGGAGACCGGTGCCGAGCAGCATCCAGGTCGACGGTTCGGGCGTCGCGTGCGCGCCCTCGAGGCCGGTGTCGCCACCGCGGGGGCGGGCCCCCGGGCGGCCGCCGACGCGCCTGTCGTCGAGACGCTCGTGCCATTCCATGATTCCGCCCCCGCCGTTGCCCCGTCGCGACCCGTTCGAGAACGAAGAGTTGGAGAAGGTGGCGCCGGCGCCCGTCGTGACGAGGAAGCCGCCGTTCGAGCCCGAGGAGGGCGCCGAACCGGCAAACGACCCGGACGCCGCGGCGTCGGTCTTGTCCGCGAGCGACGCGTTGAGCTGGTCCTGGACCGCGTTGACGCGGAGGTAGTCCGTGGACTCAATCCGCGCATGGGCGGTCGAGTTCGACGCCGACAATATGGACGCGGACGCCTGGGTCGACGCGACGACAGTCAAGGCCAATGCAGCTACGGTGTACCGCGCGTTCATCGAGTTCCTTTCGAGTGCCCGTTACTTCAGCACAATGAGCGGTGAATGGTCCTTGATGTCATAAAGCAGGAGTGGTGCCTGGAATGCGATTGACCATGATTCCACCGGTACTATTAACTTATTATCCAGCAATAATATAGCCAATCCACCGCCAGAGTATATATCTGACAGGATTCGCTATAGCGAATGCACGGCCGGGGCGAGCGATGCGACCCATCGGCCCGCAAAGGCCCTGGCGGGGGGTGCGAATTCCCCCTGTTTACCTTCTTGAAAACGCGGCTGGGGGGCGGGACAACGGGCGCCCTGCCTGCCAGGGCGCCCGTCCACTCGGAGGCACTTACATCTTCATGCTCTTGAGCTCGATGTTGAGCCCCTGCGCGGGGTTCTCCTGCTTGACCAGGAAGTGGGGCAGCGCTTTCTGGACGTACATGATCTGCTCGCCGTCACTGCTTTTCACCTTCACCTTGTACGTGGAGAACGATCCGGCCGGAACCATGAGGTCCTGCTCACCCGTCACCTCGATCGTGATGTTCTCCAACGTTCCCGACTGCGCATCGAGCACCGGGAACTTGAACGACTTCCCATTCTCGAGCGGAAGGGTCGAGATCAGGATGTCGACAGCGTTCTTCAGGATCGTCCCCTTGACGAGCGCCACGTCGATGTCCTTGCCGCCGTCCTTGCCGCCCTCGACCCGCCCCTTGGCGGTGCCATCCGCGAACGCGAGCTCGGAGGACATCTGCTGCGGCCCGGCCGCCATGGAGAATTTGTAGGCGCGAGGTTCGAAGTCAGCCCCGAACGTCATGTCCTCGTTGAGCGAAATCATCCCGGAAATCGCGGACGAGGCAGCGAATTCCGCCGACCCTTTCTTCTGGAGCGACACGTTCATGTCGCCCAGATTCATCTCGCCATACTTCACGGAATATGTCGCCGCCGTGTTCTTCAACCCCGACGTGTCATAGTCGAAATCCGTTCCCTGCACGGACAGCTCGTCCATCGAGACGGGGTTGCCTTCGATGTCGAAGGTTGCGACCGACGCGATGGGCGCCACCTTGTCCTTGATGGCGACGGCGTCGCCGACCAGGACGATCGCCAGGTCATCCGCCTTCAGGTGCTTGGCCATCGCGGTCTGAACATCCGCCGCGGTCACCTTGGCGACCTCCTTGCGGTAGTTCTCGAGGTAACTCTTGTCCAGCCCCAGCAGCTTGATGGTCCCGATTTGCGCCGCAATCTGACTGGGCGTTTCGATCGTGGTCGGGAAGTTGCCCACCAGGTACGACTTCGCGGTGTTGAGCTCTTCCGCGCTGACCGGCTCCTTAGTGATACGTTCCAGCTGGACCAGCATTTCTGCCAGCGCGCTGTCCGACACTTCGGTGCGGCAGTTCGCCTCGGCGACGAAGATCCCCAGGTCCTTCGGCTTGCTGAAGCTCGAGTACGCGCCGTACGTCCAGCCGTGCTTCTCGCGCAGGTCGAGGAACAGCCGCCCCACGCCTCCACCACCGCCCAGGATGCGGTTGCCGACGGCGATCGATGCCCAGTCCGGGTCGGTGGGGCGAAGGCCCAGCATGCCGACTCGGAGATTCGTCTGCACGGATCCGGGACGATGGTACAGCGCGATGTTCCGGGCGGTCCGCTCGGGCGGGGCCGTGTACATCGGCTTGTCCGGCGTTCCCGCCTTCCACGCCCCGAAGTACTTCTCGACGTCCTTCTTGACCTGCTTGGTGGAAACGTCGCCCACCACGAACAGGAGCGCGTTGTTGGCGACGTAGTTCTTCTGGTGAAACGCGACCACGTCGTCGCGCGTGACCGACTCGACCGTCTCGGTGGTCGGGTGGACGGCGTAGGGGTGGTTGCCGTACACGACGGCGTCGAAATGACGGTCCGCCATCGCGTCCGGGTCCGACTTCTCGAACTCGATGCCGGTCACGGCCCGCTTGCGTTCTTCCGATAGCTCGTCTTCCGGAAACGTCGGATTGAGAATGATATCCGAGAGGAACTCGTACGCGGTCGGAAGGTACTCGCTCAGAATCGAGATGGTGAGAATCGAACCGTCATTGTCGGTCGACGTGGAGAACACACCCCCCACCGACTCGATCCATTCGGCGAGCTGCTTGGAATCCTTGGTCGCCGTTCCCTTGTTGAGCAGGGAACTGGTGTAGGTCGCGAGCGACGACTTCCCTTCCGGGTCGAGCGTCGAGCCAGCCCGAACGGCGAGCCAGATCGACGCCATCGGCTGCTCGTGGTGCTCCACCACGACCACCTCGAGACCGTTCTTCATCACCAGTTCCTTATACGCGGGAAACGAGAGCTTCTTGAGAGGCTCTGCCGGCGGCGGCGTTTGCTTGGTTGAGGCCGGCTTCGCCGCGTCGGCCGCGAAGGCCCCACCCGCGACGCCCGTCACCAGGACCACCAGCATCGCGCCCATCCAACGATTGTTTTTCATCACATGTCCTCCTTGGCGATGCGGTTGGTTAGCTGTTCTTCGGCGGCGCGGCCGTGACCATGGTACGGTTGTCACTGCGCAGGTACTGCTTTGCCACCCGCTGAATATCCTGCACCGTCACCGCCAGGTAGCGATCCAGGTCCGTGTTGATCACGGACAGGTCGTTGTGCAGCCAGATGTAGTGATGAATCGACTCCGCCTTGCCCATCACGGTCTCGCGTGAGCTCACGAATTCGGTTTTCAGCTTCGTCTTGGCTTTCTGCAGCTCCTCCGCCGTGATGCCTTCGTTCTGGATCTTCGCGATCTCTTCGTCCATGAGCTTCTCGCACGTCCCGATATCCACGCCCGCGTTGGACGCGACGATCAGGCGGAACTCGCTCGGGCCCATGCGGCCGTCGACGAACCCGAAGCAGCCGAACGCGGCCTCCTCGTCCTTGACCAGGCGCTTGTGCAGGCGGCTCGACTCCCCGTCGGCGAGGAGCGTGTTGAGCATCTCCAGCGCTGGCGTGTCGGCGTGCGCATGGGACGGAATCTGGTAGGTGGCGAACAGCGCGGGGACGTTGGCCTTCGGCGAGTCCACCAGCTTGCGCCGCTCGCCCTTGTTGAACGGCTCGTCCCACGTCGGAAATGCGCTGGACCGCCCGGCGGGGATGGCGCCGAAGTACTGCTTCGCCAGTTCCATCGCCTTCTTGGGCTCGATGTCCCCGACGATGACGAGAACTGCATTCGCCGGGCAGTAGAAGCGGTTGAAGAAGGCCTGGACGTCCTCGACCTTGGCGGCGTCCAGGTCGTCCATGCTGCCGATGACGGTGTGGTCGTACGGCCAGCCGTCGTAGCCGAGCGTGTCGGAGACGAGGAACGCTTCCCCGTAGGGCTGGTTGTCGATCCCCTGCCGGCGCTCTTCCTTCACGGTCTCACGCTGATTCTCGAACTTCTCGGAGGTGACGACCAGCGAACGCATCCGGTCCGCTTCCAGCCACAATCCCATGTTGAGACGATTCGACGGCAGCGTCTCGAAGTACTCGGTTCGATCCGTGTTGGTGGTGCCGTTGAGCGTGCCCCCCGACTCGGAGACGTACTTCATGTGGTCGCCCTTCGCAACGTTCTCCGAGCCCTGGAACATCATGTGTTCGAACAGGTGCGCGAAGCCGCTGCGGCCCTTCTCCTCGTTGGCGCTCCCGACGTGGTACCAGACATCGATCGCAACGACTGGCACCGAGTGGTCCTCGGAAAGCACGACGCGCAGGCCGTTGTCGAGCGTGTGCTCTTCGTACTGAATTTCCCCGGCGGCCGGTTGCTTCTTGCCATAGCCGGTGGTGGCGAACACGACACCGACGGCCACGCACATTGCTGCCCAGATAAGGCGCTTCATGCCTCCATTACCTCCACATGTCATTGAATCCAGAATCACGCCCCCGAAAACCGTGCACGATGAGGGAAAGGCGGGTTGGGTGCGCGGGTTGGTTGTCGCCACATATATCCCAAAACGCCCCCTGCGTCAACCGCGCAGGGGACGTTTCGGGCGGTTTGAGTGACTCCAGGGCTTTCTACGCAAGAACCGGGGGGCGAGTTTCACGGCACGACGCGCCCGGGTCCTCCCTTGCACCGGTTTCCCGTCGACCCGCCCCACCGGGGTGCCCTCCGGGAGACCAGGCCGACCGGCGCTCGAAGATCGGCGCGAGCGCCGCACCGACCGCCGCTAAACGACGTTGACTCGCACGTCGACGACGCGGCAACCGGCGCGGTCGGTGGTGACAATCACGGGGTTCATGTCCAGCTCGGCGATACCTTCGACGTCGTGGACGAGTTGCGCGAGCCGTAGGATCGACTCCTCGACGAACTCGATGTCCACGCGCGCATCGCCGCGCACCCCCTCCAGGAGCGGGAACGACCGAATGCTGCGCACCATTTCGCGCGCATCGATGTCGGTCATGGGGAGTACCCGAAACGCGACATCGCGCAGAATCTCGACGTAGCGGCCGCCCATTCCAAACATGAGCAGCGGGCCGAACTTGGGATCTTGCGCGACGCCCAGGATGACCTCCTTGGCACTGCCGGCGGCGGCGTTTGGACCCGCACCCGCCATCTCCTGCACCATGAAACCGGTCGCGCGCTCGAACACGCCGGCGCGCTTGAGTGCCGTCTCCATGGCGCGCCCCGCCTCGACGAGGGCACCCGCGTCGGCGATACCGACGGTGACGCCGCCCACGTCGGACTTGTGCACGATGGTCGCGCCCACCACCTTGAGGACGACCGGGAACGAAAGTTCCTTGGCCGCCGCGCGCAGATCGGCACCGGCGGGAACGACGGCGTAATGACAGAGCGGAAACCGGTACGCGTCGAGGAGCGCGTGGGCGTCGCTGGGGGCGAGGTAGCCCCCGCCCGCACGCCGTTTCTTCTCCACGATCGCCCGCGCACGGTCCACATCCGCCTCGAACACGTGCACCTCGCCGGCCGGGCGTGCCCGCCAGAGCCGGTAGCGGTTCATTTGCTCCGCCACCTTGACCGCATCTTCGGGAAACCGGTAGATCGGAACCGCCCGCTCGATCTCGCGTGGAATGCGCGCGTAATAGGCCTCCTCCGCCATCAAGACGGAAAAGACCGGCTTGCCGCGGGCGCGCGCCACCCTGGTGATCCGGCGGATCACCTCCAGCGGCTCCACCATGAGGGGCGGAACGAAGATCGGAATGACGATATCGACGCCGTCGTCGGCCAGCACGAGGTCGAGCACCCGCTCGTACTGGTCGGGGCCCGCGCTTGCGATCATGTCGACGGGATTCTCCACGCTGGCCTCCAGCGGCAGGACGGATCGCAAACCTGCTCTCGTCTTTTCCGACAGCGTGGCAATCTGGAGCCCGTGTCCGTCCGCCGCGTCGACCGCCATGATCGCCGGCCCGCCGGCGTTGGTGACCAGGCACAACCGGTTGCCGCCGGGGACCGGGGCCCCCACAAAACCGGCGACCGCGTGGATCATCTCCTCGATGCTCGAGACCCGGTTGACGCCGCACTGCTGCAGCAGCGCTTCCGAGGCGACCTCGAGGCCGGCCAGCGAACCCGTGTGGGACGACGCAGCGCGGGCGCCGGCCGCCGAGGAACCAGACTTCACCACCAGGATGGGTTTGCGGCGCGTGATGCGCTTCGATAATTCCGTGAACCGCCGCGGATCGCCGAACGACTCGAGGTACATCGCGATGATCTGCGTGTCGGGGTCGTTCTCCCAGTACTCGAGCAGGTCCATCGCGCCGACGTCCGCCTTGTTACCCACGCTCGCGAAATAGGAAAAGCCCAGGCCGAGCTTCTGCACCGCCAGAAGAATCGCGACCCCGAGCGCCCCGCTCTGGGTCATGAACGCTACCGTGCCCGTGGGCGGAATCCCCGGCGAAAACGTGGCGTTCATGCGCACCGCGGGGGTCGCGTCGATCACACCCATGCAATTGGGGCCGATCATGCGCATGCCGTAACGGCGCGCGATCTCGATGATGGCGTCCTCGCGCTTGGCGCCCTCTTCCCCCGTCTCCCGAAAGCCCGCCGTGATGATGACGAGCCCCTTGACGCCCTTGCGCCCGCATTCCTCGACGACCCCCTGGACATGCGCCGCCGGGACGACGATGACCGCGAGGTCCACCGGGTCGGGAATCGCCTCGACCGACGGATACGACTTGGTGCTGTGGATGTACTCGTGGCGCGGGTTCACCGGGAACACCTTGCCGTTGAACTCGTACGCGAAGAGGTTGTTCAGAATCTCGCGCCCGATGCTCCCCGGGCGCGGTGTGGCGCCGACGATCGCGATCGAACGCGGCTTGAAAATGGAATCGAGGTTGTGCATCTGCAATTACCCGTGTCAGCGGGGCTGCCGGGGCGGCTGGGCGGCGCCGCGCCGAACCTGCTCCACCAGCTCGCGGACCCTGGTTTCGATCTCGCCGCGCACGCGGCGAAACACGGTGAGCGACTTGCCGATCGGGTCCTCGACGGACCAGTCCACCGCCCGCCCTTTGAAACCGCGGGGCACCAGCGCCGCCGCCGGCACGGGGGCCATGGACACGACGATGTCCATCTCCCCCACCGGGACGGCGTCGAGCCCGTTCGAGCGCTGACGTGAGATGTCGATCTTCCGCTCGCGCATGATCTCGATCGCGTCTTCGCTGATGACTCCGGTCGGGTTGGTGCCGGCGCTGTGGATCTCGAGGACGTCGTGGCCGAACTCGCGCGCGAACCCCTCCGCCATCGGCGAGCGACACATGTTGCCGACGCACACGAAGAGCACGCGGGTCTTGGGAGCGGGATGTTTCATCAAAGCAGGTGCGGCGACCGCCGACACCCTATCACGACTTCACGCCGCGATACAATCCCGCGATACCTGCGGTGAGCCGGCGCGACTCCACGCGCGCAAGCCCGGCGGCGGTGAGCAATGTCTCGATCTCGCACGGATCCAGGAATCCGCGGATGGACGCGGCCAGGTACCCGTAGGCCTCACCGGAACCGGAAATGAGCCTCCCGGCGAGTGGCAGAAAGGTGGCGAGATACGCCCGGTAGGCAAGCAGTGCGGCGCCGCGCGGCGGGAGGAACTCGAGCACCACCAGCCGCCCCCCGGGACGCAGCACGCGCGCCATCTCGTCCACTCCGCGCGCGTAGTCCGGAAAGTTGCGCAGCCCGAACGCGATCGTGACCACGTCGAACGACTCGTTCGCGAACGGCAGCGAGAGTGCGTCGCCCTCGACGAGGCGGATGCGGCCGGAAAGACCCGCGCGCTCGAGTTTGCCTCGCCCGACATCGAGCATGCCGGGAGAAAGGTCGACGCCGGTGATCGAACCGGCCCGCGCGCGGCGGACGAACTCGATCGCGACGTCGGCAGTGCCGGTGGCGACGTCGAGAACATCGTCGCCTGCGCGCGTCTGCGCGCTCGCGACCAATGCGCGCCGCCAGCGGCGATCGACGTTGCCGCTCAACACGTGGTTGAGAAGGTCGTAGCGCCGCGCGATCGCGCTGAACATGCGCGGCGTGCGGGTCTTGTCCGCCACTGTCGCGGCGACGGCTCGTTGCTCGAGGCCCGGCTCGGCGAGCGGTGTCACTTCGCCACCAGCCGGTAGATCTTGCTGGGCCCGCCGGAGGGGTCGTGGGCGCACAGGTAGAGCTCGTCCTGCTCGTCGAGCCCGAACGTCGAGATCAGAATGCTGGTGTCGACCAGGAGACGGTTTTCGGGCTCGCCGCCGTCGGCGCGCAGCGCCCACACTCGCCCGCTGCCGTAGTCCGCGTAGACGTACCACCCCACCAGGTCGGGGAACGCCTTGCCGCGGTACACATAGCCGCCGGTGACGCTGATGCCTTCGCTGCGTCCGTACGCCCACACCGGGTCGACGAAGTCGTTCGTGTCCGCGCACGACCGGGCGCGCTGGTCGGCGGGTTGGTACGGGTGCGCGCCCTCGCGACAGTCCCACCCGTAGTTCCTGCCGGCTTCGATCCGGTCGATCTCTTCCCACGTCACCTGCCCGACGTCGCCCGCCCACAGCGCTCCGGTGGCGCGGTCGAAGGAAAAGCGCCACGGGTTGCGAAGCCCCCACGCGTAGATCTCCTCTTTCCAGCCCTGGGAGTTGCCTTTGAATGGATTGTCGGCTGGAATCGTGTAGCGCTTGCCGCTTACGTCGAGGCGGAGAATCTTCCCGAGCAGCGAGGCGCGATTCTGGGCGTTGCCCTGCGGGTCGCCGGCCGAGCCGCCGTCCCCGAGCGCCACGTAAAGGAATCCATCCGGGCCGAACGCGATCTGGCCGCCGTTGTGGTTCGCCCACGGCTGCGTGACCTCGAGCAGGGCGTCTTCGCTCGGCACGTCGGCCGCGTTCGGGTACGGACCCACGGTGAAGCGCGCGACCCGCGTGATGCGCTTGGTCCATTTGGTCGCGGTGTAGTCGACAAAAAAGGCCCGGGTGCGCGCGAAATCCGGGTGGAACGCGAGCCCGAGCATCCCCATCTCGTTGCCGTCGGTGTTGACGCGCTCGTGAATGTCGAGGAACACGCCGGTGGCGCGGGTCCCGGGCTTATTCTCGAACACGTGGATCATCCCCTCCTGCTCCACCACGAAGAGACGATTGGTTCCGTCGCGCGCCGGCTGGAGGTCGACCGGGCGATGAAACTCGAGGTGCGGGAAGGCGTCGACGATGTCGTAGGAGGGTTCATCGACGGGCCTCTCCGCGCGGGCTGGCCTGGTGACGAACGTCCCCACCACCAGAACCAACGCAGTCAGGGCGCGGCCGGTCATGGGTTCACCCCGGTCTGCTGGATAAGGTAAAGGGAGGTCGGCGTCCCGTCCGCGTAGTACCCCGCGATGAGCAACTCACCGTTCTCCGCCACGCCAAACGTCGAGATGAACAGGCCCGTATCCTTGAGGGTCTCGTTCGTCACGGACGCCCCGTGGGCGAGCGCCCACACCGTCCCCAAGGTGAAGTCGGCATAGACGTACTTGCCGGTCAGCGAGGTCAATGTGGGTCCGCGGTAGATATAACCACCGGTGATCGAGTGGCCCGCCGAGCGCGGGTAGTCGATCACGGGGTCGACGAAACCGGACGCCGTCGCGCACGCGGGCGACGGACCGTTCGGCGGCCCGGTGTAGGCGATGAACCCCTCGCGGCAGTCCCACCCGTAGTTGCCGCCGCTCACGATGATGTCCACTTCCTCCCGCGCGCCCTGACCCACGTCTCCAGCCCAGACGCGGTCGGTCGCCGCATCGTAGCTGATGCGCCACGGGTTGCGCATTCCGTAGGCGTAGATTTCCTCCCGGTATCCGCTGGAGTTGCCGGCAAAGGGGTTGTCTGGCGGTATGCCGTAGTACGGGCTCGTGTTGACGCTCTGATTCACGTCGAGGCGCAGGATCTTCCCATAGAGAACGCCGCGATTCTGCGCGTTGTTGTTCGGGTCTCCGCCGTCGCCCTCGTCTCCGATCGCCACCAGCAAGTAGCCGTCTCCGTCGAAACAGAGGCTGCCGCCGTTGTGGTTGTTGAACTCGTCGGCGATTCCGAGCATCGGGGCCTCGCTGCCCGCGTCGGCGGCGTCCGGGTCGCCCGGGCTGACTTGGAACCGCGACAGGCGCGTCGTTCGCACCCCACCGATGGTCGTGATGTAATACGCGTAGAAGTAGCCATTGGACTCGTACTGGGGGTGGAACGCCAGTCCGAGCAGGCCCATTTCGCTCTGCGCGGTGTACGTCACCCGCCCGGTAACATCGAGAAACTCCGTCGCCGCTCCGGTGCCCGCATCGTTCGGGAAAACGAAAATGCGCCCGAGTTGCTCGACCACGAACAGGCGATCCGTGCCGTCGCCCGCGTTCTGGATGTCGACGGGGCGCGAGAAGGTGAGATTCGGGAACGCGTCGACCAGGTCGTAGGTGTAGTCGGGCGGCGGAAAGCCGCCACAATCCTCACACGTCGCCGGGTCGTCGTCGCACGCCGCCACCCACAGCACGCCGAGCAGGGCGAGCGCCGGAGCGAGAGCGAGCAGGACTCCTTTCACTGGGCACCTCCATCGCACCAGCGGTCGAGGAGCGACACGAGCAGCAGGTGCGGTGTGTTGAAGTCGACGCGGTCGTCCACCATCTCGTCGCGCGCCTGCACGAACGCGCCCGGCGCGAGCTCCGACTCGCCGTGACGAATCATTTCTGCGATGCCTTCCCGCGTCACCTCGAGGTGAAACTGGAGCGCGACGATCCGTTCGCCCACGGCGAACATCTGGTGATCGCAGGCCGCGCTGCGCGCGAGGTGGACGGCCCCGGCGGGCAGATCGAACGTCTCGCCGTGCCAGTGAAACGCGCGGACGACACCCGGGAGACGATACCACGCGTGGGTGGCGCCCGCGTCTGTCGGACTCACCGGAAACCAGCCGATCTCCCGCTCGCGGTTGCTATACACGCGCGCGCCGAGGACGTCGGCCACCAGCTGCGCCCCGAGGCACACGCCCAGCACCGGCTTGCCGGCGGCGATCGCGCCCCCGATGAGCCGCTTTTCGGGCGCGAGCCATGCGTGCCGCGCCTGGTCGCGCACGCTCATCGGACCGCCCATGATCACGAGCGCGTCGAGGGCGTCGATGCGCGGGGGCACGTCGCCCGCAAACAGGCGCGTGAGCGCGACCTCGTGGCCGCGAATCGACGCCCAGTCGGCGATGTGCCCCGGCGACTCGAACGCCACGTGTTGCAGGACACCGATGCGCATCAGCGGGGCCGCTCGTTCAGCGTCCAGTCATACTCGAAGAACGCCACCTTGAAGCTGGCTGTCTCGAGGTATTTTCGATCCGCCGCACTCACATACTTCGGGACAAACGTGATGATGACCTTGCGCTGGGTCACGAACGGTTCCGCCGGTGGCGAGTCCTGCGGGAGAAAATCGGCAGCAAACCACTCGAAGATCCGCGAGGTCCACACTTCTCCGCTCTTACGGTCGATAAAGAGGTTGCGCAGATCCGACAGAAATACCTTCGCCTGGTCGTCGAGCTGGTCGTCGAGGGTGGCGCCACGATACGGCTCATTCCGCAGCTTCGGGCACGAGACCGCGGCGCATACCAGCGCCATGTGGATCCGCGGTTCTTTGAAAGCCGCGCGCAGACGCTGGTGCTCGATCTCGTCGAGCGTGAGCGCCTGCCCCATCACGCGGAATCGTTGCTGGTCCCACACGCCCGGTATCTGCCCGATGCTGTTCGTGGGAAACCCGGGCTTGGGTTGCGCAGGCGCGATCGGGTAGTGATCCACGACCAGCCGCAGGGTGAGCGCGTTGTAGGCGTTGATCCAGAACGCGATCTTGTCGGGATCGCTCCACGTCGCATAAGCCGCGGGGTCCACGGTACCGAGCGAGGCCACGAACGCGTCCAGCGGCGCGCGCTCGGCCTTGAGGCCCGCGTAGTCGACCCGCCCTTCATCGTCGACGTGGGTCAGCACGGCGACGTAGTCATCGTACGAGGGTACCTTCGGGCTCGGCACACCCGCCGTCGCCACCGCGAGTAACAGTATCTGCAGCGCCAGCATCACGCGGAACCCCTCCTTCGGGCACGCCGGTACTCAGGATAATACATCAGAATCGTGCCGATGATGCTGGTTCCCGCGCGAAGAGTTCCCTTCACGGTTCCGGAAATCTTCGACGTCCCGATCCGCCGTCGATATCGCACCGGCACCTCGCGAACGCGCAGGCCCACGATCAGCGCCTTCGCCAGCATCTCGACGTTCCAGCCGTAGGTGCGGTCGCGCATGTTCAGTTGGAGCAGTGCTTCCCGGCGGATCGCCCGAAACGGCCCCATGTCCGTACACCTCGCCCCGTAAAGGATGCGCACCAGCGCGCACGCGAGCCGGTTGCCGGCGCGTTGATTCCACGGCAGCGCGCCGGGCTCGGCGCCGCCTAGCACCCGCGACCCGATCACGAGGTCGGCCTCGCCGGCGGCAATCGGCGCCACCAGCATCGGCAGCTCGCCGGGATAGTCGGAACGATCCGCGTCCAGGATCACCACCACGTCGATGGTCGAATCGGTGCGGGCGATGCCCGCGAGACAGGCGGCGCCGTAACCGGGAACCGGCTCGCCGACCACGAGCGCGCCGTGGGCGCGCGCCACCTCCGCGGTCCGGTCGCGGCTGCCGTTGTCGACCACGATCACGACGTGTGCGTGCGCGCGGGGTATCTCTTCGAGCACCGGCCCGATGGACGTTTCCTCGTTGCGCGCAGGAATGATGACAGCTACGCGCATGTCCGGCCCCGGGCCGCGTCACTCACGGCGAGTTCCTTTGGGCCAGAGCCCGTGCGCGAGCAGCGCGTAGAACGGTACATATTCGGCGGTGAGCAGCCAGGTCGGGACTCTCCACGCGCCCGAGCGATCGTACTCGATCCATACCGCGTACGAGAGCGCGACCAGCCCGGTGAATACAATCCACGCCCCATTCGGGTAGATGCACAGCAACGGGACCATCCAGAGCAGATACCATGGATACACGGTTGGTGACACCAGCAGCGCGCACCCGGTGACGAGATACAGGTAGCGAACGGGGTCGTGCTCGCGGCGGGCGGCCACGAGCATGAACGCCACGCCGAACCC
>Ga0184629_10000310_pt1 | contig 21639 bp, 19 predicted proteins | sample PLM4_32_b1_FD_133158 | JGI IMG/M metagenome (GOLD analysis project Ga0184629, IMG submission 133158) | Groundwater sediment microbial communities from an aquifer in East River, Colorado, USA - PLM4_32_b1 | ecosystem: Environmental > Terrestrial > Soil > Riparian zone | place: USA: East River...
ATACTAATTAAACTTAAAGTAGAACTCACCCACAATATTAGAACTGTCCCAGGTATTTTGTTTGTTACCCGACATCCTTAAAACACTTTGTCTTACTTCTTTAAATACCTGTTCGATGGTGAGACCAGGTTTGCGCACAGCCCGCAGGAGTTCCTGCGTGTAGAGACCATTCCTTCCCGTACCATCGGAGGCTACCGAACCAGGAGCTGTAGCATAAGCAATGAAAGACCCTCTTGCTCTTGTCATCTCTCCGAGTCCGGCTTCTCCCAATGACCGGGTGAGTGCCGGGAATGGATTATTACGACAGGCATCGAGAATAACAATGTTCATCCTGGAGTTAGATCGTTCCATATTCGAAAGCACCATTCGTTGAACCGGAAAACAATAACGGGCTATGTCATCTTCAAATTCGATCATGGCATCTACGGGCACAAGGTAATTTTCATTATCTCGTTGAAGTCCGTGCCCGGCGTAATAAAATAATGAAACCGTTTTATCGCGCTCTCCGGCGTCTACTTGCTCTTTAAATTTCAGCATTGCGGCTCTCATCTGGCCGTAGGTAGCATTCGTGAGAAGTTGAACTTCAAAGTTTGAGTTTTCCAATTCTTTGGCAAAGTCTGTAGCGTCATTAACAGGATTCTTCAGCACACCAATAGCTTTGGGATAATTGGAATTGCCGATCACGAGGGCAAAACGCTTTTCATCTTTATAGTAGTCACCAAGTGTTGGCGCTACCAGAACAGGTTGTTGGACAGTCTGCTGTACTGGCGGCTGGGTAACCGGCGTTTTTGATCCATTATTTGGAAGTGTTTGCTCGTCCTTTTTGGCAACAGTTTGATTATTCTTCGTTATCGGTTCATCCTTTTTTCCTGTATCGGCTTTCCTCGCTGTGGTATTCGGAACTGTCGTAGTCTGGCTCGCGGCGATATTTTGCTTTTCAAGTTTTTCTATCTCACGCTTCACCTCGGCATTATTAGGCTGCAAGGTTGCGACAGTCTTTAAATCAGCATACGCCAAGGTGAGGTTGCCCATCCGGGTGTGGAGCTGACTGCGTTCATATAAAAGTTTTCCTTTACTTTCTTTATTTGATTCTAACTCCCGGAGGGCATAATTATAGGCATTAACCGATTCCGTCAGGCTATTGGTTTTATCATAGCTTTTTGCCATGAACCAATAGATGTTTCCCTTGTTCTTATGATCTAACAAAATTGTTTCTTGAAAATCCTCAATCGCGTTCTTAAAATTGTTTGTTTTATAGTAAGAGAGTGCACGCAAATAAAATACTTCAACATCTAAAGCTTTATCGCGAGTAGGTTTAGTTAAATATTCTGAAAAATTACTGATAGCCTCATTGTATTTTCCAGCGGTGTAACTATCGTGTCCTTTCTCGTACAGCTTGAATTGGGCTGAAACCACAATACTTGCTACATTAAGTAGAAAAAATACTATATGCATCTTTACGGCCATAACCAACTTCACTTTTTAATTTCTTTACATCAAGTTAAAAATTGAATGATACACCAAATTGTATATTGACGGAGGGGAAACCCTTTTTAACAATAGGAAAGTCAGCATCTGTATAGGAACTAATTGTCTTCTCATACGATTCCGTACTTACATAGGAAACCGGAAAAGTATAGCCAAAGGCTGCTTGGGTAAAAATAGATACTCTACCTGCAGGCATAAATTCAATTCCTGGACCAATAAAGATGCCACCCGATATTACACTCTCTTCCTTTAATACCGGATAGTCTGTTGTGGGTCCCCATTCATCAACAACGCCATCAGCATACCATGTATCATCATCCGTGGCATAATAAAGCTGTTGTATATCCGTATCCTCATATGCTTCGTAAACATATCTTTCACCCGTGCCTGTTACTTCTTTTCTATTGGCACTGGTGATAAATGGTTTAGCAAAGCCATAAAAAGAAAATTTAGATCCATCCGTGATCGGAATAAAGTTTAGTTTCAAATTTAGTGCTAAAGAAATAAGTGTAATGTCTCCGCCTTCCAAATTGAGTAAATAACCATAGTCCCACTGATAGTTAGGGGGAAGACCATATTGATCATACCGCTCATGCCAGGTATTAATTTCGTTAGCTGTCCCAGTATATAGATCAGCCGCCGTCTCAGCCTTTGTTTTGGCTGGGTCATATTTAAAATTGATGTAGGAAACAGAAGGTCCTACCGATAGTATCCGGTTGACCCGCTTTACAAAACCAGCCTCAAAATTGAGACCTACACTATAGTCCCCGATATTTTTACCCAGAGTAAAGGAAGGGCCAAACCCTATAAAAATACCTTTGCTCTTATCTATCCGTTCTCTCTTCTCCGTCGCCCCTTCGTCCTGAGCACGGAGCATAACTGTACACGCCATCAGCAAGAAGGCCAGGGAAGTAAATTTCTTCATAGAAGGTTGTTTATTTATCAGAGTAAGTTACGAATGATTCGTCACTTATTAATAAAGCCTACTGAAATTTAAAGTAAAACTCTCCGATAATATTGGAACTATCCCACGTGTATTGCTTGTCACCCGACAGCCGAAGCACATTCATCCGCACTTCTTTGAATACCTGCTCAATGGAAAGACCCGGTTTACGAAGGGCTTTTAAAAGTTCCTGGGTATAAAGACCATTTCTTCCACTACCGTCGGATGCCACTGAACCCGGAGAAGTAGCGTAGGCGATAAATGAACCGCGGGCGCGCTTCATCTCTCCCAAACCCGCAGATACTGAACGTGATGTAGCCGGGAAAGGGTTATTCCGGCAGGCGTCCAGGATCACAATGTTCATGCGAGAATTGGAGCGTTCCATGTTTGCCAATACCATACGTTGTACCGGGAAACACATACGCGTAATGTCATCTTCAAATTTAACATCCGCATCAATGGGCACTAGATAATTTTCATCCTGATACGCTACACCATGGCCTGCATAATAGAATAGCCCAACCGTCTTATCTACGGGTCCCGCCGTCAGCTTTTCATGGAATTTACGCATGGCTTCCCGCATCTGAACATACGTAGCATTGGTGACAAGTTGTACATCAAAGTCAGATTTTCTAAGTTCCGTAGCCACATCGGTAGCATCATTCAGCGGGTTTTTAAGAATGCCGATTTCCTTCATGTAATTGCTGTTGCCGATGACCAAGGCATAGCGCTTGTCATCTTTATAGGTTGCTGCCATCGCCGCTACTAATTCCGTATTTGCCTGCGAGGGAGGCGGCGAAGCCGGTTGCGTATTCTGTTGTTGTGCCTTTACCCCTTCAGATTCTTTCTTCACACCCTGACTTGAATTGTTTTGTACAATTACCTGGGTTTTTTTATCCTCCCCTGCTGTGCGGTTTGCTGTAGCAGGAATTGTGGAAACCTGGGTGCCTGAAATTTCCTTATTGGTTGGATCTAATGTTTTTGCCAGTGCCAGATCCCGATCCGCGGCAGCCTTATCACCGTTGCGTGCGTGAAACTGTGCGCGGTCCGCTAAAATCTGGGCTGATACTTTTTTATTTTTCTCTGCGGCGGTAACGGCTTGATTGTAACTCGATGTTGCCTCACTTTTCTTTCCTAGTTTATCGTAACAACGCGCCTGATACCAATAGATGACCCCTTTGTTGTAATGTTCCAGCGTCAAACTCTGGCTCAAATCATCCAGGGCTTTGTTGTACTCACTTTTATGAAAGTAGGATTGTCCACGATAATAATAAAGGTCTTCATCGAAGCGTTTATTGTGATCCGAGTTGGCTAAAATTGCGGAGAACATCTCCACAACGGCATCATATTCTTTCGCCCTGAACTTGGCCACCCCCGCATCAAAATCCTTATAATCCTGGGCAATCGTTAGCGTGGAAACGAAAGACAAAACACACAGACAAAGCAGCACGTTTTTCATATTTTGATTATTGAAGATTATAACAAAGGTAGTTATAAGGTAAAAATTAAAGAATCGTTTCTTTAAAGAGTTATCTAACCAATATACCAAAAAGTGCTATTTTTAGCGATTCTAACCATGAGAAGAATATTTTTATCTCTTGTACTCCTAATATTCCTTCTGCCCTCCTGCAGCCAAAAGTCGGGTTCCACCAAATCAGTCGTTAAACCAAAGTACCATCATCGATGGTATGATCGCAAAAAAGACAAGCACGTCGACCGCACAAGGGCGATCCGTATGAAAAATTGAATTGGTCCATGGTCCATAGTCGATGGTCCACGGTAAGGCCATTGCGGGCTGTCTATCGCCGACGTATTGATGTCTGGTTCTACCGGCTATTCTGATCTTCTTTAAGCTTACAGCTATGGACTATCGACCATCGACTATGGACAGTCTACAAGACCCCTTTCAGCATTAAATCAATATTTCTCCGGAAGAAAATTTTTAATGGGGTTTGGTGGCTTATATGGGCAGTGACAATTCCTCCCAGGAATACGGAAAGAATGAGGTTTGCAATGTCGCGCGTATTGATGGACTTGGTTATTTCTTTTTTAAAGATCGCCTCCAGCGTAAATTTCTCTATGATTTGCTCCAGCGATAGAATTTCAATAGCCGTAATGTTGGAAATTTCCGGGAAGACAAGTTTCTTTTCTTCTGCTTTAATCGGGAAAGGTTTGGGTGATCTTTTAAAATCCGAGAGGTAGCCTACTAAGCTTAACATCAGCCCGGGATACTCCTCGCATTCCTCACTCAACTTATCAAACAGATAATAAATTCCTGCTAGTCCTTCCTTCGGTTTCTGCGTCAATTCAACAGATCGCGTTAAACACCACATTCTGAAATAATAGAGGAGGATGTCTTCCTTCTGTGGAAAATATTTAAATAAAGTAACCTTCGATATTTTTACCTTCGCGCAAATGTCATCCACGTAAAGATCATCAAACGATTTCTTACCTATTAATTTTAAGGTTTGATCAAGTACCTGGACTTTCAGTCGCGCCGCCTTTTCTTTTCTCAGGCTCATGTAAAATGTAAAGTTTCTCTGGAATTAATACTTTTATGACGACTTAACCAATAGCTAAAATGATGAACCGCCTATTTGTGCTTTTATTAGCCGTAATGCTGGTTGCCTGTAAACCCAAACAAAAAGAAAGCGTGGTCGGCTTGATCACAGATTCAGCTATGGTTGTTTCCGCCCATCCCTTGGCATCTAAAGTCGGCGTTGCTATTATGCGCAAAGGAGGTAATGCCGTAGATGCAGCCATCGCAACACAGTTTGCCTTGGCCGTTGTTTATCCTTCTGCGGGAAATATAGGCGGTGGCGGTTTTATGGTTTTACGTAAAAACGATGGAACGCTGGATGCTTTGGATTATAGAGAGAAAGCCCCTGGTTCTGCCAGTGCCAATATGTACCTCAATGAAGTGGGCGGAGTCATTTCCGGGCTTAGTGAAAAAGGTCACCTTGCTCATGGTATACCTGGAACTGTAGCTGGCCTTGTAGCAGCGCATTCAAAGTATGGCACGATTCCCTGGAAAGAATTGGTTCAACCGGCTATCGAACTTGCATTGAATGGATTTACCCTTACTGCGAGAGAGGCTGACGGGTTGAATGATATCCAGGATGACCTGAAAGAATATAATTCTATTGAACCTGAGTTCCTGATCAACGAATCGTGGAAAGCAGGAGATAGTATCAAATTTGTTGACCTGGGACATACGCTCGAACGCATTCGCGATCTTGGAGCCAAAGGTTTTTATGAAGGCAAAACAGCGGATGATATCGTCAGTGAGATGCAACGTGGCAAGGGTTTGATCACCTACGAAGATCTAATAAACTATAACGTGGTTTGGCGCCAGCCCCTGGTTGGTCAATACAAAGAATTCAAGATTATTTCCATGCCTCCTCCATCCAGTGGAGGTGTAGCCTTGATGCAGTTGTTGAAATCCGTAGAATCATATCCTGTAAGCACATGGGGACACAACACACCTAGAACCGTTCACCTCATGACAGAGGCTGAGCGAAGGGCTTATGCAGACCGCGCCGTTTATCTCGGTGATCCTGATTTTTTTTCTGTGCCCGTGGATCAATTAACGAGTAACTTATACGTCAATCAGCGCATGAGTACTTTCAATCCGGAAAAAGCCACTCCGAGCATGGAAATTAAGGAAGGTATTTTAGCCGCTGCTGAATCTGAACAAACTACTCACCTCTCTATTGTTGATGCACAAGGCAATGCGGTGGCTGTAACCACGACGTTAAATGATGGTTATGGATCGAAGGTCGTAGTCGCCGGATCAGGTTTTATTCTGAATGATCAAATGGATGATTTCAGCAGTAAACCCGGGGCCCCCAATATGTATGGCGCCGTTGGTGGAGAAGCAAATAAGATCGAACCCGGCAAACGTATGCTTAGCTCTATGACGCCAACACTGATTGAAAGAAATGGAAAGCTCTTTATGGTTGTTGGCACTCCCGGAGGAACAACGATCATCACCTCAGTCTTTCAAACTATTTTAAACATCATCGAGCATAGAATGACGATGCAGGAGGCTGTAGGCGCTAAACGTTTCCATAGTCAGTGGGTCCCCGATTCCCTGGAGGCCGAAAAAGGTGCATTGGGAACCGATGACAGTCTTACACTCGTGAAGATGGGCCATGCATTTAAAAAACGTGGAGAGTTGGGACGGGTCGATGCCATCCTCGTTTTGCCGGACGGGAAACTGGAAGGTGGAGCCGATCCACGGGGGGATGATACTGCGGATGGATTTTAAAGTTGATGGTTTGGCTCAGGGTATACACCCTTTTGCATATGGAAGTATTCATGCTAACTTCTCCTCTCCCACTGCCTAAAAGCTAAGTACTTCACAGCAATTCAATACCGAACACACAAAACAATAACCTGCAAAGAGTGCGCTGATAATTCCCACGAGCAATATGAAAAGCCTTCGGTTGATCATCGGTTCAAATATTTAGCCAGTATGTCATTTTGAAACAATAACTATCTTCTCCACTTCAAAAGCGAAGGTGAGCTATTCAGGAATAAAATGGCAAAGAAGTAAATCACCTTCATGCGGAATTTGGTTTACCAGGCAAACGACTTCAGCGTAAAATATTTTTGAATAACACCCTGAAGGATCAGCCCAGACGTCATACGACGTTGATTGGGGGACCGAAGCAATTCGTCAGGTGTGGAAAGAATTTAGTCAAGTTCAGTGCGCCATCCGGAAGTGGAACTGAAATGCTACGAAACTTTGCGTTAATTTTACAGAACGAATATTGATTTTTACACATCATAAATTCTTCGGAAGTCATAAGTGATGCCCTTAAATCTGTCCTTAATGATTAAACTTGTCCAGCTTTGTTGAAAAGAAAATTTGACTGGCTTTTTGGGAACCGGATATTACAACACATCCTGTTCTGGGTGTCACATCTTGTGTTTTATGCTGTACTCTACGGAAGTTTTGAAGAGAACTATCAGCAAACATTTCTGGAGGAATTCATCTACCTCCCCGTAAAGATTGTATTTACCTATTTTACGCTTTACTATCTACTACCACGTTATCTACTGGCGGGCAAGTACTGGAGTTTCTTTGTCTGGCTTCTGCTTTCCTCTTTTATAGCAGGAGTCACCCAACGTTATGTTGCCTTCAACTTTGATTATCCGATTTATTATCCCGAAGCGTTGAAGGATCCGTTCTTTTATTTTCCAAAGATTGTAAAAATGTTTGTTGGCATTTATCCTGTCACTTTTTTTGCCGTTGCGATAAAACTGCTAAAGTACTGGTATGCCAACCAGCAGGCGCAACAAGTCCTGACACAAGAAAAACTCCAGGCAGAATTAAAGTTTCTAAAGACGCAGATCCATCCACATTTTCTTTTCAATACATTAAATAATCTTTATGCCCTTACCCTTAAAAAATCAGACCGGGCACCCGAGACAGTTCTTAAACTATCCGAACTGATCAATTATATGCTGTATGAGTGCGCCAGTGATGAAGTGCAGTTGAGTAAGGAAATTAAATTTATCCGTAACTACATAGACATTGAAAAGATGCGTTATGGTGACAAACTTGATGTTGATATTCGCGTTTCCGGAGAAGTGAATGAGCGAAAAATTGCGCCGCTCATCCTCTTACCTTTTGTAGAGAACTGCTTTAAGCATGGTGCCAGCGAAGAGCTGCAACAGTCGTGGGTGAAATTAAGCGTAGACATTCAGCCCCATGTTACGATTATAAAAGTGGAAAATAATAAGGCAACCGAAAATGGTGGCGCAAAAAAAGACGGCATAGGCATCCAGAATGTTAAAAGAAGACTTGATCTTTTGTATCCTGGTAAACACGAATTAAAAATTATGAACGGGGAAGAAACCTTCCTGGTCATTCTTACGATACAAGCTTAACGCCTGACATCAGACAGGAATAACTGATGTCCGACAGAAACGACAATGCACATGGCTATTAAATGTATTATTGTTGATGATGAGCCCCTGGCCATCGAGATTGTTGAATCGTATGTTACTAAAATCGACCAGCTACAACTCATCGGTACTTTTCGCAATGCTATCCAGGCATTTGCTTTTCTCCAACAACAACCGGTCGATTTGATTTTCCTGGATATTCAAATGCCCAAGCTTTCAGGTATTGACTTCTTGAAGACGCTAAAAAATCCTCCGAAAGTAATTTTCACAACAGCGTTCCGCGATTATGCGCTCGATGGCTTTGAATTGGAAGCAGTGGACTACTTATTGAAGCCAATTCCGTTTGAAAGGTTTCTTAAAGCGGTTGCTAAAGTAATGCATCAGCCACCCTCCTCCCCTGACCCTGGTGTTCAAAAAACAGAAAATGGATCCGATGACTATGTGTACTTCAAAGTGGATAAAAAGATGGTGAAAACAAAAATGGCAGATGTACTCTATATTGAAAGCATCAAAGACTATGTAAGAGTCAGGACAGGTGAGCGGGAAATAATTACCCAGCAAAAAATAAGCTATCTGGAAGAAAGTCTGCCGCGACAGTTCCTGCGCATTCATCGATCCTTCATCGTAAATGTTAACAAGATTGATGCTTATTCAGCAACGGATGTTGAGATCGGCAAACACAGCATTCCTATCGGGAGAAATTACAAAAATGATGTGATGAAGGTTTTGGCGAAGAATGTTTTCTGAAAAGGATTGGAAGATTGGGAAAATTGGAAGATTGAAAGATTGAGGCGATGATCATGAACAATAATCTTCCAATTTTTCAATCTTTCAATCTTCCAATCTTAAAACTCCTTGATCGTAAATTCAACCCTTCTATTAAGTTGACGCGTTTCTTCGGTGTCATTGCTCGCGATGGGCTTTGAGCCTCCATAGCCTTTTCCGGTTATACGCTTGCCCTTAATACCTTTCGATACAAGGTATGTCTTGACTTTATCAACGCGTTTTTGTGAAAGTTTATCATTTTGATCCGGTATCCCACGATTATCGGTATGACCTGAAAGTTCAATTTTAACATTGGGATTGGATTTAAGGAAGGAAACGACAAGATCTAGTTCCGGATAGGATTGAGACAAGAGGTTTGTCTTACCTTGTTCGAAAAGTACATCCTTTAAATTTACGGTAATGCCGATTTCTACTGGTTGAAGTCTAAAGTTCATTTCCAGCTCTTTCATTTCATAAGTATGGATGTCGAGCTTCTCCATCGTGCTAACAAATCCTTCGGCTTCGATTTTGACAACATAGTCGTCCGTAGATGGAAGCTGAATGGTGTACCCCAGATTAACGGAAGCATTCGCCGATTGATTGCTGGAAGGTGCTGCAAAAAATACTTTTGCGCCAATGGTCTCACCTGTCTTGGCATTGCTCACTTTTCCATATATCCTGACATTTTTATCATCCACAGGCTCGCGAGGAACTTCAACAATCTTCACTCCCGTATCCAGCGTATTTTTTACCGTAAGTACGGTGCTATCTTTTTGGAAGGGTTCGTCTGATAAGAACATTTTTATATCACCATAACCATCACTGTTCTTCGTACTGGCATATATTGAAAAGCCGGCATGCTCATAGGCACGATAATATAGCTCTCTACCTTCTGAATTAAAAGGAGCGCCCATATTTACAGGTGTTGACCAATTGGTCCAGGAGTCATCCAACCTCACGCTGGAATAAATATCAAAACTTCCGCTTCCTTTACGTCCATTGCTTGAAAAGTACAATGTCCTGCCATCGGCGCTCAAAGAAGGGCTCAATTCCTGGAATTGAGTATTGATGATACCGCCCAGGTTTCTAGGTTCTGACCATTTTTGATTAGGGTTCTTTATACTAACATAAATGTCCTCAACACCCCGTGTGCCATACGTTTCAGCCGAAAAAATAAAAACAGATTGATCAGGTAAAATGTGTCCACTTAAGACTCCGGATTTATTTTGAAAATACGGAATCGAAATATTTTCTGGTTTTGACCAGCCGCTACCATTATGACGGGACACGGAGATGCCTTGTGTGCGTGCCGTGCTTCCGGGGCTATCATAATGACTTAACAAAAACATCTGGTCTCCATTGGCTGAGAACCCTGCAACGGCGTTGTACGAAGCATTATTAATTACTATACCAGCATGTACCGGGGCTGCCCATTGATTATTGTCGGTTAACACTGAGAACCAAATATCTCCCTGATCCCTTTTCCCACCTGCATTCTCTGCGCGATTAGCAATGGTGAAATACAGCGTTCTCCCATCCGGGCTTATGACGGGGTTAAGTTCATCGTATGGGGAGTTCACCAGTTGAAAGGAATTGTTACTGAGGCGCTGAGCCGAAAGGGTATGAATACTCAGGAACAACCCTATAATTAGAATTACTCTCATGAATTTCGAATACGATCTGCAAATATACTCTCCCATCTCAATATCAAATGTCAATCGCAAATATGACCGTTTTGTTTGTTTCCTATCCTGCCTATTTACTAATCCACAAATTACCCTTGATGGTAAACCGCCACGGCAACTTTGCATCTTCACCGGCATAATCTATGCCGATCCTGGGACTTGTTTCAATCTTGTTCGTTGAAATCTTTTGACCCATGTCCTCAATCCAAATTTCGTTATCCAACAAAAACTTTCCATTGCACTTTCTGTCAATGCCCAATGCCTTAGTCAACTTGCCCGGACCGGAGGTAAGATGAAATTTATTCAACAACCTGCCACGCCTTGCCATCATTTGCTCCACTCCTTCCACTGGTTCAATAGCCCGGACGAGGACCGCATCGGCAACATCTTCACCATTGGTAACGATGTTAAATAAATGATGCATGCCATAGCAGAGATATACATACGTATGGCCACCTCTTCCGAACATTACTTCATTTCGCCTTGTCTTCCTGGCACCGAATGCGTGACATCCCCGCTCTTTCCAGGAATATGCTTCCGTCTCCACAATTATTCCGCCCGTAATGACATCCCCAATCTTGGTAAAAAGACCCTTACCGAGCAGTTCCCGTGCTATTTTGACTACGTTGGTCCGTTGATAAAAGCTTTCCGGCAGCTTCATACCTTTGTGATTTCAGGTGTGGAAAGAATGGTTAACTTTGGCGACCAAAATTCAAAACAACTAAAAATTAATACCATCATGAAAAAATTTCTTTTTATTACTGCACTGGCATTTGTGAGCCTCGATTTGGTTGCGCAGGTACTGGCTCCGGCAGCTAGTCCCGCTGGATCTGTCACTGCTACAGTTGGTCTGACCGATGTAAAGATTGATTATTCTCGTCCCCGGGTCAAAGGAAGAAAGATTTTTGGAATGGAGGCGACCGTATTGGTGCCGAACGGGAAAATTTGGAGAACCGGAGCAAACAACGGAACAAAAATCTCTTTTTCAGATGATGTCAAAGTTGAAGGAATTGCTGTACCTAAGGGAGAATATTTAATCCTCACCTGGCCCGGCGCAACAGAGTGGACCGTTTCCCTTTACAAAGATGTTAGCCTGGGCGGGGATACAGATAAATATGATGCCACTAAAGATGCTGCCAACTTTAAAGTAAAACCTGAAAAGCTCACTGAAAAAGTCGAAACAATGACCTTTAATGTGGGTGATATTTCAAATGACAGCAAAAGCGCTAAAGTACAATTAGCGTGGGAAAATACTTCCGTAAAATTCGCGATTACAACCGACTATGATGCGAAAGTCATGGAATCAATAGAAGCTAGCACAAAGGTTGATCCCTATAACTACTTCCAGGCCGCTGTATATTATCTTGAGTCTGGAAAAGACCTTAAGCAAGCCTTAGATTGGATTAATAAAGCTGCCGATGGCTTGTCCAGCCCTTACTGGGTACTACACCAAAAAGCTAAAATTCAAAAAGGACTTGGTGACAAACCCGGAGCGACGGCAACCGCAAATGCCTCTCTGGAAAGTGCAAAAAAAGCTAACAATCGTGATTATCAGGTGATGAACGAAGATCTTCTCAAATCATTGAAATAATACCGGCTTGTACAAAAACCAAAAAACCATCCCGCATGCGGATGGTTTTTTATTTCTCCCCATCGTAGATACCGACAAGAGAATGAAAGGTTTGTTTCGACCCCATGCAGGGGAAGAAACAAAAGGAAGGAAATTATTTTCGCTCTGCCTTTTTTGCCCTTTTCTCGGCTCTCTTTTCTTTTAAAGTCTTTGTAGGCTGCTTTTTAGTTTCCTTCTTAGCATCTTGTGATTTAGACATGGCTTTTTGATTTTATGATTTGACCAAAATTAACGAAAACTAATTATTGGATTATACAAACGATAAAAAAATAATCAGCGTAGGACCTACGGGTGAGCTCCTGGCATACTTCAGCGGATTCAGTATATGTAGCGCTTTAATACTTTCTCGATCTCTGTATAAAACAAGTGATCATTACCCTCTCCAAGCGACGATGCGTCCGTCTCCTTCAGGTTTACGAGGATCGAATCATAATGGACCAGGTCCAGGGGGGCAAGAAATATTTCCTTCAATTCCTTCTTAATAAACTCGACCCTGACATTGGATATTTCCTTTACATTATAATGCGTGGAAATATATTCTTTCAAATAACGTTCATCAAGAAAATCTTTCAACAGATCGTTTCTTAGTTTTCGAATCAACTCAACACTATTTTCTTCAGACCATTGGGTGTTTTTTACTGATTCCATATTAGTTATTTGCCTTTAGACGATATTGCCTTAAGTTAAGGATATTGCTCACTTCTCCATCAATATTATTTAACGAAAGTCATATTTTCTTTTTATACATCTTTTTATCTGCGTCACGCAGAAGAATTGAATGTTTAGACTCAGACTTGAATTGAAATATTCAACTCACCTGATTAATAATTTATTATTAGCCCCTAGAGCAAGAAGAACTTAACTAATAAAAGAAGATCGTATACTAATATTATTAGTTACATTCGCTTAGCAATTTAATGACGATTTTAAAAGTCGGTTGGACAAAGACAATTAACCTGCGGTAAAAATATTAGGAGAAGTCACATAATTAAGTTAGCCCAACCCTTAAAACGACTGTAAAAATTAATTATATTTAGTTGAGAATTATGGGTTTATACAGAAAAATGTGTTGTTAACATCTTTTTCTTCCTTTACACTTTTAAGTTCTATTCTAAAAAAACCTCTGATGAATAAGATTTTTTTCATAGCCCTGAGCCTGCATGTGATGTGCAATGCCTTTGGTCAGGATTCATTAAAAGTCAGTCCTGAAAATGATTTGAAAGCGACTTACGACGAGCTGACCTTAGAATTAAATATCAATCCCTTTAATGGGGAGCTTAGTCTTAACAATGTCCTCAATCAAATTAAACTCAGGTACTTTATTTCTAATGACTTGGCCATCCGTGTTGGTTTTAATATTAACAGCACGAAAATAGATATTACAACCACCAATCCTTATGGCACAAATCCATATACTTTGGAGGAAAACAAGAAGACTTCTCTCTTAGGATTGAATGCCGGAATTGAAAAACATTTTTTAGGGACAAGAAGATTATCTCCCTATGTTGGGGTGGAATTAGCAATCGCGAATAAATCGTCATCCCATATCATCAATGATGGGTCCACCGAAACAACGATCGAAGGAGCCTGGCGCACCGTGTCTTTGGTGAATAACAGTTTTGTTTATGGCTACGAGGAAAAGGCCTATTTTCAATATGGCGTAAACCTTATCGGCGGATTTGATTTTTATGTTGCCAAGCATTTTTTTCTTGGATATGAAATAGCATTCGAGTTTTTTAATAAAGAATATAAAGGTGTAGACATTACTACGGTAGGTACGCCTTTTCCGCAGGACAATCCGGACTCGAAGGAAACAGAGTTCTCACTGGGGCCAAATCTACTTAATGGGATAAGGATAGGGTACGTCTTTTGAAGTAAATGCGTGTTGGTATGAATAAGATTATTTCAATTTTACTGTTCGTTTTTCTGTTTGCACTTTATTCCTGTGATGAAGAGGATCAAGTATATCCTGAAATCGAAACGCTTGAAATCATCCCTACGTCTGCTGCTAATTTTTTAGTTAAAGGAAATGTTATTGCTACCGGAAACTCGCTGGTCCTGGAATATGGATTTGCCTATTCCCTATCTCCGATTCCAGACATCTACCAGGGCTCAAAGGCTGTTGTGGGTAATAGCGCAACTGTTGGCCCTTTTGAAAAAAGCATATCGTTAGAGTTTCCAGGCGGCGTTCCAATCGGGTACAGCATTTTTGTCAGGGCTTACTTGACTAACCAAAAAGGAACAGTGTATGGAGAAGTCAAGGAATTTGCGGTTCCCCCGTTGACGATAGCATCCGTGGCACCCATCAAAGCAAAGACAGGTGATCAGATTACGATTACCGGGGAGAACTTTAGCATCAATCCGGATGAGAACGTAGTAAAGTTTAATGATATAATTGCTGAAATTTTAACAACAACAGCGACATCGTTGGTCGTAAAAGTTCCTGCGGGAATACTACCTCCATTTTATAATGCAACCAACAATATCTTTGTAATAACGGGAGGGCAGACTATCACGGCCACAGAAAACTTTAGACTGCTCCCAACCGTTACAGATTTCTCCCCAAAAACCGGAACATTTGGCACAGCAATCACGCTCTCAGGTAGTGACTTCTACCCGTTCGCAACATCGATTCGAATAGGAGGTATTGAGGCTTCAGCCACACAAGTTACCGACGTGTCTGTGACTTTTACTGTACCCCCTACCGTTACATCTGCAAACCTTGCCATTCAATTGATCTCCGAGAGTGACGTGATTAATGTACCAGGAGTATTCACGATCGCTGTCCCCACAATAACCTCCATCACTCCATTAATTGGACTGGGCGGAACATTGGTGACGATAACGGGCACAGGTTTTAACGTTGGAGATTATATATACAGTTATAATACGGTAAAGTTTGGTACCGTTACGGCCGAGGCTTTTAATTCTGGTCTCAATGAGATCATGGTTTTCGCTCCGATAGGATTACCCTTAGGCAATTATACGATTTCGGTTTTCACCGGAATTCATACGGCGACCTATGGGCCTCAGTTTACAATAACAAAGCCAACGATTAGTAGTTTTTCTCCCACCTCTGGAGTACCCGGAACATATGTGACCATCACAGGAACCAACTTTGGACTTTTTGATGAGCAAAACTCCGTATTGTTTGGCACCGCGCTGGTGGACATTTATAGCTGGAATGAAACTTCCATAACGGTCTATATACCCATAGGAACAAACTCTGGAAGTGTTAAGATTACTGTAAATGCTTCGGGACAATCTGTGACGTCTACAGGGAATTACAATATTTTATAATATAAGGAGAAGTGCGGTCGTCCCGCCTGTCCGCCAGGTATTTTAATGCCACTATAATTTGAAAGCCTGCCGGGCAAGTAATTTCCATTCCCCTTGTTGCTTTTGCCATAGGAGTAGGACTCCAATGTTAGCGGTACCGGGTTTGCCTTCATTGTTTGTTTCTCCGGTGAGTTTGTGCCGTACAATGGCTGTGTTGTTTACTATTTTAACGGACTGCTCTGCCAGCTCAATCTTCACAAAGTCAAATTTTCCACTCACCAGCGATCCAACAAAAGCAGCCTTATCTTCCATCAATCCACTGGAATGACCATAACTAAGTTCGGCTGCAGTGAGCTTTTCAAGGGCCGATTTATCGGCATCGACCATTGCCTTGCGCAACGTTTCCACTAAAGCAGCTACTTCTTTTTCATCTTTTGTTTGCGCCATAATAACGGTGCTAAACAAGAAGCATGTTAGTATAAGGAGCGATGTTTTTTTCATATTTTTTGGATTTATGATTTAATAAACAAGATCAAGTTAATAGTCCATCATCTGAAAGGGTCATTTCTTCGCTGTCTTCTTTGGTGGCAACACGAGTTGGAGCGCCAACGAAAGGAAAATCACCACCCCACAACCGATAACATTATACAGTAAGAAGGCAATGTCGGTAAACTTATAAAAATAGAATACAATACCTTCAGAAACTATAGCTGCCCAAAAAACTGCGGTACCTCCAACTCTTTTTATGTAAAATGCAACCAGGAAAATTCCAAGAAGCGTTCCATAATATAATGATCCAACAATATTAACAAACTGAATTAAGTTTTCGGCAAAGCTTGCTAACATCGCAAAGATCATAGCAATTACAGCCCACGTAACGGTAAACCACCGTGACGCCTTCAAATAGTGATAAGGACTTCCATTTGGATTGACAGAACGTTTATAAATATCGACCGATGTTGCTGATGCCAATGCATTTAATTCTCCAGCCATGGACGACATAGCGGCTAAAAAAATCACGGCAAGCAACAATCCGATTACCCCATGGGGAAGATAATTGAGAACAAAATTTAAAAAAATGTAATCGCGATCTTGTGTCTTTGCGTTTGGAATTGCCTTAGCGATAACCGTTTTCAACTCATTCCGCAGGTATGTTTCTTTTTCTTGCAATGCTTTAACCTTGGCCGTCGAAGAAGTTATAACACTTTCGTCGTTGATATGGACGCCATTCACCATCTCCTCAACGGCCAGGCGCTTTTCAGTGTAAACATGGCTGAACTGTTCTTCAATAATCCGCACAGAATCCGCCATTGGAGTTTCCATGGCACGATCGCGTAGAACCTGATTATAAAACACGGGCGGTTGGTGAAACAGGTAAAACACAAATACCAAAACACCAATAAACAAAATAATAAACTGCATAGGAATTTTCAGCAACCCGTTAAACATCAATCCGAGGCGGCTTTCGGTTATGGATGCACCACCAAGGTACCGTCCAACCTGTGTCTGATCTGCACCAAAGTATGAGAGAAATAAAAAGACACTTGCAATTAATCCGGACCATATGTTATAACGGTCTTGTAAGACCAAATTGACCCGTTGCCCGATATTCAAATCATCTACGGCGGAAACACCTTCAGGAAGCAAGGCATCTACATTTGCCGGAAGAAAGTTGATCATATTAAACTTACCTAACGATCCGGCTATTTTCACGCTATCCATAAAAGAGACATTCTCCGGCAGCATATTCAAAGCCAGAATTCCTGCCATGATCATTCCTATCATTATCACTGTTAGCTGATACCGTTGTGTAAGGCTTACGGCTTTCGTTCCCCCGGAAGTCACATAAAGGATCACGAAGCTTCCAATGAGGATGGTCGTTATCGCAACGGGCCAATGTAAGATCGTAGCCAGAATTAATGAAGGCGCAAACAAGGTAATACCGGCTGAAACTCCTCTCCCGATTAAAAACAGTAAAGCAGCCAACGAACGGGTTTTTAAATCAAAACGTGTTTCTAAATATTCATAAGCAGTAAATACTTTCAAGCGATAATAAATGGGAACTATGGTTACCGATATGATGACCATAGCTATGGGTAATCCAAAATAAAATTGAATGAAGCGCATACCATCTTCCATACCCTGTCCGGTGGTTGAAAGAAATGTGACGGCACTTGCCTGGGTAGCCATGATAGAGATTCCTATCATCCACCACTTCATCGAATTGTCTCCTTTGAGAAAACCTTCTATGGTAGATGTTTTCCTTGTTTTCCATGTTCCATACAATACGATGGAAAGAATAGTAGAAATTAGGACAAACCAATCCAGAAAGTTCATTTCGTGATATCTTGAAGTGGTGGTGCGGCGAGAGGCTGATGTGTGGTAAGCATGGCGAATATGGAATTTCGTATTTGGCTTTCAACTATGATTCAAGCAATTTCCTGGGTTAGATACCATCAAAAGATCTGGTCAACCAATAATAAAGGACAATTTGTATAAATAGTGTTCCCAGCACAAGTATGTACCAGGAACGCCATGATTTGAATATCGGTGGTCTTTCTTCAGGCTGCATGAATATGTGGTTGGTTACGCTATTTTCTTAATGAACTATTTTGTCGCTTGAGATTTGTCTACGAAAAAAATTATTTTGCTTTATTTCTAACTTTACCATTCTCCGGCTTTCTGTTTTTCCCAGCAGAAACCAGGTTAGCAAATAGTTTATAGGCACCTGCTACACCTTCCGGCAGTTCCCTGAAAAAAGATAATCCCGTATAGATATAATAACCCTCCCCATATTTGCACACGAGCAGGCTTCCATCTTTGGGCGTTTCTCCTTTATCATTCATGGATAGGATGGTTTCAAAATTTGGATCCCATTTGTTTGGATAATACAAGCCACGCTCCTGCACCCAGCCCTCAAAATCTTTAGCTGTAATTTTGTTAGGCGTATTCAAAACGGGGTGGTCGGGTTTAAGGAGCCTCACTTCTGCATCTTCTTCTGTAACCCGATCACGCGAAATACTTAAAGGATAGGGTGAAAATTTGTCTGTCTCCAAATCAAAAGCGGTATTGTATTGTACTACCATCGTTCCGCCTTGCTTCACATATTCCAGCAAATCATTCATCATAAAACGAATGCGTTCATTTGCATTAATCGCGCGTATGCCCAGCACGATGGCATCTACGCGCTTCAGGTTTTGAACGATTACTTCTTCGTTCTTCATCTCCCAAACCTCATATCCCATGATTCGAAGGGCCGTTGGAACATCATCTCCTGCACCCTTAATGTATCCAATTATTGCACCCTCTTTTTTTAAATTGATTCTGACCACGGTTGCTTCGGCCTTGGGTAACAAGGTTTGTGTCGGAATGTGATCATAGGTTATGGTGTGAAGTGCCTGGTCGTAAACTTTCCCTTCTATTTCGGCAAAGGCTCTCAGGGTGGAATTGATTTCCGCTTTAGCAGGATATACGGTGAAACTCTTCGTGCTCTCCTCTCCCTTCGCCTTGAGTATAAAAGGAATCGAAATTGGGTCTGAACGCCATCCGGAGGGAAGGTTTAATTTTAAATTCCCTGCCAGGGAGTCCTCGCTGGAAGACTTAATCTTAATCCTTACCTCCCGGGATCGCTCGTCACTAAAAACCAAAACGTTATCTACCAGGTTTATGAAGATTGGCGGAACGACTTCAAACGGTCTTGATTGTTCACCTTTTACCGGATCTGTCCATTTATAATGCAACGGCTGTGATAAAATCAAGTGATATCCGCCTATGTCTATTTGAAAAGTAAAGGTGATCGCCGGATCATTCTCCGGTTTACCAATTAGTTTTGGATCACGTACGGTAAAGAGTCCAACACTATGGGATTCCTTTAACCAATATGGATCGGAATAGGACTTTGACGATTGAATTTCATGCGTCGTTTTAAAAAATAGTGGAACGTTGTTTTTCAACGAAATCGAAAGTGTAGAATCAAAGTTCAGATCTTTGCACTGAATTTTTTCAACTATTACTTCAATAGCTGAACGGTTCACCAATTCGAAAGTTGTTGTTACATGTTGCGAAGGGGGTACCCAATAATTATCCGAAGTAGCCTCGATAAACAATCCCAGGCAATCTTGAATGAGTTGTTCCGTTTCCAATAGTTTCCTCTTCTGCCATAGGCCAGGCTCGAGCGTCAGAATCTCTTTCCTGATCTGAAGTAATACGGCAATGCTAGACGATGGATTTTCTTCATCAAATTGTTTAATCGCTTTATCTACCAACATTTGAATCATCTCCGTATTTTTAACACGGCTCCAGGAAGTATTGATGCCTTCGAAAATATCTTTTTCAGCTTTTTCTCCTTTTATATACTCCAGAAACTCCGACTGGTCCCCGCGCAAACCAGGGGAACCGAATCCCTGACTTTTATGCTGGCTTCGACTAATGGCGGCAATTTCAGAATAAGACTCTCCCAGCAACGGGCTATATCCTCCCACATTTACAGTAACGATACCAGGTGTGTCGTCGTTAATGCCTGTATTCCACCAGCGGCCCGTGTTGGTGTAAAGTCTTTTTACCTGCCAGGTCCCAAACTCTTTTACTTGATCTGGAAACATCTCCGGTTGTGCGGCTGCGTCAAATGCTTCTTGCGCTAAAATCGCTGATCCCGTATGATGTCCATGTCCCCCTCGTCCATCCGGCGGAAATCGGGTGATAATAACATCCGGCTGAAACTGGCGATATACTTTTACAACATCGGAAAGGATTTCCTGCTTATTCCATAATCGAAAAGTCTCTTCAGCCGATTTTGAAAACCCGAAGTCATTGGCGCGGGTGAAGAATTGATTTCCACCATCAATCTTACGTGCAGAAAGGAGTTCCTGTGTACGAATTAATCCTAATAAATCACGGATTTCGGCGCCAATCAAGTTTTGTCCACCATCGCCCCGGGTCATGGAAAGATATGCCGATTCTACAAGACGACCATTGGCCATTTGATTGATAATCTCCGTATTCTCGTCATCAGGATGCGCAGCAACATAGAGTACAGATCCTAGAACATTAAGCTTTCTGAGCTTAAGTTTAATGTGGGCAGCATCTGGCTGATGTTGTGCCTGGGAAAAACTTAATACGGGAAGTAAAAAAAGCAGGTATAAAATCCTCCTCATTCGATTGCATTTTGAAACCAATTAACGCAGAAAAATTAACTTATAGGAAAAGGTTTTTGGAACAAGTTTCTGTGGGTGTTGAGTGGCTGAAGGCCTTATCACCTTTGGATCTCTTGTTTTGTGCCGTATACTGTGGTAGTCAACCCACGTAGTCCACTAACAATAGGGTCAAAGTTTTCCCCGCTTCTCACCGTTTAACAGGTAAGTGCCATCTTCTTCAAAGTAAATAACAATTTTATCGACAGGGTCTTTGTCCCCCGTTAAGAAATAAATGGTGTACTCGTAGGCGCTTATCCTGTCCTTGATGTCATCGGTAAAACCCATGTCGAGTTTTAGTATACTGTTCATATCAAATTTTTTGTTGAGCACTGTCTTTGTTCGATTTTCAACGATACGAATGCGTGCTATTTCCGGCGATTGTTTCAACACCTTCAGGTTTATATAAAGATAAGGCAATGGACCCGTTGCCCGGCTTCTTTCATACTCTTTTTGGGTCTGATCTAATTCAATCCTATTAGGATCCCTTGTTGGGCGATCTTTAAATTCAAAGTTGAGTTTGACTTCAAATTCTTCAGATGGCTTGAGCGGAGCGTCATCCTGAAGAAAAATCAACACATAAAAAAGCCAGGTCAATTTCATTTCATTTCAATTCTAAGTCTTCCTAAGGTACTAAATAATATGACGACAGAACAGCCCTATTCTTCTAGCGCTGCTTTCAAGCAACGTTGAAAAGAATTCAAATGTTTCGCAGGGGCTACAATGTCATTAGATATTCGGTCA
>Ga0184629_10000312_pt1 | contig 21575 bp, 20 predicted proteins | sample PLM4_32_b1_FD_133158 | JGI IMG/M metagenome (GOLD analysis project Ga0184629, IMG submission 133158) | Groundwater sediment microbial communities from an aquifer in East River, Colorado, USA - PLM4_32_b1 | ecosystem: Environmental > Terrestrial > Soil > Riparian zone | place: USA: East River...
AGAAAAACATACCAAGTAATTGCTGGCGATACTTGGGCTGATTTGACTTCAAACTATACCTCACTTACAGGAAAACAACCGCTTGTTCCTCGTTGGGCTTTAGGAAATTTTTCGAGTCGATTTGGGTACCATTCTCAAGATGAAGTAACCAAAACCATAGATAAATACATCAAAGATGAAATCCCAGTAGATGCAATAATCCTTGATTTGTATTGGTTTGGAAAAACCGTTCAAGGAACTATGGGGAATCTAGAATGGGACAAAGACAATTTCTCTGACCCTAAGAAAATGATAGCCGATTTGAACAGCAAAGGAGTCAAAACTATTTTGATTACAGAACCTTTTATTCTAACCACTTCAAGCAAATGGCAAGAAGCTGTAGATAAAAAAGTGCTGGCTATTGACAATGTTGGAAATCCTTTTAAATATGATTTTTATTTTGGAAATACAGGACTTGTAGATGTTTTTAAACCCGAAGGAAAAACTTGGTTTTGGAATATTTACAAAGATTTAATCAACCAAGGTGTTGGTGGCTGGTGGGGAGATTTAGGTGAGCCCGAAGTATTTCCATCTGCGGCTTTTACGGCTCAAGGAACTGCCGATGAAGTGCATAATATTTATGGACATACTTGGGCAAAATTAATTCGTGACGGATATAGAAATGACTTTCCAACTGTGCGTCCTTTTATTCTAATGCGTGCCGGTTATTCGGGTTCTCAAAATTACGGGATGATTCCATGGTCTGGTGATGTAAGCCGTTCTTGGGAAGGTTTACAATCGCAACCCGAAATTGCATTGCAAATGGGAATGCAAGGAATGGCGTATATGCATTCGGATTTGGGAGGATTTGCCGGAGATTATTTTGATAATGAATTGTATATTCGTTGGTTGCAGTATGGTGTTTTTCAACCGATTTACCGCCCACATGCGCAGGAAGACGTGCCTTCGGAGCCTGTATATAAAGACATTGTAACCAAAGCCAAAGCTAAAAAGCAAATAGAGTTGCGTTACCAAATGTTGCCTTATAATTATACTCTGGCTTTCGAAAATAACAATAAAGGATTGCCATTAATGCGTCCGTTATTTTTCGAAGAACCAACTAACGAAAAGTTGTTGAATTCATGTGATTCTTATTTGTGGGGGAATGACTTTTTAGTGACTCCAATTACCAAAGCAGCAGTTACCAATACGACTGTTTATTTCCCAAAAAGCAGCAACTGGTATGATTTTTATACTGGTGCTAAACATGAGGCAGGAGTTACGGAGAACATTCCGGTTTCGGCGAAGAACATTCCAGTTTTTGTTCGTGGAGGAGCTTTTATTCCAATGACTAAAACAATTCAAAACACAACAAAATATTCATTGTCAAATTTTGATTTACATTTTTATTTTGATGAAAAAGTAACTTCAAGTGCCGGAAAATTATACAATGATGATGGAATAACTCCAAATGATTTCGAAAAAGGAGCTTATGAAATATTGAACTTTTCAAGTAACATAACTGCTAAAGTAATTACATTGAAAATGAATACAACAGTTGGAAAATCGTTTACTAGTGAGGATAAAAATGTTACTTTATTAGTTCATAATATCAACGCCAAACCGACTAAGATTACCATTAATGGTGTAAATGTCGATTTTAAAATGAATACAGCGACTCTTGAAATCGCAGTAGTATTGAAAAAAGGATTAGATAACGAAATTAAAATACAATTATAGTATGAAAAGTAGAAATGTAGTATTGTCCATGATTTTTCTAGTGGCAACAACTCTTGTTTGTGCACAAGCAAAAAAGGAATCGAAAGTTAATTCGAAAGCAAAAACTGAAAAGACACCTTTTGTTTGGGAAGGCGCCAACTTGTATTTTTTGATGACGGACCGTTTTAATAATGGTGATAAATCAAATGATATAAATTTTAAAAGAACCAAAACCACTGGAAAACTTCGAGGTTTTGAAGGCGGAGATATCAAAGGGATAACTCAGAAAGTTGACGAAGGTTATTTTACAAAACTAGGAATCAATGTGATTTGGTTCACGCCTGTTGTCGAACAAATTCATGACGGAGTAGATGAAGGAACTGGATTGAGCTATGGATTTCATGGCTATTGGGCAAGAGACTGGACAGCTTTAGATCCTAACTTCGGAACCAAAAAAGATTTGGCTGAACTGGTTAAAAAAGCCCATGCCAAAGGAATTCGTATTATGCTTGACGGTGTTATCAATCATACTGGGCCAGTTACTGAAGTAGATACGGTTTGGCCGGAAGGTTGGGTTCGCACGGGACCTACATGTAAATACAGTAATTTTGAGAATACAACGGCTTGTACATTGGTGGCTAATTTACCAGATGTAAAAACAGAAAGCAAAGAGGAAGTGACATTGCCTCCTTTTTTAGTCGAAAAATGGAAAGCCGAAGGAAGATATGATAAAGAAGTGGCTTCATTGGATGCTTTTTTCAAAAGAACGGGCTATCCAAGAACTCCAAAATATTACATTATAAAATGGTTGACAGATTATATCACCGAGTTTGGAATTGATGGATACAGAGCAGATACTGTTAAGCATACCGACGATAGTGTTTGGGCTGATTTCAAAACGCAATGTGATTATTCATTTGCCGATTGGAAAAAAAGGAATCCAACAAAAGTTTTGGATAACAATCCATTTTACACCATTGCCGAAGTCTATAATTACAACATTAGTAACGGAAAATTATATGACTTTGGAGATAAAAAAGTAAATTATTACGAGAATGGTTTTACGGCTATGATTAATTTTGAATTCAAAAGTGATGCTCAAAAAGAGTATGCTACTTTATTTTCAAAATATTCTGTTTTGCTGAACGGCCAATTGAAAGGGAACAGTGTTTTGAATTATTTGTCTTCCCATGATGATGGTGGCCCATTTGATGCCAAACGTACCAAAAGTATAGAAAGCGGGACAAAATTATTGTTGACTCCCGGTATTTCGCAAGTTTATTATGGTGATGAATCGGCTCGTTCTCTTGTTGTTGAAGGAACTCAAGGCGATGCCACATTACGTTCAATGATGAATTGGGATGCTATAAATACGAATCCCGAAACCCAAAAAGTACTTTTGCATTGGCAAAAACTAGGTCAGTTCAGAAGAAACCATCCATCGGTAGGGGCTGGTGTGAATGTCGAAATTTCAACAAAACCATATGTGTGTTCCAGAACTTTTGTTAGAGGGAAATATTCAGACACAGTGGTAATTGGTTTGGATTTAGTTACAGGTAAAAAAGAAATTCCTGTAGGTTCGGCATTTAAAGAAGGAGCCAAAGTAAAGGATGTTTATTCGGGTAAAATGGCAACCGTTTTGAATGGTAAAATTACAGTTGACAGTGAGTTTGATATTGTTCTGTTGGAATTAAAGAAATAAAAATTAGCGTTCGATTAATTGTTTAGAAGCAGAAACATTTGGCTTTTTTGTCAATATCGTCCCGCTGTCATTCCAATCTTTTTAGTTGCAGAAAAAGCAACTAAAAAGGATTTTCCCTTCCATCGGGGCTAAGGGTAAACATTTTGCTTTTTTTGTCATCATCTAAAAAAGCAAAAACAATAATAATCATGTCAGATTAAAATAAAATGTTCCAAAACGCCTTTAGAAATGAAGGCGTTTTTTTATGTTTACATTATACAAAAAAGCTATGGGCAAAATTCTCAAAATAGGACATCGCGGAGCCAAGGGCTACGAACCCGAAAACACCTTGGTTTCGTTTGAAAAAGCAATAGAAATGGGTGCGGACGGTATTGAACTGGATGTGCATTTAAGTTTAGACGGTCATTTGATTGTAATCCACGATGAAACCATTGACAGAACTACCAACGGCAAAGGAGTTGTGAACCAAATGACTTTGCAGGAATTAAAAAGCTTTCGCATCAATGAAAAATATGAAATTCCAACATTGGTAGAAATTCTAGATTTGGTCGATCAAAGGTGTTTTATAAATATAGAATTGAAAAATCAGGATACGGCTGAGAAAGTCGTTCAATTAATAGAAAGTTATATTTCAAATAAAAATTGGAATAACAATCACTTTATAGTATCCAGTTTTGATTGGAATGCGTTGCAACAAGTTCGGTTTTTAAATGAAGCTATTCGAATTGGAGTTCTAACAGAAACTAATCTGGATTTGGCTATTTCTTTTGCCCGATTTCTGAAAGCCGAAGCATTACATCCCGACTTTCAATTATTGACCAATGAATATGCCGCTAAAATTCAAGAGAAAGGAATTCAGGTTTTCCCTTGGACAGTAAATGAAATGGAGGACATTCATAGAATGAAATCATTCAAAGTCGATGGAATAATTACTGATTTTTTGGATAGAATTTAAAGCTTTTTGAACTGACATTCTTTCAAAAACGAATGCTTACCTTTGCATTCAAAATTATTTGAGGTATTTATCTTTAAAATAAAACAACAAATAATAAATCAATCAAACACAATTTCAATTTCCAGACTAAATCATGAATCAAAATTTTGACATACTAATTGTTGGCGGTGGCGCTGCAGGTTTTTTTACGGCTATTAATATCGTGGAGAAAAACCCGAAAACTAAAGTAGCCATTCTCGAAAGAGGAGCTGAAGTATTGGGAAAAGTTCGTGTTTCGGGAGGAGGACGCTGTAATGTGACTCATGCCTGTTTTGAACCAAATGAGTTAGTGAAATTTTATCCGCGTGGCGAAAAAGAATTGCGAGGTCCTTTTCATCAATTTTGTTCGGGAGATACCATCGAATGGTTTGAAAAACATGGAGTAGAGTTAAAAATTGAAGAAGATGGACGCATGTTTCCTGTTTCGAATTCTTCACAAACTATTATCGATTGTTTCTTGAAAGCCACTCAAAAGCTTGGGATTGCTGTACTCACTGGACAAAGTGTGCAATCCATATTCAAAAAAGATAATTTCTGGAAAGTAGAAACGCAGAGCGAAAATTATATTGCAGAGAAATTGGTTCTTGCTACAGGAAGTAATCCAAAAATCTGGGAAATGCTCCAACAACAAGGTCATGCGATTGTAAGTCCTGTCCCTTCTTTATTTACCTTCAATATAAAAGATCCAAGAATCAAAGAATTACCAGGTGTTGCTGCTCAAGTTACCGTAAAAGTCAAGGACACCAAATTGGTTTCTACAGGACCATTGTTAATTACCCATTGGGGAATGAGCGGCCCCGCCATTCTGAAATTATCGGCTTGGGGAGCGAGAACTCTATTCGATAAAAACTATCAGTTTACCATTTTTGTGAATTGGCTTAATGATCTTGATGCCGAAGATACCGAGAAAATTCTAAAAACATTAAAACAAGAACATGCCAAAAAAGCGGTTTCCAAAAAATCTCCTTTCGACTTTCCGAATCGCTTGTGGGAAAGTTTGGTTTTAGCATCGAATATAGAAGCCGAAACCAAATGGGCCGATTTATCCAAAATTCAATTGCAAAATTTAGTGAATCAATTGACAAATGGCACTTTTCAGGTAAATGGGAAAAGTACTTTTAAAGAAGAGTTTGTTACCGCTGGCGGAATTGATTTAAAAGAAATCAACTTCAAAACAATGGAAAGTAAGTTACACGAAAACCTTTATTTTGCTGGTGAAATTGTAAATATTGACGCCATTACAGGAGGTTTTAATTTTCAGAATGCGTGGACAAGCGGGTTTATTGTGGCAAATGCTATTTAGGTAAATAATTAATTAACAAAAAATTACATCAATTCTAAGTTTTTCTTACGGACTATTAGGATATATTTACTTTCAATAAATTCTTATAAATGAAAGTAAAATTACTCATTACATTATCCTTGCTTATATATCAATTCAGCTTTTCACAAACAGAAAAGCAACTTAAAGGAGTAGTTTCGTCAGAGAATTTCTTGCTTTACAATGTTGATGTTATCAATAAAACCTCCAAAGAAGTTGCCAAAACTAATGAAAATGGAGAATTTCTAATTGCTGTTACTGCAAATGACAGTCTGCTTTTTTATTCTAAAGATTTTAATTTAAAAAGGCTAAAAGTATCTCCAAAACAGATTGAGTTAAACAATCTGCAAGTTGTAATGTTTAAAAAAGCAGAAGAATTAGATGAGGTGATAGTTGCAAAAAAGCAAAATTTAAAATTAAGCAAAGACAAAAAATACGAACAAAATAAACTAGATCAATATCGTACAGAAAAATTTGACAATAGGGAGGGATATCAAGCGATGAGAAAGGGTACGTTTGTTAACGGGTTAAATTTTGTTACAATTGGCAAAAAGCTTTTAGATTTATTCTCAAAAGAAAAAGAACCAGAAAAAGAAGCTCTGCAAGAAATTGAATTTGCAACATTGGCCAAAAACACCTGCGATCAAAAATTATTTACGGAAAGCCTAAAATTAAAACCAGATGAGATAGATCTTTTTCTTCAGTTTTGTGATGCCGATCCTAAATCGAAAAAAGTAATTGAACATCATAATATACTCAGTATGATGGATTTTTTATCAGCCAAAAATATTGAATTTAAAAAACTGGCAACTTCAAAATAATTTGTTTTTATCTACACCGAAAGCAAACTGATCACTGAGACTGAAAACTGTTCGCTGCTACCTATTCAGCCACCAAATACTGCCATTCAAGACCGCAGCAAAACTTACCCAAAGTAAATAAGGAATAAATAAATAACCCGAAATTTTATTGATTTTGGAAAATTGAATATAGGTTTCATAAATCATCAGCCACAAGATGATGATTTCGAGTCCTGCTAACATTGGGTTTTTTAGTCCAAAAAACAAATACGACCACAAGGCATTTAACGCCAATTGAATAGTAAATAAAATCAACGCCTTTTTAACGGTTTCTTTTTCAAAATCAATTCTGTTCCAAACCAGTCCTGTTGCGATTCCCATCATAATATAAAGCATATTCCAAACAGGTGCAAAAACCCAATTGGGCGGATTAAAACTCGGTTTTATCAATGTTGGATACCAAGTTGTTACAGAGGAACGGGTAACTATTCCAGAAAAATAACCCACAACAAGACAAGTAACAACAATAGATAATATTCGGGTAATCTTATTCATTTTTTTCTATTTTTAGAGGAGTCAAAAATACTTAAAACTTTCTAAGCATTATACAAATAAAGAAAGAAACGATTTCATCAAAAAAAGTATCTTTGCTAAAAATTTATATTTATGTTTGAAGTTGACCATTTTATTCCATCAAAATATAGCCATTCAATAGACCAAGGAAGTTTTTCTTGGAGTGCGCCCAGTAACATTGCTTTGGTGAAATATTGGGGAAAAAAAGAGAATCAGATTCCTGCAAATCCATCAGTTAGTTTTACTTTAAACAATTGCAAAACGATTACGACTTTGGCTTTCGCCAAAAAACAAAATGACGGCAATTTTTCTTTTGATTTGTTATTTGAGGGGAAACCCAAAGAAGATTTCAAACCAAAAATTCAAAAATTTTTGGAGCGAGTTGCTATTTATTTGCCTTTTTTGAAGGATTATCATTTTACGATTGATACTCAAAATACGTTTCCACATAGTTCAGGAATTGCTTCATCTGCATCTGGAATGGCGGCTTTGGCCATGAATTTCATGAATTTGGAGAAAGCTTTAAATCCAGAAATGTTCGAAGATTATTTCTATAGTAAAGCTTCTTTTTTGGCGCGACTCGGTTCAGGAAGTGCCTGCAGAAGCGTAAAAGGACAAGTTGTAGTTTGGGGAAATCAAACTAATATAAAAGGAAGTACAGATTTGTACGGGGTTGAATATCCATATGTGATTCATGATACTTTCAAGAATTTTCAAGACACGATTCTGCTCGTTGACAAAGGAGAAAAACAAGTTTCGAGTACGGTTGGACATGACTTGATGCACGATCACCCTTTTGCCGAAAGGCGATTTGCTCAGGCGCATGAAAACTTAGAGAAACTAATTCCTGTTTTTAAGAACGGTAATCTCGAAGAATTTATCAAAATTATAGAAAGCGAAGCGTTGACTTTACATGCCATGATGATGACTTCTCTGCCATATTTCATTTTGATGAAACCCAATACCCTGCAGATTATTAATGCGATTTGGAAATTTAGAAATGAAACCAAAATTCCGGTTTGTTTCACTTTGGATGCGGGAGCAAATGTGCATGTTTTGTATCCAAATGCGGTCAAAGAAAAAGTGCTGCAATTTATTAAAGCAGAATTAGTTGGCTATTGCCAAAATGGTCAGTACCTTTGCGACGAAATTGGGAATGGGGCTTTGTTGTATTAATGCTTTTTTCCTTATCTTTAGGTTCTAATAGATGAAATCATGGATATTCAGTCAGAGAAATTAGAATTGATAAAATGGATATTGGAAACCAATGATGTAACGGTCCTAAATGCTGTTAGAACTATTTTTGAAACCGAGTACAAAGACGTTTGGAAAGATTTAACTCCCGAACAGCAAGAAAAAATTGAGATAGGAATACAAAATGAAAATCGTGGTGATGTAGTCGATTTTTAAAAAACAATAATTACCAACCCCAAATTGATAATTTTAAAAAATATATGAAAGGACCTTTATTTTACTCAAAAATATTACTCTTTGGAGAATACGGAATCATTCGTGACTCCAAAGGTTTGTCAATACCTTATAATTTTTATAATGGCGCTCTTAAAAAAGATTCAAATCCTTCTGAGGAAGCTGTAAAATCAAACGGGCATTTAAAACGTTTTGTAATCTATTTAGAAACGCTACAAAACGAGCAACCCAATTTAGTTACTTTTGATTTGGAAACTTTAAAAAATGATGTTGCAACTGGAATGTATTTTGACTCCAGTATTCCGCAAGGGTATGGAGTAGGTAGCAGTGGTGCATTGGTGGCGGCTATTTATGATAAATATGCGCAAAATAAAATTACCGTTTTAGAGAACTTAACACGAGAGAAATTATTGACCTTAAAAACTATTTTTTCGCAAATGGAGAGTTTTTTCCACGGAAAAAGTTCGGGTTTAGACCCATTGAACAGCTATTTGAGTATTCCCATTTTAATTAATTCTAAAGACAATATTGAAGCAACGGGAATTCCTACCCAAAGTTTTGACGGTAAAGGAGCGGTATTTTTGCTAGACTCTGGAATTGTTGGGGAAACAGCACCAATGGTTACTATTTTTATGGAAAACCTTAAAGATAAAGGGTTCCGTACAATGCTTAAAACTCAATTTGTAAAATATACCGATGCCTGTGTAGAGAATTTTTTGGGTGGAGATATGAAGTCCTTATTTGAAAACACCAAGAAATTATCAAAAGTAGTTTTGAATAATTTTAAACCGATGATTCCAGAACAATTCCATGGTATTTGGCAAGCAGGAATCGATTCGAATGATTATTATTTAAAATTGTGCGGTTCCGGTGGTGGAGGTTATATTCTAGGATTCACCGAAGATTTAGAAAGAGCCAAAGCATCATTGAAAGACTTTAAATTAGAAGTTGTTTACCAATTTTAATTTTTTTTAAAGTTTAATCTTCAAAAAATTTGTAATATTCACTCATAAACTCTAATTCTACTCGATGTTAAGCAGGCAGAATAAGCTTTTTGTATTAAAAATGTTCAGTTTGTTCTCTGTAGTAAGAGGTTATAATATACCTATTATTGCTTTAGCGCAGTATCTTTCGGCTATTTTTATTCTAGCACCAGAGAAAAGAGCCTTGTCTATACTTTTGGACTTTCAGCTTTTTATCATTGTATTGGCATCTAGTTTGGCCATCGCTTCGGGTTATATAATCAACAGTTTTTACGACAGTAAAAAAGATTTAATCAATCGTCCGAATAAGTCTCAATTGGATCGTTTGGTGAGTCAAAAGACAAAGCTTAAGGTTTATTTTAGCCTTAATTTTTTTGTTGCCGTTATTGCTTTTTTTGTTTCTTTTAGAGCCGTTTTGTTTTTTTCTGTTTATATTTTTCTGATTTGGTTTTATTCCCATAAAATAAAAAAGTATCCTTTGGTGGGTAATCTTATGGCCGCTTTTCTGGCCGTTTTGCCTTTTTTGGGTATTCTTTTGTATTTCTATTTAAAAATGCCTTTGTATGAAATAGAAAACAATAGCGGTAAACTTGCGGTTATTCTATCTCATGCCACTTTCTTGTTTTTATTAATTTTGATTCGTGAGATGATTAAAGATTTAGAAAATATAAAAGGCGATTTGGCTAATGATTATAAAACTATACCTATTATATATGGAGAAGAAATTTCTAAAAAAGTAATTACTGGCTTGACAATAATGACTGTTATTCCAGTTTATTTTCTAATTGATGTATACGATGTTGGGTATATGGATATTTATTTTTATTGTTGTTTTATTGTTCTCATATTTTTCTTGCTTTATTTATGGAAATGGAACACAAAAGAACAATATGTTTTACTTCATAATGTATTGAAATTCCTTATTGTTGCGGGTGTTTTTTGTATAGTCCTGATTAATCCAAGTGTCCTATGGCATGGTAAAAAAGTATTAATGACGATTTAATCCTTTTTAAGAAAGCAAATCTTGACTTTTTCTTAATGATAAAGTAAATTAATATGCATTTAATTAAGGTGTTAGCTTTTTCTAATTGCCAAAAATCGTTTCTCAATGATATAAATAGTATCTTTGCACAAATTATAGAATATTATGAATAATAAGGAAGGCAATAATAGAGGGAGTGGGCCAAGAGCAAACAGCTCAAGACCAAGTTCAAATAAGCCAAAACCTGCGATGCAAAAAAGGGCACAAGGTCCAAAAAAAGTAAAAACAATTGTTAAAGTTGCCGATACTACTGATAAAGTAGAGAAAAAACCAAATCAAGCTCCGAAAAGGCCTAAAGTAAAAGATGAAATCCGTTTGAATAAGTACATCTCAAATTCTGGGGCTTGTTCACGTCGTGATGCCGATATTTATATCCAATCAGGGACTGTGAAAGTAAACGGAATTCCTGTTACAGAAATGGGATATATGGTAAAACCAGGTGATGTAGTCAATTTTGACGGTTCTGTTTTAACACCCGAGAAAAAAGTGTACATCTTATTAAATAAGCCTAAAAATTTCACTACTGCTCTTGATGAAGGTCAAGAATACCGTAATGTTTTAGAACTTGTGAAGGGTTCTACTAATGCAAAAATTGGAGCGATAGGAAGAATGGATAAGAATACAACGGGTCTTTTGTTGTTTACAAATGACACGGATATGATTCGTAAATTTACATTACCAAGTCAAAAATCCACAAAAATATACCAAGTTTCATTGGATAAAAACTTGAAATTTGAGGATTTGGAAAAAATAAACAAAGGTCTTGTCCTTGATGGACATCGTGTTTTTGTTGAAGATATAAGCTATGTTGAAGGTGAGGCCAAGAGTGAAATCGGGATTCAATTAAGATCATCAAATGTAAAAGTGGTTCGTTCTATTTTTGAACATTTCAGCTATGATGTTTTAAGAATTGACCGAGTTGCTTTTGCAGGATTGACCAAAAAGAATTTGCCAAGAGGAAATTGGAGGTTGCTTACGGAGCAAGAAATTATCAATTTGAAGAATGTATAATTCTTTATTTTAATTTAAAAATTTCAAATCCCTTTCACTTCAAAAATGTAAAGGGATTTTTTATAAAAATAATATGACGCCAGAAAAATTACAATCGATAGCTTTTAAATGGTTTGATGCCTTTAATAACCATAACCTTGAGCAATTATTGTCACTTTATGATGATGATGCGGAACATTTCAGCCCGAAATTAAAAATACATAAACCGGAAACGGATGGATTGGTTGTTGGGAAACAAGCATTGCGTGATTGGTGGCAAGATGCTTTTGACCGTTTACCAACTTTAAATTATAAAGTAACTTCTCTTACTGCAAACTCGGATCGCGTTTTTATGGAATACATTCGAACTGTTGAAGGAGACGAAGACATGTTGGTTGCAGAAGTTCTTGTGGTAAAAGAAGATAAAATTGTGGCTTCAAGGGTTTATCATGGATAGAATTTATTAATTACGGTTTACAAAACAAAACAAATCCCATTTCGCTTCCGGCGAAATGGGATTTGTTTTTTCTAATATATTGAAATTTGAATAAAAGTATTCGGATTTTTTTCTAGATTCAGGAACAACGAAAACGTTAAACCAGTCTAAAACAGTATAATTAGTGGCTTTAAAATTAGTTCCTTAAAAAATATAATTACTTTTAAAATCTATTAATAATTTAAGGAATTATTAAAAAATCTAAATTTTAAAGTTAAAATAGTATAAAAATGACACAAAAAAATTGGTTTCTATTGATTCTCTGCTTTCTTACTTTTGGGGTTTGGGGTCAGAACACTAAAGTGGAAATTGACAAAAAAGTATCGGACTTACTTTCAAAAATGAGTATCGAAGAAAAGATTGGTCAAATGACCCAAATAGCCGTTACTAATTTTGAAGCCAAGGGAAAGCCAGGAGAATTTGATATGGTAAAATTGAATGAGGCGATCCAAAAATATCATATTGGGTCAATACTGAATGTTCCCAATCCTGGTGCTCCAACTATAAAAAAATGGAATGGGGTAATTACAACAATAAGTAGCGAAGCCAATAAAACGAGATTGAAAATCCCTGTATTGTACGGTATTGATGCAATTCATGGTTCGAGTTATACCTCCGGAGCAACTTTGTTTCCGCAACAAATTGGAATTGCGGCCACTTTCAACACGGATATTGCCAAGAAAGGAGCCGAAATTTCGGCTTATGAAACACGAGCTTCCTCCATTCCTTGGGTTTTTTCTCCAGATTTGGACTTGCCGAGAAATCCGGCTTGGTCCAGGATGTGGGAATCTTTTGGAGAGGACGTTTATTTGTCTTCGCAAATGGCAACTGCTTTTGTTGAAGGTTTTCAAGGAAATGACGTTGGAAACAAATATAATGTAGCGGCATGCATGAAGCATTATATCGGGTACGGTAGCACAACAACGGGTAAAGATAGAACACCAAGCATTATTCCAGAACGCGTTTTAAGACAATTTGATTTGACTATTTATCAAGCGGCAATTAAGGCTGGAGCCAAAAGTGTTATGATAAGTTCAGGAGAAATTAACGGAACGCCTGTTCATGCCAGTAAATATTTGATTACCGATGTGTTGAAAAACGAATTGGGTTTTCAAGGTGTTGTGGTAACAGATTGGAAAGATATCATTTATCTTTATACGCGTCACAAAGTGGCTGAAAACAATAGAGATGCCGTGAAATTATCTGTAATGGCTGGAATTGACATGAGTATGGTTCCAGAAGATTATACTTTTTATAATGATTTATTGGATTTGGTTGCCAAAGGGGAAGTTCCAATGTCAAGGATTGACGACGCTGTAACCCGAATTTTAAGAATGAAATTCGAATTGAATTTATTTCAAATTACAGTTACTGATTTAAAGGATTATCCGAAGTTTGGTTCTCAAGAATTTAGCGATGTTGCTTATAATGCTGCAGCGGAATCAATTACTTTATTGAAAAACAACAATTCTGTTTTGCCTTTGAATAAGAATGAAAAAGTATTGCTAACCGGGCCTACAGCCAATAGTATGAAATACTTAAACGGTGGTTGGTCTTACAATTGGCAAGGCGAAAATTCGGATACGTATGCAGCAGACAAAATGACTATTTTGGAAGCGTTACAAAATAAAATTGGGAAAGAAAATGTCCTGTATTCCCCAGGTGCGGATTTAGCTAATTTTGATGATGCCGAAATTGCAAAAGCTGTTGATATGGCTAAAGGTGTTTCTAAAATTATTTTATGTCTTGGAGAAAAAAATTATACCGAAACACCGGGAGATATTAGCAATTTGTATATTGCCACATCACAATCTAAATTGGCGTTGGCTTTATCTAAATTAAATATACCAATTGTCTTAGTTTTGAATGAAGGAAGACCAAGATTGATAAGTGATTTTGAGGATAACATGAGTGCTGTTGTGCAGTGCTATTTGCCAGGAAACGAAGGCGCTAGAGCATTGGCGGATATATTATTTGGGGATGTAAACCCAAGCGGAAGATTGCCGTATAATTATCCTAGATATCCTAATTCATTAGAAAAGTACAATCGAAAATATACAGAAAGTTTAGGGGATGACGAACAAAATAATGATGCGAAATATGAAAAAAGTTATTCTCCGCAATTTGAATTTGGAACAGGATTGTCATATACCACTTTTGCCTATTCGAACTTAAAAATGGACAAACCTGAAATAAGTAATTCGGATGATTTGAAGGTCACGGTTGATGTAAAAAATACGGGAAAAGTAAGTGGAAAAGTATCTGTTTTACTCTATTTATCAGATAAAGTGGCAAGTATAACTCCAGAAGTTAAGGCTTTGAAACGATTTGAAAAAATCAACCTTGCTCCAGGCGAAAGTAAAATAGTAACCTTTACTTTGAACCAAAAAGATTTGCAATTTGTAAATAATGACCTGAATTGGATTTCTGAAAGAGGAACTTTTGAAATCCAAATTGAGGCACTTACACAAGAATTTATATTGAAATAGGTTAAATTGGAGTGTGGAAAAGGTGATAACAATTCTAGGATTGTTATCATTTTTTTATGTAAAAAATCTGTGTGAATTACTTTTAAATTAGAGCTTGAATATTTTATTTAAAAAATGAGACCTTAAATTTGGTTTTACCAAAGTATTTGAAGTGGAGTAAATAGTATCGTCACATTCAAAATTAGAATATCCAAGAATAACTCTAATGCCTTCTGGAACAGTGCTTAGTATAGCTTTTTTTTCAGAATTTAAATCGTTTTGAATAATTTTTGCTTTTTGTTTTTCATTTTTAAAATGAGACAATATTAACATGACCGCAAAATTTAATATAGCACCCGCTGTTTCACTTTTGACACCAACTTCATTTGATATCATTTCTGAAATGCGTCCTTTTTTAGCTGAAAAAATCAAATTTAAAGGAATAAAACCTTCTTGTTCAAAAGAGTAATTTATAGATGAAAGCTTTCCATTTTCATATTCTATAGTTCTGTAGAATTCGGTAAAAGTTATTGATTCAATAATTTTATCATATAAAATGGTGTTGTCGATTATATTTTCGAGACCAATAAGAATGGTGCAAATACTAGTATCGATTGATTTTCTCAATAATATTTCGTTCTCTTCAAATTTTTCACAAAATATTGAAATTAATGGCGAAGTGATTATACTTCGTAGTTGATTAAGTAAAATGGGGGTCATAGGTCATATTTTATCTTTTATCAAGCAAATATTTTATTTGCATTAATTTTAAATAACCGACGAAATGCTTTATTTTGTCGATTATCTGATAAATATATAAAAAATATAATAATATGCAATAAAATAACATTTTTTTTTAGTTTTTGTAAAAAATGTTGTTTCATTCCATTGCCGTTATTTTTTAAAAGGATAATGGTATTTTATTAACAGTACTTTATCGTTTTTGATTTTAGATCCTCTAATTTTTGGTTCTCCACAGGTTTTGGGATTAATCAATGGGTTTGGTAGAATTGAATGTGCAGTCAAAAGAGGTATAAAAACAAAAAACCCAAACATTGCTGTTTGAGTTTTGTGGTACCTCCAGGGATCGAACCAGGGACACATGGATTTTCAGTCCATTGCTCTACCATCTGAGCTAAGGTACCGTGCTTGTTGCGGGTGCAAATATAAGACCTTTTTTAAATTAAACAAGACCTTTTTTAAAAAAAATCTATTTGTACCTTCGCAACATTAAATTAAATATTATGATTTTAACCATTGATGTAGGGAATACCAGAATTAAAGGTGCTGTTTTTGAAGGGAATAGCGCTTTGGAATATTGTGTTTTTTCGGAAAAAGAAATTCAAAAAAGCATCAAAATTATTTTAAAAAAATATCAAAGTATTACCCATTTGGTTATCGCTTCAGTCGGAAATATAGAAAAACAATTATTTTTGGAGTTTGAAAATGAACTTGAAGTATGGTTTGTTGCTCATGATGATCTTTTCCCGTTTACAAATGGCTATGCTACCCCAAAAACGTTGGGAATCGATAGGATGGTACTGGCAGCTGGAGCAACTTTGCAGTTTCAAGGTCAAAATCGTTTAATTATTGATGCGGGCACTTGCGTAACCTATGATTTTGTGGATCAAAATGATGTGTATCTGGGTGGAGCTATTTCGCCAGGGTTACGTTTGCGTTACGAAGCCTTGCATAATTACACCGAAAAACTCCCCTTATTAACTTTGGAAAATCCAAATCATGTTATTGGTAAATCAACTTCTGAATCTATCCACTCAGGGGTTGTCAATGGACTGGTCTATGAAATTAATGGTTTTGTAGATGAATATAGGGAACAGTATTCAAATTTTATAATAATTTTAACGGGTGGAGACACAGAATTTTTGGCTAAACGATTAAAAAATACCATATTTGCCAATTCAAATTTTCTATTGGAGAGTTTGAACCAAATTTTTCAATATAAAATCAAAAATGATTAAAAAAATTATTGTCACTGCCTGTTTTTTTGTAACACTTGCTTCTTTTGCTCAAAGTGGATCTGCTTCTCCTTATTCCTATTTTGGAATTGGTGAATCTAGATTTAAGGGAGCCCTTGAAAATCGTTCGATGGCTGGAATTGGTATTGAGCAAGATAGTATTCATATCAATTTGTTTAACCCAGCGAGTTTTGCGGGTATAAGACTGACTACTTTTACCGTGGGAGGAAGTTATAATGGCACAAAATTAAAAACGGATACTGAAAATGTGAAAGCGCAAAGAACAACTTTCGACTATTTGGCAGTTGCTTTGCCGTTAGGGAAATGGGGTGTAGGTTTCGGACTGCTTCCTTATTCGTCTGTAGGGTATAATATACTGACGTTGAGTCCAGACGGGACTAGCAATAACAATCATTTAACAGGTTCTGGTGGTTTGAATAAAGCTTTTTTTGCTGTAGGATATACAATAATGCCTAACTTAGTTGTGGGAATTGATACACAATATAATTTTGGAAATATTAAAAACTCAAATTTAGAGTTCATTACCGAAGTTCCAGTAGGGACTTTAGAAGAGAATAAGACGACTTTGTCAGGGCTAAGTGTTAATCTTGGGGTAATGTATCAAAGAAAAATAAATAAAGACCTAAATTTTTTCAGTAGTTTGAGTTTTTCTCCAGAGAGTAAATTGGTTTCAAGAAACACAAAAACTATTTCTACGGCACAATATAGTTCTGAGTATAACTTAGTAGTAATTGATGCTGCCGCTGAAATAGTAACCAAGACAGATTTAACAATACCACAAAAATTTTCGATGGGAGCAGGTATAGGACAGTCGAAAAAGTGGTTGTTAGGGACGCAAATAGTGTATCAAAATGTTGGAAAATTAGGAAATGAATTCAATTCGGCATCCAATGTGTCTTATGAAAATTATACTAATTATAGTTTGGGAGGTTATTACATCCCTAATTATAAAATTTTCTCAAAATATTACGAAAAAATCACTTATAGAGCAGGTTTAAAATACGGTAAATCAGGGACTATTATCAATTCAAAATCAATTGATGAAACGGCTATGACAATTGGATTTGGATTGCCTTCAACAGGTGGGGCATTTTCTAATTTTAATATTGGATTAGAATTTGGAAAAAAAGGCAGTACGACAAATGGATTAATTCAAGAAAATTATGGTACTTTTAGTTTGAGTTTGTCTCTTAATGATAAATGGTTTAGACAATCAAAAATTAATTAAGGCTTTATACGCTAATGCAAATTTCATTTTGCCAAAATTCTGTCTATGACTTTTTTCAAAAAATATTTTTTATTTTCGGTATTGATAGTTTTGGGTGTTAGTATTACTATTGGCTGTGAAAGTAATTTTAAAGAAGTGCGGAAAAATGACTTTTCTGAATTTGTGCCTAGTGGTGATGCTGATGCCATAAATTTAAAATATACAGATTCCGGTAAAATTAAATCTATTTTAGTGAGCAAGAAAATGCTGGATTTCTCTAGTGTTGATTTTCCATTTACAGAATTCCCTAAAGGTGTTGATGTGACGATTTATGATAATAAAGAAAAGAGGACGTTCATCAGATCGGATTATGCGGTTTCATATAAAGAGACCGGTATTATTGATTTACAGGGCAAAGTAAAAATAACTTCCGAGGGCGGACAAATGCTTGAAACCGAGCAGTTGTATTTTGACCAAAAAAACCAATGGTTTTACACAGAGAAAAAATTTAAGTTAACGGATGCGAAAGGCGGATCAATTGGGCAAGGAATTGATTTTAGCCAAGATTTTAAAGTAGTTAATTCTCAAAGAATAGTTGGAGAAATTCAGTCTTCAGAATAATTTTTAATATAAATAAATATGAATATTATCAAATACACACCTTACGTTTATCTTATTTTTGGAATCTATTTTTTGTACGAAGGTTTTACAAAATGGAATTCAACTACCGAAACACCTTGGTTGAGTTTTATCATTGCAGGGCTTGCTATATTTATGTTTTTCTTTAGAAGGAAATTTGCAAAGAAATTTGACGATAGAAATAAACAATCGTAAATAATGGAAGTAAGCATTATAATATTGTGTTTAATACTATGTGCTTTTTTTTCAGGAATGGAGATAGCCTTTATCTCTTCGAATAAAATTTATCTTGAATTAGAAAAAAAGCAAGATAATTTCCCGTCTAGAATACTCACAAAACTCACGGAAAAACCTTCAAAATTCATTGCTGCAATGCTTATTGGTAACAATATTGCACTTGTGGTCTACGGTTTTTTTATGGGTGAAATGTTAATGAATTGGTTACTGTTATTTCATTTTCACATTTCGGATTTTGTAAGTTTGCTAATTCAAACCATAATTTCAACATTTATTGTTTTAATTACAGCGGAGTTTTTGCCTAAAGTTTTTTTTCAGATCTATTCCAATTCACTCATTAAGTTTTTTGCAATTCCGGCTTATGTTTTCTATGAGTTGTTTTATTTTATCTCCACTTTTTTTATTTGGGTGTCGGATTTAGTGCTTAAAAAATTCTTTAAAACTGAGGGGGATCAAGTGCAACTTTATTTTAGTAAAGTAGAGCTTGGTAATTATATTACAGAACAAATGAGTGCTGTAGAAGATCATTCAGAAGTGGATTCCGAAATACAAATGTTTCGAAATGCTTTAGACTTTTCAGGGGTAAAGGCCAGAGATGTGATGACTCCAAGAACCGAAATTGCCGCAGTTGACGTTTATGATTCAGTAGACAAAATAAAAGAATTATTCATAGAAACGGGATATTCCAAAATTGTGGTGTATCAAAGTTCACTGGATGATATTATTGGGTACGTCCATTCTTTTGATTTATTTAAAAAGCCCTCCAATATAAAAGAAATTGTGATTCCGGTAGAATTTATTCCCGAAGCAATCTATATAAAAGATGCCATGAATATGCTTACCAAAAAGAGGAAAAGCGTAGCCGTTGTTTTGGATGAATATGGCGGAACGTCCGGTATAATTACAATCGAAGACATTGTAGAAGAGCTTTTTGGCGAAATTGAAGACGAACATGATTCGGATGAAGAGTTGATTGAAAAAGAGCTCGGTGAAGAGACTTTTATCTTCTCGGCTCGTTTTGATGTTGAATATTTGAACCAGACCTATAAGCTGGCCATCCCAGAGAGCGAATCCTATGGGACTCTTGGTGGATTTATTGTAGATTTTACAAAGGAAATCCCTCAAAAAGGGGATGTTATAACAATTGGTAGCTACCATTTTGTTATAGAAGAAGCCACAAATAAGAAGATAGAATTAGTCAAAATGTCCATCAGAGAGTGATTAATTTTTTTTTAACTAAAAAACAGCAAAAAAAAAACGGTAGTTCTGCAATTATTAACTAGATAATTGTATTTTCGCAAACAAAAATTTAAAATTAACAATAATATACAATGGCAGTTTTAGCAAAAATTAGAAAGCATTCCGTTATAATGATAGGAGTTATTGCTCTTGCATTATTTTCATTTATAATACAAGATCTTTTTACTAAAGGGAACTTTGGTAAAAGCTCAAAAGATGTAGGAAGCATCAATGGAAAGGACATCTCATTTGAGGATTTTAGAATTAAAGTGAGTAATGTTGAAAAAAGTGGGCAAGGAATTACTTCGACTGCAGCGTCAAAAAGAGTATGGGATCAAGAAGTTTCTGTAGCTTTGCTTACTGCTGAATTTGATAAATTAGGATTAAGAGTTGGTGAAAATCACATATTAGATATTCTTAAAGCGGATCAAAATATTGGTAAAAACCCAATGTTTTTGAATTCAGCTGGTATGTTTGATGTCGCAAAATTCAAAGAATATTTCAAATCAAACCCAGAGCAAGCTCAATATCTAAAAGATAGAGAGAAAGATGCTGAGCTTAACGCGAAATTTCAAATATACAATACCTTAATAAAATCAGGTATTTATACAACTGAAAGCGAAGGAAAGTTCAACTATGAAATGGGAGCTAATAAAGTAAATTTTGCTTATGTAGCAGGTTTGTTTTCAACAATAAAAGATAGTGATGTAAAAATTACTGATGCTGAAATTGTTGATTACATGAAATTGAGTCCTAAAAAATTCAAATCTGAAGAGACTCGTAATGTTGAGTATGTTTTAATTGAAGACAAAGCATCTCCTGCAGATGAAAATGATATTAAAGCTAAAATCACTGGATTATTATCAGGTAGTGTAGTTTACAATCAAGCTAATGGGAAAAATGATACATTGGCTGGATTTAGAACAACTTCAAATGTAATAGAATTTGTAAATTCAAATTCGGATGTTCCTTATGACTCTTCTTATGTAGCCAAAAAAGATTTGCCAGCGATAGATGCTGAGCAATTGTATAACTTAGCTCCAGGATTTGTTTATGGACCTTATATTTTTGGAGAATACTATTGTATTTCTAAATCATTAGGAAGAAAATCAGGAGTTAATGCAAAAGCAAGTCATATCTTAGTTAGTTACGAAGGAACTCAAGTTCCCAATAAAAAAGAAAAAAGAACAAAAGAAGAAGCAAAAGTAAAAGCAGAAGCTATTTTAGCCCAAGTAAATGCAAATCCAGATAGTTTCTTGATGTTGGCATTCACAAATTCTGATGATTCATCTGCTCAACAAGGAGGTGATTTAGGATATTTTGGTCAAAATCAAATGGTGAAACCTTTTAATGATTTCGTTTTCAATAACGGGATTGGTAAAGTTGGTTTAGTAGAAACTCCTTTTGGTTTTCATATCATTAAAATTACGGACAAACAAGACGGAATCCGTTTGGCAACTGTAGCTTTAAAAATTGAAGCTTCAGAAGCAACTTCGGATAAAGTATTTACTCAAGCAACTAAATTTGAAATGGATGTTGCTGATAAAGACTTCGATAAAACGGCAAAAGAGATGGCTCTTACTGTTGCACCAGATGTTTCTGTTAAAGCAATGGACGAAAATTTTGGACCATTAGGAAATCAAAGAACTATTGTAAAATGGGCATTTGAAAAAGACACAAAAGAAGGTGCTGTAAAAAGATTTGAAGTGGCCAATATTGGACACGTAATTGCAAAAGTTAAATCTATTGATAACTCAGGAT
>Ga0184629_10000313_pt1 | contig 21560 bp, 18 predicted proteins | sample PLM4_32_b1_FD_133158 | JGI IMG/M metagenome (GOLD analysis project Ga0184629, IMG submission 133158) | Groundwater sediment microbial communities from an aquifer in East River, Colorado, USA - PLM4_32_b1 | ecosystem: Environmental > Terrestrial > Soil > Riparian zone | place: USA: East River...
CCGCCTGGCATCGAGGCGGTGTGGTTTCACGCTGAAGCCGGGCTGGCGCGTGCGGCCGCTGAGAACATCGTGGCGCGCGCGAGCCGGCGCCTGGCCGTGCCCTGCCACCTGCACCCCCGGCCGTGGGAGAACGCTCCGGTGCGACTCGACGGGCGCGAACAGGTCGACGCCGACCGCCTGCTCGCGGACCTGGAAGTCTCGGCCGGGCCCGGTTCGGTGCACATCGGGCTCACGACGCTCGACCTCGGCCTCGCCCTTTTCACGTTCGTATTCGGGCGCGCCACCCGCAACGGTCGCGCCGCCGTCGTCTCGTTCGCTCGCCTCGGGCCCGAGCAGTACGGACTCGCGGCCGACCCCAACCTCACCGCGCGACGCGCCGTGGCCGAGATCATGCACGAGTTGGGGCACGTGGCCGGACTCGGCCACTGTTCCGATGTCGGATGCATCATGCAGTTCGCGGCGAGCGTGGAGAGAATCGACCTGCGCGGTCTCGAGTTCTGCCCCTCGTGCGCGGCTGCGCTCCCGCGCCACCTGCTCACCGCCGCCCATGTCACACCACCCGCGTAATCCTCCCACAGTTGGGGCACTTCATCTGGCTCGCCGAGAAACTCGGCGATAGCTGGAGCAGGTGCCCGCACCCGCACGCGAAGCTCTCCCACTCCCCGCGCGTGCGACGCTGGTATTCGAGCGGCGCCTCGCCGGCACCCACGGTGGCCGGCGCGCCGCTCGCCGGTTGCGCGAACGGAACCTCACCAGCCGTCTGGCCGCCGGGCGCGCCGACGATCGCGCCGACGGCGGCGGCGACTTCCGCAAACTCGGAGATCTGCGCCTTCGGGATCTCGTTCTCTCGCCCGCAGCGCGGGCACGCGATCTTGGGCTCGGCGAAATCGGGCGGCACCTTGATCTTCAAGCCACACGCGCACACCAGGAACGCATACCCGTTGACGGCGCGCATCAGGTCCATGACGTCGCGGGTCTGCTGTTTCTGGCTCTGCTCGCGCACGACGTCAGGGTGCGGCTCGCGAATCGGAATCGTCTTGTCCTTCTGCAGGCCCGATCGCGGAACGATGTTGACGGGCTTGCCCTTCACCTTCGCGAACGCGTGCTGGTAGCTCACGAGCCCCGCCCCCTGGCTCATCGCGCGCAGGATCCCGATTCGCTCCTCAATGGGGGGATGCGTGCTGCCCCACCCGGCGAGCGAGCTCTTCCCCTCCTGCAGCGGCGCCACGATGAACATGGGAGCGTTCACCTTGTTGGCCACCGCCAATTCCAGGGGCGACGCGGCGATCTTCTCGAGCGCGCTCGCGAGCCCCTCGGGGTAACGGGTGAGCATCACGCCGCTCGCATCCGCGAGGTATTCGCGTTTCCTCGATATGGAAAGATAGAGCAGCCGCGCAAACAGCGGCCCCAGAATGGCCAGCGCGATGGCCGCGATGACGAACACGGCGTTGCCGCCCCCGCCGCCACCGCTGGTCTTCTTGGACCGGTAGCGGCGCGCCGACCCGCCGCCGGAGTACCACATGCCGCGCAGAAAGATCTCGGAGATGAGCACGATACTCCCGAGCATCACCGAGGCGACCGTCAAAAACTGGACGTCACGGTTCATGATATGGGAGGTCTCGTGGGCGACCACGCCTTGCAGCTCGTCGCGATTGAGGCGGGTCAGCAGCCCGGCGGTGACCGCAATCGAGCTGTCTTCGGGACGCAGGCCGGTGGCAAACGCGTTGGGCGCCTTCTCGTCGATGATGTAGACCTTCGGCATCTTCGCCAGGCCGGAGGCGATCTTCATCTCTTCGACGACGTTGAACAGCTGTGGGTGGACGTCAGGGGTGACCTCTCGCGCGCGGCTCATCTTGAGGATCAGCTCGGGCCCGCCGAACACGCTCGCGGCAGACATGATGACCCACACGCCGATGGCGACGATGATGCCGATCGAGCCGCCGCCCTCGCCCATGGTGGCCTCGCCGATGAAGTAGCCGAGCGCCACCAGGAGAACCGCCATGCTCACAAACAGGAGGATTGACTTCCTCCGGTTGGCAGCGATCAGTTCCCACATCATACGGTTCTTCTCTCTCCTCTACTTTTCGTGCGCGCGTCCCGTCGAACCTCCGCGGGTCCTGTGGCCGATACACCCCGCCGGCTCCGCGCGGCGGGGGCCCCGTCTCAGCGCCACCCGCTCGTGCCGGACCGATGCGCGTCGTGGAGGCCCTTCGCGCAGGAGCGAGCGAGGATCACCCGCCGGAGCTCAATCGCCGCACCGATCCTCGCCTCACCACCGGCGGGAAACCGAGCGAAGCGGGCGCAGGGCCGACACGGTGCGCATCGGTCTGGCGGCCACGCGCGCGCCGCTACCGCGTGAACTGCACTTTCGGCGCCTCGCGCTGCGTCGGTTCCTCGATTTCGAAATTCTCCTCGGGGCGGAAATTGAACATGCCCGCGATGACGTTCGAGGGGAACATCTCGATCTTGTTGTTATAGAAGAGCACCGCGTCGTTGTACGCCTGGCGCGCGAACGCGATCTTGTTCTCCGTCGCGGTCAACTCCTCCTGCAGCGACAGGAAGTTCTGATTCGCCTTCAAGTCGGGATAGTTCTCGACCGTCAGCATGAACCTGGAGACCGCTGCGGAGAGCTGGGTTTCGGCCGCGCTCTTGTCGTGGACGCCGCCGGCGCCCATCGCCTTGGCGCGCGCCTCGGTGATGGCGGTGAGGGTTTCGCGCTCGTGCGACATGTAGCCCTTTGCCGTCTCGACCAGATTGGGGATCAAATCGTGACGACGCTTGAGTTGCACGTCGATCTGCGACCAAGCGTTCTTCACACGGTTGCGCAGCTGGACGAGCGAGTTGTACATCCCGACAAAGAACGCCGCCGCCAGAACGACGACGCCTAGGAAAATCAGTGCAGCCATGTAGGGCTCCTTTCGAGCATTGCTAGCATGCGCCCGCGTGCGCTCCGTGCGCAGGCTGGCGCGCGTGTTGTGCGCTACGCGCGCGCGCCGCGGCCCGGCCCGCGGAAGATCGCGCTCAAGAACTCGTGGATTCGATGTGCCTCCGGAAACTGCGACAGCTCCACGATCGCTTGCAGCTCTCCGCCGTCGAGCCAGGTGCCGTGGCCGCGACCGCAGCGGTCGATTACGACGCTCTTCTCCACCCCGGGACGCCGCACGCGGGCCTTCTCCATCTTGTGGCGACAGATCGGACAGCGGACGTGCTTCTCGCCGCTGTCGGGTTCGGCCGTCAGGAGCTTCTCGCGAATCTCCGCGCGGCCGGTGGAACCGTCGAGGAGGAGATCCATCTCCTCCGCGTCCAGCCAGACGCCGCCACAGCGCGTGCAGTGGTCGACCTCGACTTGATTCAACTCGAGGACGATCATGGGATTGCGACAGATGGGACAGTTCATCGTGGGCCCGGACACGGGCACGGCACCATTACCCACGCCGCCCCGGGCTATTCGACGCCGAGCCTAGCACGGAACGCCGGGGAGGCTAAATGAACATCCTGCCCCGGCGCCAGGCTTCATCCAGCGGCAGCCGAATGCCGCGGCAAACCCAGATCGGAACGCCGGTCTCGTCAGGCATCGCGTAGCGCGCCCCGGTACGGGCGACTTCGCGCACCTCGGCAAACGTCGCTTCGAGGCCCTCGCGATCCTGCCCGATGATGATGTATACCCGCGGTTCGATCGTCCCCGGCCCCCACAGGTAATAACTATTGTGCTGGCTGACCGCGCGCGTGAGACGGCGCCGGCAAAAGTAATTGATCGCCCCCGCCTGCCCGTAGTTCTCCCCCACGATGAGGCAGGCGGCGCGGTCCTCCGGCGGGAGGGCGTCGAAGACCTCGGTGACTTGCGCGGCGAGCTCCTTCCAGCCGAATCGATCCGCGAAGAATTGCGGCAGCTCACCCGTGTCCCGGTTCTCACCCGACGACGGCCGGATGCCGATCGCATCCTGATAGGCGATCAGCCGCGCAACCGGTAGCAGAGGGATCGCCAGGGGCGCCGTGAAGGCGAAGCTCACGACGGCATACACGGCCACGAGCGGTGCCATCCACGCGCGCCGCGGCCGGCGCGACACGGATTCCACCCATACGGCCGCGGCCGCGACGAGCGGTGGGAACGCGGCAACCGTGTAGTAGGGCTTGCTCCGGTTCAGCATGAAGACCGCGAGCGAAAGGAGAAACACCCACGCGAGCGCGCGGTAGCTTTTCAGTGGCCGATAGAACAAGAGCACCGCGAGGCCGACGAGGTGGAGCGGCGCCAGCAGCGGCCCCATCTCCATCGCAACGTTGCCCAGGAACGCGGCCGGGTTCATCGCGGTCATCTTGTAGCGCTGCGCGTTGGCGATAAACTCGCGGGTCGGCCAGTCGTTCGCGACTTGCCACGCGACGTAAGGCGCAAACAGTACGACGGCGATCGCGGTGGCGAGATACGGACCGGGCGTTCGCAGCGTGCGCAGGCGAGTGGACACGAGGATTACGACCGCCGCGCTCGCCGCAAATACGCCCACGCTGATCTTGTTGAGCATGCCGAGCCCGATACACACTCCCAGCGCGCCCCACGCGGCGCGGCGGCCGCGTTCCTGGATGTCGAGTACGATCAGGAATCCCCAGGCCCAGAAAATCAGCTCGTAGCTGTTCATCGAGTAGATGCCGGTGATACCCAGGTACGACGGAACGGCGAGGGTGAAGAGCGCCGCCAGCACCTGCGCGAGTGCGCCGCCGCCGAGGCGGCCGGCGAGGCGGGCGACCAGGAGCATCAGCGCCCCGCCCGCCAGCGCGGGCAGGACACGGAGTGAGAAGAGCGAGCTGCCGAAGAGGGCTTTCCAGCCGGCAAGAAGCGCGATCGAGAACGGGGGATGGTCGACGTAGCCCCACGCGAGGTGGTTCGCGCAGTCCCAGTAATACATCTCGTCGCGGAAGATGCCGTAGCGGCCGCCGGTCGCGAGATGGAGGACGATGCTCGCCGCGGAAAGCGCGAAGGGAATCGCCCGTGCGCCGCGTTGCATGACGGCCGCGCTACTCCGTTACGGCCCGGGCGCGCTTCTTGACCAGCGAGATCGCGGTGTCGACGACGTTCTGAACCGTGAAGCCGAGTTTCTCCAGCGCCACGTTGCCCGGCGCCGAGGCCCCGAAGCGATCCAGACCGACGACCGCGCCCTTGTCGCCGACCCACTCGCGCCAGCCCAGCGTGGCACCCGCTTCGATGGCGAGCTTGCGCGCGGACTTGGGCAGTACAACATTCCGGTAGCGTGGCTTCTGCGCGCGGAACAGCTCCCACGACGGCATCGACACCACCCGCGTCGCGATTCCCTGCGCGGCCAGCGCGTTGCGCGCGGCCAGCGCCAGGTGCACTTCGGAGCCGGTCGCGATCAGCACGACGGTGGGTTTCTTTCCGTCCGCATCGGCAAGAATGTACGCCCCGCGCGCGACGCCATCGCGGATCCGCGCCGGTCCTGTTGCCTCGTCGTCGCTCTCGAGCACGGGTAGCGCCTGGCGTGTGAGGATGAGCGCCCGCGGTCCTTTCAACTCGAGCGCACACGCCCACGCGGCGGCGGTCTCGTTGGCGTCGGCGGGACGGAACACCGTCAGCCCCGGAATCGCGCGCAGGCTCATCAGGTGCTCGACTGGCTGGTGCGTGGGGCCGTCCTCGCCCAGGCCGATGGAATCGTGGGTGAAGACGAACGTGGAAGGCACCCGCATCAGCGCCGCGAGGCGAATGGCGGGGCGCATGTAATCCGAAAAAATGAGGAACGTGCCGCCGAACGGCACGACCCCGCCGTGGAGCGCCATGCCGTTGATGGCGGCGCCCATCGCGTGCTCGCGGACGCCGAAGTGGAGGTTGCGCCCCTCGTCGCGCTCGATCCCGAACATCGGCGATGACTCGATGCGCGTGTTGTTCGACCCCGTGAGGTCGGCGGAGCCGCCAATAAGCGTCGGGACGGCCGCGGCGAGCGCGTTGATCACCTTGCCGGAGGCCGCGCGAGTGGCGATCGCCTTCTCGGAGGAGAACACCGGGAGCGCCTCCTTCCACCGCTTCGAAAGGCGGTCGGCGCGCGCCGCCTCGAAGGAGGCGGCCAGGTCACGGTGTTGCTTCCCGTACACGTACACGCGCGCACTCCACTCAGAGCATTGCTGGACTCCACGCGACGCCCGCCCGCGACAATGGGCGCGGACCTCATCCGGAATATGAAAGAGCGAATCGACCGGCCAGCCGAGCTTCTCTTTGGTGGCCCGCGTCGCGTCCGGGCCAAGCGGTTCGCCGTGCGCCTTCTCCGAGTCCTGCTTCGGGCTGCCGTAACCGATGTGCGTGCGCACGCGGATCAGGGACGGTCGTTCACGCTCATCGCGTGCGCGCCGGATCGCCTGCTCGATGGCGTCGACGTCGTTGCCGTCTTCGACCGACTGCACGTGCCAGCCAAGCGCCTCGAAGCGCGCGGGCACGTTTTCGGTGAACGCGAGCGAGGTCGCCCCGTCGATGGTGATGCGGTTGTCGTCGTAGAGATACACGAGCTTGCCCAGCCCGAGCGTCCCCGCGAGCGACGCCGCCTCCTGGGCAACGCCTTCCATCAGGTCGCCGTCGGAGACGATCGCGTAGACGTGATGATCGACGACCGGGGGCTCGCCCGCCACGTTGAAGCGCGCGGCGAGATGCTTCTCGGCGATCGCCATCCCGACCCCCATCGCGAATCCCTGACCGAGCGGTCCCGTCGTCGCTTCGACCCCGGGGGTGTGGCCGTACTCGGGGTGGCCCGGGGTCCGGCTTCCCCACTGACGAAAACTCACGATCTCGTCGAGCGGAAGGTCGTAGCCGTAGAGATGCAGGAGCGCGTAGAGCAGCATCGATCCGTGGCCCGCCGAAAGGATGAAGCGGTCGCGGTCGAACCAGGCGGGATCGGAACTGTTGAACTTGAGCACCCGATCCCAGAGCGCGAACGCCATCGGCGCCGCGCCCAGGGGCAGACCCGGGTGGCCGGACCTGGCGCGTTCCACCGCGTCGACCGCGAGGAAGCGGATGGTGTCGACGCAGAGTCGATCGAGCGGTGTCATGCGGAGTGTCTCCTGCCGGCGAAAAGAGGAGTTGATCGAACCGCGCGCGCGCAACAGCGGTCCGGCCGACACTACCGCCCGTCCGGGGTGCGATCAAGAGAGATTTGGGAGAGTAGACGGAGGGGACTCGCCCCCGCCCGCTGTATTTCGAACGGCGCCCCACCAGAGGAGGTCTTGATGGAGGTGGTCCGGTTTCCCGACTTACGCGCCGCTCGGAAATACGGTCGGACGGGGAGAACTTGCAGTGAATTATACGCCATGTTTAACGCGGAGTAAACGTAGATTTTGGCGTACCGACGCCACCCGCTCGAGCCCGACCGATGGGCGTCACGGAGGCCCTTCGCGCAGGAGCGAGCGAGGATCGCCCGCCGGACCTCATGCGGCATGGTTGCTGGGCGCACCACCGGCGGGAAGCCGAGCGAAGCGGGCGCAGGGCCGACGGACGCGCATCGGCTGGGCGCCGAAATGACGACAGGACCCGCGGAGACACTTCAGGGGTTCGATGCTATGATGCGGCCGCACGTCGCCCCCGGCGGAGAATGGATTGAACACCGCACACAAAGGAACCGCCCCCGACCGTCGCCGCTCCGCGGAACGGCTCCGGCACCACTACGACGTCGAACGGGCACTGGCCGACCGGCTGCGAAGCGCCTCATCCCGGCCCGAGCGGGCGAGAATCTACGAGACCATGTACGACACGCTCTTCGCGGAGGTGCCGGACCACCCGCGCCTGGTCCTGCGGGAGACGCCCGACGAGGTCGCGCGCCGCAACCACCGCAAGCTCCGGCTGCTGGCGCCGTTTCTCACCCCCGGGTCGCGCGTGCTCGAAATCGGCGCAGGAGACTGTTCGTTCGGCGTCGAGCTGGCTCCGCGGGTCCGTTTCGTCTGCGGGGTGGAGATCTCGGCGCAAGGTGCACGCCTAGACAACGCCCCGCGCAATTTCGCGCTCGTGCTCTACGATGGTTTCGAGTTTCCGTTTGCCGCGCGCTCGTTCGACCTTGCCTTCAGCGACCAGCTGCTCGAACACCTGCACCCCGACGACGCCGAGCTGCATTTTCGCGCGGTCGCCTGCGCGCTGGTGCCGGGCGGGACCTACCTGCTGCGGACCCCACACCGGTTCACCGGACCGCACGACGTCTCGCGGTATTTCACCCGGGGCGACGCGGAGGGGTTCCACCTGAAGGAGTGGACGTATCGCGAATTGCACACGGCGCTGCGCGCGTGCGGTTATCCGCGTGTCACCGCGATCTGGAGCGCGCGCGGCGTCTCGGCGCAGCTGCCGATCAGGTGGGTCTGCGCGCTGGAAACCGTCCTGGGCGTGCTGCCCCGCGCACTCCGCCGGAGCCTCTCGCGCCTGCCACTCCCCGGCATCGTCGTGGCAGCGCGCACACCGCGCTGACACGGCGCCACGCGCACCTCACGCCGGCTTGACGGCCTGGAGGAAGATCGCCTTGGTGGTGAGGTCTTCGTCGGACAGGTGCCGAAAGCGGCGCGCCAGCCGGTCGCGCTCGATGCCGCTCGCGATCTGAACGCGCACCTCGCCCACCACATTCAGCCCCGAACGCTTGATGAGGCGCAGGTGCGTCGACGCCGGCTCGCGGTTGAGGAGATACGGCCGGCGGCCGCGGATCACCTTCCAGACCGGGTCGGCAATGGCCCAGTGCCCGTTCCACTCCGGCGTCAATCCGTGTGAGACAAAACCGATCTGGTGCGACGCGACCCCGCCGGGTTTGAGCCACTCCGCCAGCGCGGCGTAGGTGGCGTCGAGGTCGTCGACGTGCTCGAGCACGGCCTGCGAGTAGATCATGTCGATCGTGCCGCGACGGACCACCGAGGGATCGAACCAGGGCGCGCGATACGCCATGGTGATCGCGCCCGACTCGTCGTTCAGGTTGTGGAGGGCGGCGCGGATCGCGTCCACACGCGTCTCCTGGAGGCAGTGGGTCATGCGCGCGTCCATCAGCAACGCGCTCGGGAATTCATAGGACGGCAGGTAGGGCTTGAGCTCGGGGAATTCGCCCGCGTCGGGGATCGCCGCCCGCGCGCGGAACAGGGCCACCAGCTCGTCCAGCACGGCGGCGTTTCGCGACGGATCGGCGTATGCGACCCGGTCGAGGCCGACGTAGCGCGAGGCCCCCGTGAGCAGCGCAGCCAGCCCGATACCCAGCGAATCGCCCGGCCCCAGTTCGGCGACGACGAGTGGGGCGTCGGCAAGCCCGTGCGCGCGCGCCATGACCAGGTGCCGGAGCCACACCGAATAGCAGTAGCGCGCGGAATCGGTCCCGCGGGTGGACTTGGCGATGCGCTTTTCGATCGGGGGGAGGTAGGTCACCAGCCCGCGCACGATCGGTTTCCAGATCACGCGTATGCCTCCATGCGGTCGGCGAGCGTCGCCAGGTCGGGCACCTCGAGATCGGCGGTCGCGCCCGAGGGCGCCGTCGCCCCCGCCCCCGGCCGGTCGCCGCGACGATTCACCCACACGGTGGCAAGGCCCAGCGTGCTCGCGGGCGCCACGTCATGGAAGCGGCTCTGGGCCACGTGCAACATTCGCTCTTTCGGAACCCCGATCCGCTCCAGCGCCTGTTCGAAGGCCTGACGCGAAGGTTTGTACGCGCGCACCTGTTCGGCCGTGATCACCCAGTCGAAGGGTACCTCCAGCGCGCGCGCCGTCGCGGCGAAGAGTTCGTCGTCGGTGTTGCTGATGATACCGAGCTTGTAGTGCCGGCGCAGTCGGTGCAGCGCCTCCACCGTGTCGGGAAACGGCGGCCAGGTCGGGAGCGATGCCGCGAGAGCGTCGGTGTCGATGCGGCTGGTCGGCACCGAATACCGCGTCGCGAGTCCGCGCATGACGCCACGCAGCACCTCGCGGTAGCTCACATGATCCCCGCTCTGCAGCACCGTCTCGAGGGAGGCGTAGGCTTCGAGCAGTTCGTCGTCCGCGACGCGCAGGTCGTTTTCGGAGCGAAACGGCGCCAGCGCGGAGAGGATCCCCGCCTCCCAGTCGATCAGCGTCCCGTAGCAGTCGAAGGTGATGACGTCGAAGCGACGCAGGTCCAGCATGTGTGTGTCTTCCGCCGCGGGGGCCCCGTGTCAGCGCCACCCGCTCGTGTCGTAGTGCCTCCGCGCGGCTAGCGCACGGAATGGGCACCGCCGCGCTGCACGTAGGCGTCCCAGGGCTCCCGGCGCGGGAAGTGTCGCACGAGCATGTAGAGCGACACAACGGCGAGGATGTAGAAATCATTCTGCGAGCCGCCGAGGATGAACAGCACCAGGCCGAGCAGGGCGGGAAACTCCGCCATGACGGCGGCCAGGATCGTGGCGGTGCGCACGCGCGCCAGGCGCAGCCGCGGGTCGGCAGACGCCTGGCGCAACAGGAGACTCTTGATCACCGTCGAGGTGAATATCAGCACGGCCGCGACCGCGAACAGGGCGATCCGGATCTGATCGAGCCCTGGGACGGCGGTGGGGACCGGCCCCGACCGGCGGAACACCTCGACCATCACCAGGCACGTCACCAGCGATGCTCCAAAGGCGCCGACGATGACTGCCGTCCGGCGGCGCGTCGTCTCCACGTAGGAAGCTGGGAGCTCCGGCTTCCCGGCCGACTCGACCCTGTCGTTACCTGGCAAGGTCAGCGTTCCTTCCACTCGTAGCCGCATTGCGTGCAGCTCCAGCGGCGATCCCGCCACGGCACGAGAAACCCGAGCAGCAGGATGAACACGCCCGCGATCCGGCGGCTGTAATGGCCGTAGTAGACGTCGTACGAACGGCAGCGCGGACAGATCATCTCGCCGTCCGCCGGCGTGCCCGCCTGCGCGACCACGACCAGGTGCGGGCGCGGCCGCAGCGCCTCGCGCGCGTGCGCCGCTTCCCCGGCGGGAACCATGAGCTTTACCCCTCCGATCGCGTTGGACAAGAGCCAGTCGACGCGCACCAGGTACTCGTCGCTCACGACGCACGCGATGCCTTCGGCTTCGAGCCTTGTGCGCGCGAGGTGCGCCTCGAAGGGCTGGCTGAACGATGCCACCTTGACCCACTCGTTCATGATTCCCCTAGTAGTCCTGGTCCTCCAGCAAGTGCTGCCACTCCGCGATGGTCTCCCACACGTACGTGTCTCGATAGCGCGCGTCGTACTCGGCGTCAAAGCGCTGCTTCTGCTCCCCATTCAACACCGTCACGTCGCGTCCGCCCTTGAGCACCTCGTCGAAGATCCAGCGATCCGCCGACCGGCAGCGCCCGGACCAGCGAGCCAGCTCTCGAAACGTCATATCGAAGAACGCGATCACGGGAATGCGCCGCTTGCCGTCGGTCGTGTACTCGTCCATCAGTTCGGGGTGCTCTTCGCGGCGGACGATGCTCAATTCCATGCCTGGCACTTCGGCGGACACGCGGGCGGCGACGGCGACGTTCTGCGCCACGTCCGGGCACCAGTCCTCGGCGATCGCGAGCACCTGGAGCGGGGTGCGCCCATTGAAGAACGAGAGTGTGTCCTCGTCGAACTCGAAGGCGTCATAGAACCCGCGCATGCGATCCGCATTGTGCGCGGCCGACGCGAGAAACTGCGGCCACGAAAGGCCGCTGTTGTAGTAGCGGGCGACGTCGGTCTGGGGCTCGGGCATCGATGACTCCTCGCGGCTGGCGTAACCGGATGACGCTTCCATCATACGGGCGCCGGGCGGGAGTAGCAAGGGGTCTCGGGCAGCTACCGGAGCGCGATCACGCCGGCGAAGCGCCCGGTGACGCCCTTTTCGCCGCGATGCGAATAGAAGAGATCCCGGCGACACGCGGTGCACAGGCGCGATATCTCGATCGCGCTTTCGCGCACACCCGCCGCGACCAGCACGAGCTCGTTCGCGCGCCACAAGTCGAGGTGTTTGCGCCCCTCGTTCATCGACGCGCGAAAGCTCCCGGCCGACGCAATATCTGGGTCGACGAAGACTTCGTCCGCCATCTCCGCGTTCGCGTCCGTGAACGCGTCGATCACCTCGGCGCCGACTTCGTAGCAGCAGGGCCCGATCGACGGCCCGATTCCGGCGACGAGGTCGGCCGGATCGGAGCCGAATTCGTCGCCCATGCGCACCACCGTGAGCGCCGCGATGCCCGCAACGGTCCCGCGCCAGCCCGCGTGCGCGATGCCAATCGCGCGCTGCTTCGGATCGAAGAGGAATACCGCCGCGCAGTCGGCGGTCAGGACGGCGAGTGGGAGGCGGGTCGCGCTGGTAATCAGGGCGTCGGTGTCATCGAACGCCCCGCCGGAGTAACCCTCGGGAACGGCGGTGACGCGTTTGCCGTGCACCTGCCTGCCGAACACGAGCGCAGGCGCACCGGTTATCGCCGCCACCCGCGCACGGTTGCGCACCACAGCAGCGGGGTCGTCGCCCGAACGCATGCCGAGGTTCAGTGACGCGTACGGTCCCCGGCTCTCGCCGCCCGTTCGCGTCGTGACGAACGCGATCACATCGTCGTACGCCTCGAACGACTCGAAGGTGCAAAAACGGACGCCGTGTTCGTCGTACTCGATCACCGCACCATGCTAGCGCGATCCGCGCGGGCTGCCAAGCCGGCAACCCGGCGACTACGGCAAGTGCAGCGAGCCCGGAGGCGAGGTCTGCGTGACATCGCCGCCGCGGAGCGCGGTGACGACCCAGGTCAGATCCGCGCCGGGTGGTATGTTTGCCGGGAATTCCGATCGTCCGACGGCGAGGGACGTCCCGATGGAAGACAGCCGCAGCAGTTCCTCGAGCTCGGGGCCGTAAACGCGAACTTCGTAGGCGTCGGCGCCGGTAACCGCGTTCCAGGCCAGAAGCACCGATCCCCCTGTCCCGGCGGCGGACGCCGACAGATTCCAGGCATTGGTGCTCTGTCCGCTCACGCGCAGCCGGGACGTCGGCTCATCACGGGGCCAGAGCATCACTGCCGCGGCCACCACGACCAGGGCGGTCGCAAGTGCCGGGATTGGTCGCATCCACGCGCGCCACCATCCGCCCGACTTCATCGGAAAGGGAGCGCGCGACTCCGCGGGGAATGCCGCGTCGGCTCCGTGTCGGATTGCCGCGTCGAGCCGCGGCCGGGCGGCCGATACCCCCGCGCCGGAGGCAGGTGCCGCCTCTAGAAAGGCCTGATAGCTCTGCACGAGCGACCGGCATCGCGGGCAGTCGTCCGTGTGCCGGCGAACCGGGTGGTCGGCCGGATACTCGAGCACGCTGCCGATTCGTTCGACATCGACACACTTGATTTCCGTCATGCTCTCCTCCCCCCGCCTTCGCGGCGATCCATCGCCGCGCGCAGCTTGCGCCGCGCGCGTTGCAACACCCCGCGGGCGCCGGCGGCTCCGTCGATCCCCAGGATGCGCGTGACTTCATCGACCGGCAGCCGTTCCACGCAGCGGAGCCAGATCGCTCCCTGTTCGTCCGGCGCCAGCTCGGTGCGAATCGTGCGGAGCAGCCAACCTTCGTCTTCCCCGTCCGCGAACGCCGCGTCCGGGAGCGGCGCCGGGTCGGGCAGGTCGTCCGACACGGGCTCGTCCGCCAGTATGTCCACCCGCCGGCTGCCGTCGATGCACCGGTTGCGCGTGATCGAGAACAGCCAGGACGAGAACTTGGAGCGGCCCTCGAACGTGCCGATCTTCTCCCACACCGTGACCAGCACGTCCTGCGACACGTCGAGCGCGCGTTCGGTGTCCCGGGTGTACCGGTAACACCACAGGTAAATCGCGTCGCGATATCGGGTCACGAGCTCGACCGCTGCGGCGCGGCGGCGGGCCGGGTCCGGGTCGTGTCGCACGACCTGGAGCAGGTCCTCGTCCGCAGCATCTGCCCCTGTTGATTTAGACGGGTCGGTCATGATTCGTCACACGGAACTTTCGTCGGGACCAGACCGACGCGCGTCGTGAAGGCCCTTCGCGCAGGAGCGAGCGAGGATCGCCCGCCGGCCTCTATTGCCAAAACGATCCTCGGCGCACCACCGGCGGGAAGCCGAGCGAAGCGGGCGCAGGGTCGCCGCGACGCGCATCGGGCTGGTTACCCGCTCTACGCCGGTGATTATCCCACGGCGAGCGGGGTCCGTCGATGCCGGACGGCGGCCAGCGCGACCGCCAGCAGCACCAGGATGAGAGCGAGCCACAGGATCACGCTTCGCGGTTTCTTGTCGATCCCGATCGTCGCCGCGCCGTCCCCCACCACCGTGAAACCCGCCCACAAGAACGGGTGGGACGTTTCTGCCGACCGACCCACCTCGAGCTGGGCCAGACGGAGCGCGGTCGCGACCGGCTCGCCGGCCGCCAGGTGCCGGTAGAACACGTGCATGATGCGCTGCGTCGCCCGGTCGTCGACGGGCCACAGGCTCGAGACGACCACCGGCACGCCCGCGCTCATGAACGCGGCGGTGATGCCGAGCGTGCCCTCGCCGCCCGTGACTCGCCCCCCCGCCGTCTCGCACGCGGAAAGCACAGCCAGTTTCGCCGGCAGGGCGAGCCGCGCGATCTGCCACGCCCGCAGGAACGGATCGCCGGGGAACGTGCGGGCCACGAGCAGCGAGTCCGCCGTGGAGAGGATCGCCGTCGTGTCCGAGCGGAGGGTGGAAGCCCCGGAGGCCGGCGGGGTGCCAGGCGCGTCGCCGCCGAGCCGGATCCCCGAGTCCCACGGTGAGTGGTCGACGACGAGGGCGTGGGCGGCGATGTGCAGCACGTCGCAGCGATCCAGGACGGCCGTGGTGGTATCCGCACCGGTAAGCGTCGACGTCCGGACCACGTGCCGATAGCTGCGCGCGAGGTCGTCGACTTCGTCGCGGGCGCCTTCGAGTCGCGAACCGGACGCCACGACCGCCAGCACCTTCGTCACGCCGGTACACGCGGGGGCTTGCGCGGTTCGTTGCCGGACCAGAATGCTCGCCGACGGCACCTGCACGACGTCGCGATCGGCCATCAGCACGTCCCCGGAGTCGTCCAGCACGAGCACACCGAATGGAACCATGGAAATGAAGCCATCGGGAGAAATGAACACGCGACGCGACGCCATCACCATGTCGGTCACGCCTTCCAACATCTCCCGGCCGAGCGCGCGCTGAATCACGGCCAGTCGTGCGGGCGGATACTGTGCGCGCAGCGCCGGCTCCGTGCTCGAAATCAGCCGCCGGAAGAGCTCGATGCGTTGTGCGAGCGGCGAAGCCGGGCCGGGAAGCTCGGCGAACCGAAACGTGTCGGGCGTCACGGCGAAGAGGAACGAAGTGGTGTCTGCAACCAGGAAATCGAGCACGATCTCCCCCGGCCGCAGCACCGCCTGGAGGTCGGCCATGGTGGCGGGGCGACTCGACCAGCGTCCCGACGCGACGTCCGAGCCGAAGCGCGGCTCACTGATGCGCTCCAGCAACGTACGGGTCTTGAACCGCTGCATGGTGTCGAAAAACGCTTCCTCCCGTCGCGGCCGGGGCAGCGAATCGGGGAAGACGAGCAGGACACGCGCGGCCTCGATTACCGTCCGGGCAATTTCCTGGCCGTAGCCCTCCCGCCACTCCGCAGTGCTGATCCCGCCGCGGAATGCCTCCAGACTATCGAGAGCGATTTCGAGACTGCCAATCGCTTCGGCGTTGCGGCCCAGCTCCCGGTAGTAAACGCTCTCGCGCAGACGGGCCGAGGCCGCGGTGTGCGATTGCCCGAGACCCTCCGCCGACCGGCGGGCGCGCGTGGCGAACTCGAGCGCTCTTTCGGGTTGGTTCGACTTCGCGCACAACCGCGCCGTGAAGAGATAGAAATACGGCCGCACGTCGCCGTAGATTTCTTCCTTGCGCAGCAACCGCTCTTCCACCAGCGCGCGCGCCTGCTCCATGCTGTCGCTCGCCGCCAGCGCCCGGGCCAGCCCGAGAATCGCGCCGTCGCGGTTTTGTGGCTCCAGGAGCGTGCCCGCCGTCAGCTCCCGCAGGATGGCCGCCGCCTCGCGATACCGTCCCTCGACGAGCCGCAGGTGCGCGATGTGGTAGCGGACAACGTTCAACTCCTCCACATCATGCTCGCGGCAGAATTGCTCGGTCTCATCGAGGAGGGCATCCGCGCCCGCAAAATCACCGAGGTCGCTGGCGCGGCTGGCCAGGTTGCTGGCGGGTATCACCAGCCCCTGCGGAGATTTCAGCTCCTTCGCGATCGCATAGGCGCGCTTCAGGTACTCCGCCGCCCGGCTCCAGTCGCCGCGAGTCTCTTCCAGCACGGCGAGGTTGTTGGTGGCCCACATCTCGTTGACCCGATCGCCAGTCTCGCGCGCGACGACCCACGCGCGCTGATAGCAGTGGATCGCCTCCTTCTGGTCGCCGAGCGCGCTCTCCACGCGCCCCAGGCCGACGAGCGCGGTCAACTCGAGCTCGGGGCGCCCCGCCGAACGAAACAACGCGATCGCGCGCAGGTATTCCGCCTTGGCGCCTGGATGATCCCCGCGCTGGTGCAACAGGTATGCGATGCTGGTGCGCGCCCACGCCTCGTCGGCGGGGGCGCGCGAACGCTGCGCGAGGAACAGCCGCCGCTGGTAGCAGCGCATGGCGTCGTCGTAGTCGCCCTGCGTGGCGTACGCGAACCCTCGGAAATGGACCGCCGGCATGAGACCAACCGTGTCGCGCACCGATTCCAGGATCCGAATGCCGAGCTCGAGGTCGCCGACGGTCCGCCGGTCGCCCGTCATGAGATAAACGCGACCTCGCTGCGTGATCGCCCGGCCGAGCAGCGTCGAGTCTCCGATGGCCTCGGCGTGGCGGATGACGGATGGGAGCCGGATGAGGATGGAGTCGAACTTGCCGGCCGCGAACAACGGCTCGACGAGCCCCCAGAGCGAGTCGGCGGGAGTGGTCGGGGCCGGGCGCGGTGGTGGAGCCGCGGGCGATCGACCCACGAGCAGCGCGGCCATGACCGTGAGTGCGATGCGGGAGGCGATGCGCATGGCGTCAGGGCGACGTGATAAAACCGTGTCGCGGGCTACTCGATCTTCGTTCCTCCGTAGATGAGTTTGGTCACGCTCGGGCTCTTCAGGAACACGTGGGGATAACCGAGGTCGATCGCGCTCGCTTCGTCGAGCTGCTGCATCTGCTCCGCGGTGAGCTCGAAGGAGGCCGACTCCAGGTTGTCCTCGAGCTGGCGCAGCGTGCGCGCGCCCAGGATCACGCTCGTGACCCCCGCCTTCTGCTCAACCCACCGCATCGCCACCTGCGACGGCGATCGGCCACACTCCGCCGCAACCGCCTCCGCGACTGACACGATGGCCTGGTTGCGTTCGGTGACCCGGCCCTTGTTGGACTCTCGTCGCAGACTCTGGTCCATCTCATCCCGGCTGCCCGCGTCGAGGCGCCGGTACTTGCCGGTCAGCATGCCGCCCGCGAGCGGCGACCACGCCACCACCCCGATCCCGAGCTCCTGCGACATCGGCAGGATGTCGCGCTCGATGGACCGCTCGAGGAGCGAGTACTGCACCTGCATTCCCACAAACGGCGACCACCCGCGCAGTTCCGCCAGGGTATTGGCGCGCGCGGCAACCCACGCGGGCGGGTTCGACACGCCGACGTGGAGCACGTCCCCGGCACGCACGACGTCGTCGAGCCCGCGCATCAGTTCATCGACGGGCACCGTGGGGTCCCACGCGTGCACCCAGAGCAGGTCGACGTAGTCCACCCGCAGTCGTTTCAGGCTGTCGTGGAGCGACTGGACGAGATTCTTGCGATGGCTTCCGCCCGCGTTGGGGTCGCCCGGGCGCATCGACAACGTGTACTTGGTCGCGAGCACGATCGTGTCGCGCCGCCCCGCGAGGAACTCGCCCAACAGCGTCTCGCTGGTGCCCTCGGTGTACTTGTTGGCGGTATCGATGAAATTGCCGCCGGCCCCGAGGTATGCCTCGAGGATCCGGCGGCACTCGTCTTTCTCCGTTCCCCACCCCCACTCGGTACCGAACGTCATGGTACCGAGCGCCAGCGGGGACACTCGAAGCCCGCTCTTCCCTAGCAGTCGATAGCGGTCAAGGGTTGGCACCGAACGGGTCCCTCGTCGGGGGCTCCGGTCGATCCGGTCGATCCGGTCGGTCCGGTCGCCTCGATTCGCGCTCGCGGTCGTTGCGCTCCCGCTCCGCACGATCGCGCTCTCCACGATCGCCGCGCTCCCGGTCCCCGCGATCTCCACGGTCCCGGTCTCCGCGATCACCCAATCCAGGCCCGCCCATGCCACGGCCACCGCCCCCGCGGGATCCGCGCCCACGACCCCCGCGGCGCACGTCGCGCATGTCGCGCGGCTCGCGCATGGCGCGCGGCTGCTCGTCGGCTCGCAGCGCGTTCGCCTTCCCGCGAACGAGACGCTTGAGCTCGAAGAGCAGGTCGAAGAGGTCGTTCCAGAACTTGCTCAAGAACGCGAGCGCGACGCCGGTCACCAGGACGCCGATCACGTCGTCGACCAGGTCGACCCCATAGAAGTGCAAGTAGGACGAAAACGCCGGCTGGCCGCGAAGCATCGCGACCACGTTGATGCGCGCGAGCGCCGCGATGACAACACCGATGAGAATCCCGCGGGCGTAGAGCGTCCGCATGTTCGCGTATCGTCCGGTCAGATCGATGTCCCCGTGCCGCCAGATATTGTTCAGCACGGTGACAAACATGCTCGCCACGGCGAGCAGGCGCACGACGGCGCCAAACGATTGATAATCCACGTATTTCCTCCCTTTGGAGAGTTGGCGGACATACTAGCCCCGGGTGGGGGCCGCGTCAATCGGAGCTTCTGGACGGGGCGGGCATCGCCGGCAGCGCCCGCCCGTTCTCGATGGTGACGAGGTGGTCGCAGATGCCCACCAGGTCCTTCGAATCGTGCGAGGCGAGGACCGCGGCCGCGCCCGCGGCGGTGCGTGCGGCAACCAGGCGGGCCAGCACACGCCGGCCCGCCGTGTCCAGAGCGGAGGACGGCTCGTCCAGCAGGAGCAACTGCGGCGCCAGCGACTCCGCGATGGCAAGCGCCACCCGTCGCATTTCGCCAGCGCTCAACTGGAATGGCGAGCGCTCGGCGAACACCGCCGGGTCGAGCCCCACCGCGCGCAGCGCGTCGTCGGAACGAGAAGACGCGTCCTCGTGCGAGAGCCCGCGCCGCCTCAGGCCGAACGCGATCTCGTCGCGAACCGACTCCGCGAAGAACAGGCGCTCGGGATTCTGCGGGAGGTAGAGCACTCCGTCCCCACCGGCCCCGGCGGCGCGACGCTCCACGCGGCCTCGAGTCGGGAAAAGCGCGCCCCCGGCCAGGAGCAGCAGCGTCGACTTGCCGGCGCCGTTCGCACCGGCGACTCCCAGACACTCGCCCGCCATTACCGCCAGGTCTACGGAATTGAACACGGGGACGTCGTGGTATGCGAAGGCCACCGACTCGAAGCGCACCACCGGATCGTCGAACGCCGCAAGCCCGCGATGGGGAGACACGACCTGCCTCTCCCGCTCAGGTCCTCGCGCGCGATTGTCGATAGCGCGCTGCGGATTCGCGTCCGAGGGAGGTCGTGCCTCCCCATCGCGCAGGCGGCCGTGGTCCAGCGTCACCACCCGGCGCGCGAGGGCGAGGTCGTCTTCGTCCGGCGTGGTCCACACCACCGCGACCCCGCGCGCATTCATTTCGCGCACGAAGCCGACGACCCGCGCCCGCGCCGCGGCGTCGAGATACGCGAGCGGTTCGTCGAGCAGGAGCACGTGGGGGTCCTCGAGCCAGACAGTAGCGCAGGCGAGGCGCTGTTTCTCGCCGCCCGAAAGGCGGTGCGGATTGCGATCGAGCAGGCGGTCGAGCTCGAACCGCGCGATCGCCTCGGTGACGCGCACACCCCGTGCGCGTTCGGCCACGTCGGCGGGAACGGAGAGCGCGAGTTCGTGACGAACCGTGGTGGCGACGAATTGGTTGTCGGGTTCCTGGAGCAGGAGCGCGGTGCGAACCTCCGGGTGGCTTTCACGCGCCCCGCGAGCGAGCGGCGTCACGCCGGCGATGGCGGCGAGGAGAGTGGTCTTGCCGGATCCGTTGTCGCCGACGACCCCGATCCAGTCGCCGCGTTCGACGCGCAGCGAGACCCCGTCGAGCGCGGGCCGGTCGTTGTGTCCGTAGGTCACGGTGGCGTCACGAAGGGTGATCATGGTGGCGATGCCGGCAACTTGCCTGTAGGCGGATTGCGGGCGATATATCGGACTGCTGTCGGACCAGACCGATGCGGGTCATGGAGGCCCTTTGCGCAGGAGCGAGCGAGGATCACCCGCCGGGTCTCCACTGCGCCGTCAGGCTCCCACCACCACCGGCGGGAAGCCGAGCGAAGCGGGCGCAGGGCCGACGCGACCCGCATCGGTCACCCGCCATGCCGCTAGCGCTCGGGCCACGCGCGGCGGACCACTTCGAACACATCGAGCATGGTGCGGCCGGTCTTCTCCGCGATCTCACGGCACGATTCGTACTCCGGGTTCACCCTCGCGGTACCGTCCGGGAGCGTGGCAACTTTGACGCGCGCGGGCCCGAGCGGCGTGTCGATCGTCTCGACGCGCCGCTCCAGTTCGACGCGATCCTCGCGCGACACGCGCAGGCCGAGCGTCGTCGTGTGCGTGAGCAGCAGGTGGCTCACCCGCTCGACGTCGCGCATCTCGGCGATCACGGTGATCTCGACGCCCGGACGGTTCTTCTTCATGAACACCGGCGTGTAGTAGACCTCGAGCGCCCCGGTCTCGAAGGCGCGTTGCATGATGTTTCCGTACAGCTCGGGGTTCATGTTGTCGATGGTGCAGCGGATGATCGCGACCTCGCGCGCCGGACCGACCGCCAGCTGGCCGAGCCACACGCGCACCACGTTCGGCATGCCGTCCGTGTCGCGCGTGCCGGCGCCGTAGCCGACCCGCCCCTGGACGACACGGGCGTCTCCGGCGAGCGGCGTGAACGCCGAGGCCACGATGGCCGCGGCGGTGGGCGTCATCAACTCTTCGGCGCGGGTGGAATAGACAACGGGGTGGCCGCTCAGGAGCTCGAGGGTTGCGGGGGCCGGGACGGGCATCTCGCCGTGCGCACCATGAATCACGCCACCGGCGCCGAGCACGAGATTGGTGTAGTGGAACTCCTCCACCCCGAGCAACTCGGCGCACGCGAAAAACCCGACCACGTCGACGATCGCATCCAGCGCGCCGACCTCGTGGAAATGCACCTGCTCGACCGGCGTCCCGTGCACCTTCGCCTCAGCCATGGCCAGGCGCGCGAACGTTTCCTTCGCGCGCGCTTTCACGCGCTCGCTCAAGGACGGGGCGGAGTCGATGATCGTCACCAGGTCCGCGAGACCCCGGTGCGCGTGCTCGTGCGGCAGCTGAACCACGAGGCGGGTGGCGGCGAACGCCCCGCGGCGGACGGTTTCGGCGTCGATGCGAACCCTGGCGAGCGCCGGGATCGACAGCACCCGCTCGCGCACGAGGTCGATCGGCGCGCCGGCGTCGATCATGGCCGCCAGCAGCATGTCCCCGGCGGCTCCCGAGAACGCGTCGACCACCAGGCAGGTCTTCAACCGCGCTCCTTCGCG
>Ga0184629_10000314_pt1 | contig 21538 bp, 17 predicted proteins | sample PLM4_32_b1_FD_133158 | JGI IMG/M metagenome (GOLD analysis project Ga0184629, IMG submission 133158) | Groundwater sediment microbial communities from an aquifer in East River, Colorado, USA - PLM4_32_b1 | ecosystem: Environmental > Terrestrial > Soil > Riparian zone | place: USA: East River...
CTGCGATCCTGCTCTCGCAGATGCGCACCATGGTCGTCGCCGGCGTCATCAGCGCCGCGACGGAATTCCTGGCCATCCTGATGATGTATTTCCTGATCGCCAACCTGGTCGACACGCCTCGACGACTTGGTTTCGTCATCAAGTTGCTGGTCGTGCTCACGGTGGCGCTCGCCGTGCAGGGCATCGTCCAGTACTTCACCGGCTTCGGACTCGGCGGGCAGCAGACCTACGAGGGGCGCATCCAGGCGATCGGGATTTTCTCCGACCCCAACGACCTCGGCCTCGCCCTTGTCATGGTAATGCCGTTCCTGTTTCTGCAGCTGTTCGAACGCGCAAAGCCGGTGGAAAAGCTCTTCGCCTTCCTGACCCTCGCGCTGCTGGCGTACGCGCTCTACCTGACCCAGTCCCGGGGCGGCCTGATGGCGTTTGGCGCGCTGCTCATGATCCTCTTGAGTCGCCGGCTGGGGAAGGTGGTCGGCTACGGCGTCGGCGGGCTGGCCATGTTCGCGCTGTTCGTGCTCGGACCCCGCATGTCGACCATCTCGACCGAGGAGGCCTCGGCGTACGGGCGCATCCAGGCCTGGGGCATCGGCATCGACCTGTTCGAGCGGTACATTCCGTTCGGGGTGGGCTACAACAACTTCACCGAGTACCATTTCCGCACCGCGCACAACTCCTTCGTCCTGTGCGCGGCGGAGCTGGGGATATTCGGGCTCTACGCCTGGGTCATGTTGATCTACCTCTCCATCAAGAACAATACGTTCATCGCCCGCGAGCTGAAGAACCGCGGGGAACGCACCGTAGCGCTCTACGTCGACACGCTTCGCTACAGCCTGATCGCGTATTGTCTCGGGGCCTACTGGCTTTCGCGCACCTACAGCGAACTGCTCTACATCATGATCGGACTCAGCACGGCGGTGACACAGATGTTCGTGCGCACGAGCAACGAAAAATACGTCCTCTTCGAACGAAAGGACTTCGTGTACGCATTCCTGTGCACCATCGGCGGATGGCTATTCACCAAGGTGTTCCTCTACATGGCATGGTGAACCTGTGACGCCGGCCCTCCTTTCGATCCTGGTGCTCGCGGCCGCCGCGGCGGGCACCGCGCTGTGCCGCGTGGTGAGGGGCAAGAACCTCGACCTGATCGTCCGTGCGGGCTTGACCCGCCGGCGCGAGCCGCGGGCCGACGGCGTCCGCCACGTCTTCTTCTTCATCGTCGACCACTTCGAGCCGTTCTGGCACAACCGCGACCACGAACTCGCGCGGGAACGCGCGCAGCGGTGGCGCGATCGCTACCCCGAGATCGCGGCGCGCTTTCGCGACCGCGGCGGGCGTTCCCCGCGTCACGCCTTCTTCTACCCGCAGGAGGAGTACGCGCTCGAACCGCGCTGCGTCGATGCGCTGGCAGAAATCCAGCGCGCGGGTGTTGGCGAGGTGGAGATTCACCTCCACCACGACCACGACAGCCGGGAGGCGCTGCGGAGCAAGCTGCTCGCGTTCAAGGGGACGCTGCGGGAGCGTCACGGATTGCTCCACGACGACCCGGTCACCCGGGAGCCGACGTACGCCTTCATCCACGGCAACTGGGTGCTCGGCAACTCCGGCCGGCGGGGCCGCGATTGCGGCGTCGACGACGAGCTGGTGGTCCTGCGCGAAACCGGCTGTTACGGAGATTTCACGCTGCCTTCCGCCCCGCATCCGTCGCAGCCGCCGGTGATCAACCGGATCTACTACCCGGCCGGGGATCCCGGGGCCGCGCGCGCGCACTTCCGCGGCGTCGATGCGGAGCTCGGGGTGGCGGGTCGCGCGGGGCCGCTCATCGTCACGGGGCCGCTCGGGGTGAATTGGAAGCAGAGGCGCCGCGGGTTTTTGCCTGCGATCGAGAATGGCGATCTGACGGGTTCGAACCCCCCGACCCCGGACCGCCTCGACGCGTGGATGCAAACGGGCATTGCGGTGGCGGGCTTCCCGCGCTGGGTGTTCATCAAGGCATACACGCACGGAGCCCAGGAGCAGAACTCGGCCCGCCTGCTGGGAGACGGGGCGGGTAGTCTCGCGGCCCTCTTCGCCGACCTGCTCGAGCGCTACGACGACGGCGATCGCCACGTGGTCCATTTCTCGACCCCGTGGGAGGTCGTGCGCGCCGTGCGCGTGTTGGAAGCGGGGGACCGGGACGCGATCGCGCGCATCGAACGCTTCGAGTACCGTTTCTAGGCCGGGGGGACCCGGCGCGGCCCGGCGCCGCGGAAGGCCGGGAAATTACGCCGACATTCTCCTTGACCTCCCCGGCGGAATCTCCAATGGTGTCTCTCGATCACGTGCGTGCCCAGCCCCGGCCGCCGTGCACGGTTCTTGCAGCCCCTGACTGTCGCGACTCAAGCTCTGTAACAAGTTGGCGTCGATTCGATTCGATGATTCCCAAGGCGTGCCGCAGGCGCGCGGCCGGGGGTTGATCATGGTCCGTCATGCATTCTCGATCGTTCTGTTCGCGGCGCTCGCCGGCGCCGCGACAAGTGCCCCCGCCGCCGGCAAGGCATCCGCGGGATCGCAACCTGCGGCGGGCAACACGCAATTTCTGATCTTCGATCTGGCGCCGGCCGGCAACTACACCATCCGGAAGAACGGGGCAGCGGCGGGCAGTCAGGTCGCCAGCCCGGCCGCGTCGATCACGTTGGAAGACGTCACCCAGACGGGGGACACGTATGTGTTCACCCTCACCGGCATCCAACCCGTTACCCCGGCGGTCCCGTCGGGGCTGGTTGCGACCGGCCGTACCGACGGCTGCGTCGTCCTGAGCTGGAATAACGCCGCCGGTAACGACTACGTGACCGACTACGCGCTCCTCTGGGGCCGCGACCCGGGCGTCTACACGGACTCGTTGCCGATCGACCGACTCGACATCGTCAAGGGCACTACCAAGTCGACGCATACCCGCTGCGGGATGCAGACGGGGACTTTCCATTTCGCGCTGCGCGCGCACAACTCGTTCGACCGCTGGAGCGCGCTCTCCGCACCGTCGACCGCAACCATCAGCAACCAGAACACGGCCGGACCGGTGCCGCCGACCAACGTGAGGGTAACGGAACCGAGCCTGGGGTGCGCCCAGGTCACCTGGAACCGGCTCAGCGACCCCACCGTCACCGGCTATCGCATGTATTTCGGCACGCAGCGACGCAGCCAGGCCGCCTACACCGATTCGGTCGACGCGGGCAACACCACCACCGCCTCGCGGTGCGCCCTCGCCGCCGGAACGTACTATTTCGCGGTGCGCTCCTACACCGGCACGGGCACGTTCAGCGGATACTCGACCGAGGTGACGCTGGTCGCGCAGGGAACCGACGTCGCGGCGCCTAACATCAGCCAGCGGTCGCCGGCGCCGGGTGCCACCGGCGTGCCGTTGAACGCGAACATCTTTTTCGTGCTGACCGACGACAAGACGGGTGTCAGCTCCAGCTCCATCCAGGTGCTCGCGAACGGAGTGGCGATCACGCCGTCGTTGACACCGGCGAGCAACGGCTACGCCGTCCAGTGCAATCCTGCGGCAGACTTTCCTCCGAACACGGACGTGCTGGTGGAGATGACCGCCTCCGACCGTGCCAACCCGGCCAACGTGATGAGCCGCAACTGGACGTTTCGAACCGGGTCGACCGCGGCCAACGACGTGACCGCGCCCACGCTTCAGGCCGTCAGCCCGGGGCCCGGTGCCATCGGGGTGGAAGTGAGGCCGACCATCGTGGTGTCGCTCGCCGACGCCGGTCTGGGCGTTGACTTCGCCACGGTGGAACTGCGCGTGAATGGGACTCTGGTCGCGTTCACCGTCGACGGCACGCCGTCCAGCGCCGAGATTCGTTACCGGCCCGCCACCGGCTTCGGCAGCGGGTCCGAGGTCCGCGTGGATGTGGAGGCGTGCGACCGCGCGGCGGTACAGAACTGCGCCACCCCGCTCGTGTTCACCTTCACCGTCGGGACGGACCTGGCGTCCAGCACCGGGGCCATCGTGCCGGATGGCTTCTGGGCCGACGATCCGAACCGGCCCCTCGAGGTTCGCAACCTGCCGCGCTCGTGGATGGTTCGGATCTTCGACGCGACGGGCGTCGCGGTGCGGCGCTTCCAGAGCAGCGCGGACGGTTTCACCTGGTCCTGGGACTTCACCAACGACACCGGACAGCGCGTAGCGCCGGCTCTCTATCTGGTTCGGGTCACGGACGGCTCGGGCGCGGTGCATTCCGCCGGTCGTTTCCTGGTGCAATCGGAGCAATGAGGCTCGCCGTTCCCGCGCCTCGATCCGTTGCTTCGTCGCTCCTGCTCCTGCTTTCGCTCACCGCCGCCTACTGGTTCGTAGCGGCTTCCCTCGCCCGTCAATGGGCGGACGATCCGAACTACGCCCATGGTTTCTTCGTGCTTCCGATGGCGGCCGTCCTCGCCTGGCGCCGCCGCCACCGCTACCTGGCCACCGCGGGCCGCGTCGATGCGGCGGGGCTCTGGGTCATCGGTGCCGGCGCCACCCTGTGCCTGCTCGGCGTACTCACCGCCGAGCTGTTCACGATGCGGACGTCGCTGGTGGTGGTGGTCGCCGGGATCGTGCTCACGGTCGAGGGGCGCGAGCGCTTTCGTGTCCTCGCGTATCCGATCGCGTTCCTGATGTGCATGGTCCCGCTGCCGTACATCGCGTATTACCGCCTGACGTTTCCATTACAACTCGAGAGCTCGCGCATCGCCGCGGAGATCCTGACCCTGGCCGGAATGCCGCTCGTGCGCGAAGGAAACGTCATTCGGCTGGAGGGGTATTCGCTGGAGGTCGTCGCCGCCTGCAGCGGCTTGCGATCCATCATGACGTTGGGGACCCTCGCGTTGTTCATGCTGGACTGGCTAGCGCTGGGCGTCGTGCGCGGACTCGCGTTCCTGGCCCTCGTGATTCCCATCGCCGTGGGGGCCAACGTGGCCCGGCTTTCGCTGACCGCCGGCATCGCCGCTATCTCCGGTCCGGCGGCGGCGGAGAGTTTCCTTCACGAACTCTCCGGGGTCGTGGTATTCGTGACCGGGGTTCTGGCACTGGTTGCCGGGGGAAAGGGGCTCGAGTGGATCGGACGCGCGCGCAGATAGTCGTTGCCGCGGCGCTGACCGTCCTGGCCGTCGCCGGAAATGCACTGCGCGCCACCGAACCCGCGGACCCGGGGGATCTGGGGCTCGCCAGCGCGGCGCTGGCCGGGCTGGCGCCCCCCTACGTCGACGAGGTGCTCGAGCCGGAGTTCTTCGATGCGCTGCGCGCGCGCGAGGTGCTGTACCGCACCTACCAACCCGAGACGGACAAGCCCGTCTGGGTCTTCGTCGGCTACTTCGATCGGCAACGCGAGGGCTCGCAGGTCCACTCGCCCCGCCACTGCTACCCGGGCTCGGGGTGGAACATCGAGCAGGAGACGCGCTGGCCGGTGCCGTGGGGAACCGGCGAGTTGCGCGCCCTCGTCGTGCACAACGGTCTCGAGCGTCGGATCGTCTGCTACTGGTACCAGACCAGCGACCGCGTCCTGGCCGACGAAGTGGGGCTGAAGCTCGCGCTCGCCGGGCGCGCCGTGAGACGCCGGCCGCAGGACGTGGCGTTCGTCAGCATTTCGACGCCAATGGCGGCCGACGTCGCCGAGGCGCAACGCCGCGTCGAACCCTACGCGCGCACGGTGCACCTGGAGATCGAGCGGTTGTTTCAGGAGCGCGATGGATCTAACCCGAACCGCCAATAGCTACCTCGACGGGCTTGCGAACATGCGGCTCGTGTTCAGCGCGCCGAGCGTGTTGGTTCCGTTCGCAGCGTTCGGCGCCCTCCAGTGCGCGCTCCTGGTCCTGCTCGCGTTCTTCACGGCGAGTCCCATCGCCTCGTTCATGGTTCCGGTGGTGCATGCGCTGGGTGGGGCCGATTCGCTGCATTACCCGCTCCATTTCGTGCGTCTGCCCGAGGTCTACCAGCGCATCTACTTGCCGCTGGCCGCCACCGTCGGTTTCGCCGCGTGGAGCGCGGGGGTGTGGGTCATGGTCGACCACCACGTGGTCGGACGCTCGCGCCCGCGTCCCTCGTTTCGATCGGCGCTCCCGCACGTGGTCGGGGTCGGAGTCGTGTTCGTAGGCACGAGCGTCGTGGTCGGGTATGGCCTCGGCGCCGTTGCCGCCATGCTGCCCCCTGGACACGCCGCGCAGGCCGCCGTCGCGGCTTCCGTCGCCGTCACCGCGTGCGTGCAGACCTTCCTGGTCTACACGCCGGTGGTATTGCGCCTGCGCGGCGGAGGGGCGTTGCCTGCGGTGCGCGCGAGTGTCCGCTACGCGGCGCAGAACTTCGCGCCGACGCTCATGGTGGTGGTCACGGTCCTGGAGGCGCACGCGCCCGTCGACGTGCTGCTCGCCCGCTCCGCCGGCATTGCGTCTCGGTTTCAGCCCGAGCTCGTCTTCTACACCCTGCTCGGATCGGCGCTGCTCGAAGTGTTCACCGCCTACCTCCTGTTCGCTTCCACCACGGCGCTCGCGCTGCCCGAGGAGGGGGGCATACGGTGAGACGGTATTCACGCTGGCTCTGGGCCGCGGCCCTCTGGCCGCTCGTCGTCTCGTGCACACCCACCGACGACGTCCGCGCGCGCTACGACCTCGAGCGCCTCCTGTGGCGCGCGCAGTTCTTTCAGCGCCGGATCAATCTTTCGTTCATGCAGACGTCGCGAAACGACACCCGGCTCGCCATCGAGGCGTATCAGCGGGTGGTCGCCGACGATCCGCTCGCCGACCCCGGCGCCGAGTCGTGGAGCGCACCCGTCGTCGACGACATTCGCAACATCATGCTGTCGTCGCGGATCGCACTCGCCAATCTGTACTTCCTCAGCGAGCGCTACGTCGACGCGGGCACGATGTATCGCGAGACCGTCGACCGCGGCTCGATCCCGCTGCGCAACGCGCTGGAGGCCCGGCTGGGAGCGGCGCGGTCGATGTACATGGCGGGTGAAAGCAACGAGGCGCTGGATCAGTGCGCGCGGTTGTTCTCGGCCATCGTCGAGAACCCCGATTTCTGGGCCGGGCGCGTCGAACTGGACGATGTCTTTCTCAACATCCCGATCGTGCTGGTGAAGATGTACCAGGAAAACGGCGACCGTGAGCGCTTCGACGAATCCGCCCGGCTCGCGGCCGGGTTCTACGACCGCGTCGTGACCACGTGGCCGGATTCGCCCAAGGCTGCCCAGGCCCGGCTGGGGCGCATCCAGCTCCACATGGTGCGCGGTGAATGGGACGATGCCGCCCGGGGGCTCGCCACGGTCATTTCCACCCCGGGGCAGGGTGCCGACGCCGCCGGACTCGAGCTGTTGCTCGGCGAGATTCACGCATTCGCCCGCCATGACACGGCAGCCGCGGAACCGCTCCTGAGCGGCGTGGTCCAGAAGTACCCGGACACGGACGCCGCGTTCGCTGCGCGCTATGACTTGATCGAGCTGCAGCTGGAGCGAGGCGACGAGGCCGGCGCGTTGCAGGCGTTCCGGGCGCTCGAGGATGCACCGGGCGCCCCGGAGGCGGTCGTCTCGCGGGCAATGTTGACGCGCGCCCGGATCTTCGAGCGCCAGGGCAGCTGGGACGAGGCGCTCTCGTTGCTCAGGCGCACGCAGCAGACCTACCCCTATTCGGCGGGTGCGATCGAGACTCCGATGATCGTCGTGCGCCATTACCTCGACCGGGGCGAGAGCGACCTGGCGGAGCGTTCGCTGGAGCGCGCCCGGGAGTACTACCTGTCCCTCATCGACCAGCGCAGCCACTTCACGGGCGATCGGCTGACCGTGCAGGGGGCCCTAGCGGCCAGCTACGTGATGAGCGGGCGGGCGGGGGATGTGGCGCAGATCCTCGCCTCAGCGGCCCCGGAATGGGACGACGACGCGACCGCCGCCGGGATGCTCAAGGCCGGAGAGCTCTACGCGACGGAGCTGAACGATCGGCCGCAGGCCATCGCCATGCTGAAAAAATGTATTGAGCGTTTTCCGGAAACACGGTATGCGAGAGTAGCTCAATGCCGGTTGGATGAGATGGAGGGTCGCCCCTAATGGCCCTCCGGTCCAGGCTAAGGGGTAGGCGCGTCGGCACGGGACGCGTCGATCTGAAGGCTGGAGCCAGGCCCTGCGGCCGTCGACTTCCAGCCGGCCCCTGAACGTTGCCCCCCGCCAGAAAAGTTGTTTGAGAGTCAAGTGTGTCTGCACGGCGAGACCGTGCAGATTGAAGCAGAACTGCCCCGCCGTCGGGGACTAGCGGCTGATAGTTAGGGAGATTACATGCCCTGCTCTGGAATCCTCGGATACTATCGAGTGCGATTGAAACCAACGGTTTGCGTGGTGGCCCCTTGGCCCCTGGTTTGCTCATTTTCGGACGACATCCACGCTCGACATTGTGGCAACGACACGGCAGGGAAGGGCACGATGAGCTATTACGTACCGACCCGTCGCGGGCTGGCCATCACCGGCCTGGTCCTGATCGCACTCTCGACCTGTACCGGCACGGGGCGAACCCAGACCGGCGCAGGCAGCTATGCCGCCTCGTTCCTCAAGATTCCGGTCGGGGCGCGTCTTATGTCCTCCCCGGACGCCGTGGCCGGATTCACCCCCGATGCTTCCCTCATGTACTCCAATCCGGCGTTTACGGCCGGACTCGAGCACACCCAGGCTTTCATCACCGCAGCGGAGTGGCTCGACAATCTGACGTTCAGCGCGGCCGCCGTCGCCATCCCGATCGGGCAGGGGTCCACGGTTCTGGGGATTGGCGGCACGTTCCTGTACTCGGGCGGGCTGGTCGGGTACAACGACGCGATGTCCGCCGTCACGGAACAGAGCTATTACAACGTCGGCTTCGACATGACGTTGAGCCGCGCCTTTCGCGGTACCGGACTCTCGGCCGCGGTCGGAGCCACGTATCTCCGTGAGCACGTCTTCCCGAACACCGGGACCGGATACGCCTTTCACGCGGGCGCCTCGTACCGGCTCGGGCGCAACCTGATCCACCTGGCGGCGCGGGATATCGGGGGCTCGGTTTCGTACCCGTCCGGCAACTGGAGTATCGCGCCCGAATGGATGGTCGGGGGCGGGCGTGTCTTCGATTCCGCGGTCGGCCAGTTCTACGCGGGCGCCCAGGTCGCCAACTCGGACGCGTACGGGACGCGCCTTCAGTTCGGCGTGGACTACCAGATCAACCCCATGTTCACCCTGCGCACGGGATTGAACGACAACCTCGACGACGCGCGGGCGCAGACCCCGTTCAACGCAGGCTTCGGCGTCCACTACAGCGCGTTCGCGATCGAGTATGCCTACACGCCGCAGGACTATTTCTCGAGCACGCACACGTTCTCGCTTTCGTATTCGTTCGGGATGGTCGGCCCCTCGCGCCGCCCGCCCGTGACCGTGCCGATCGGGGACATGGCACCCCCGGCGCCGCCCTCCTCGTCGGCAGCTCCGATTTCGCCGCGGGCCACCCGCGCCCAGGCGGCGTCGGCCACCTTCGTCCTGGTCGCCGGAACACACTCCTGGCTCGAGAGCGCGCAATCCGAGGTCCGGGCACTCGAGCTTCTCAAGATCCCCGCCAAGGTCGAGTCCGTGGCGGGGCACTACCGCGTGGTGCTCGGCCGCTTCCGATCGTTCGACGAGGCCGACGGAGAGCGCCAACGCTACAAGAGCGCGGGGCACATCTTCGAGATCGTCGCCGAGTAGGCAGCGTTCGACGCACCGGCCCGATACCGGAATTCGTGGGCGATTATTCCCACTCCCTCATGGGCTGGCGGTGTATGTGTAACGCGATATATTGCTTGCAGTTAGATGCCAAGCTGGCGCTTGTGACTGGGTCAAATCCCCGATCCCGCCTCAAACCTCCCATCATCGCTTGGAACCCAAGCCTTAGAGATCACTTGTAGCGCGGTATCTAACAAACTGTCGCACAATACGATACAGCGTCGCATTTGCTCCGCAAAACCAGCCGCGCCTCAGCCGCTCTAATGGCACTGAAGATGCTCTCAAAGCCCCTGCGGGGTGTTCTGTATTTGTTTTCGTCCCACACCCCGCGCTTTCTATTTGAACCCGGACCCGATACGACGATGACATTTGGAACCCGTTTCGCCCGCCCCAACCCGGTTCGCCTTCCGTGGCTCATCGCCGACCGGGAGGTGCCAGCCGGTCCCGTGGAGCAGCCAGCCCGGCACCCCTACGACGTGCGCGGGCGGCTGGGCTGGAAGCGCGGCCTCGACGTCGTAATCAGCATCGCCGCGCTCGTGGCCCTCTCGCCGGTCATGCTGATGGCGGCCGTTCTCATCAAGTCGACCTCTCAGGGGCCGGTGTTCTACCGTCAGGAGCGCGTCGGGGTCAATCGCCGGTCGCGGGATCGGCGGACCCGAGCGAGCGACGTCGGCACGAGCCGGCGCGGGCGCGATCGCCGGGTGCTCGTGAACTTCGGTCTCCCGTTCACGATCTACAAGTTCCGCACCATGGTCGTGGATGCCGAGCGAGGAACCCCTCCGCTGTGGGCGAAGGAGCAGGACCCGCGCATCACCCCCGTCGGGCGAGTACTGCGCAAGACCCGCATCGACGAGATTCCGCAGTTCATCAACGTGCTCCACGGCGACATGAGCATCGTCGGGCCCCGGCCGGAACGCGCCTATTTCATCGGCCGCATCGAGAAAGACCTCCCGGAGTTCCACCTCCGGCTGCGGACGAAGCCCGGCATCACAGGACTGGCTCAGGTTGCGCTTGGGTATACGAACACCGACGACGGACTGCGCCAGAAACTATATTTCGACCTCGTGTACATCCGCAACTGGAGCCCGTGGATGGACCTGAAGATCCTCTTCCGGACGGTCTACGTGGTTCTCACCGGCAAAGGCGCGTACTGACCCCGGCCGGGTGTCAGGACCGCACGCTCGCTTTCGCCCCCCCATACCGTCTCCCGGGCATGTAACTTGCTGCCTGGCAGGCGGCTAGACCATTGCGCGCTTGGCTTTTGCTTGCGCGCGGCGTGCCGACAGGGCATTCTCGCATCGGATCATGCTGTCGCAAGCTCCGGCATTCGCAACTCGGCGAAACGAGGTCAACGTGAGCGCTAAGACACCGCGGGTCAGCATGGGCTTGCCGGTTTTTAACGGTGCTGCGTTCCTGGCCCCGGCGCTGGACTCGCTGCTCGCCCAGTCCTTCCGCGACTTCGAGCTCATCATTTCCGACAACGCATCGACCGACGCGACCGAGATGTTATGCCGGGAGCGTGCGCGACGTGATCCCCGCGTGCGCTACTACCGAAACGGGACCAACCTCGGCGGCCGCCACAATTTCAACCGGGTCTTCGAGCTGGCAACGGGAGAGTACTTCAAGTGGGCGGCGCACGACGACGTCCACGAGCCCACCTATCTCGAGCGATGTGTCGAGGTGCTGGATCGCGACCCGGGCGCGGTTGCGGTCCACACCCGCGTGCGCGACATCGACGAGAAGGGGAATCCGCTTACGTTGGCGTCTTTCGGAATAGACACCGACACGCCCCACGTCGCCACGCGTTTTCGCGAGCTCGCGCGCCGCGAGCACTCGTGCATCATGATCTTCGGGCTCATGCGCGCCGATATGCTCCGGCGCACCAGACTGCTCTCGGACTACGCCGATTGCGACCGTGTGCTGCTGGCAGAGATCGGGCTCGCTGGCCGGATCGTCGAGCTGCCCGACGTGTTGTTTCTACATCGGCAGCACGGGAATCGGTCGGTGCGGCAGTATCGGTCCCGCCAGACAAGAAACGCATGGTTCGACCAATCCAAGGCCGGGCGGCCGGTGTTTCCGTACACGCGACAGTTCCTGGGTCACCTCGGCGCCATCCGAAGGGCGCGAGTGTCCACCGCCGAGAAGATCGCCTGCACCGCGCAAATGCCGCGCTGGCTCATACACAACGCCGACGGGCTCTGGGAGGACACCTCATACGCCGTGCGCTTCGTGTTTCGCCCAATCAAGCGGCGCCTGCTACCGGGGTCTCGACGCGAGGCGCAGGGCGCGCGGAGCGGCAAGTGAACGTGGGATCGGCGCCGCGGGCAACCAGCCCCGCCAGCCCCGCGGGTCCTGCGCTCCCGGAAATTGGCGTGATCGCGGTCGTCGCCGAACGGTGGGGCGGAATGTGGCTCTCACGCCACCAGATACTGACTCGCCTCGCGCGCTATTTCCAGGTAGTCTGGTATAATCCGCCGCGGCCGCTGCGGTCCATGCTGCACGCTCCGGCGGACAGAGTCGATCCGACGCAGCCGCCCGGGGCCGGATTCGACGTGTACGACCACAGCCGGTGGCTCCCCAAGTTCTATCGGCCCGGCGCCCTGCGGCGCGCAGCCGAACGGGCGCGCCTGCGCCAGGCGCGCCGCATCCTGGAGCGCGCCGGCGCCAAACGAATCATTCTTTACCTCTGGCAACCCAAGTTCGCGGAGGTGCTGGATCTGGCCGACTACGACGTGAGCTGCTACCACATCGCAGACGAATACTCCTTCTCGGACGTCGAACAGCCCCTGTCGGCGACGGAACGGCTCGTGATCGAGCGCGTCGACCAGGTCTTTGTCCACTCGCCCGCGCTCCTGGAGAAGAAGGGTCGCATCAATCCGAACACCAGCTACGTGGCCAACGGCGTCGATTACGCCTCCTTTGCGCAGCCCGCTCCGGAGCCACCCGACCTCGCGCGCATCGCGCACCCGCGCATCGGCTACATCGGACGACTCAAGTCGCAGCTCGACTGGCACTCGCTGGCGGAGATCGCGGCCAGGCGTCCAGACTGGTCGATCGTGCTGGTCGGGCCGGTGGGTCACATGGGTGCGAGCGCGCCCCACAAGGACGCGCTTTTGGCGCGTCCGAACGTGCACTACCTGGGTAACCGCACCGTGCGCGAGATACCCGCCTACACGCAGCACATGGACGTGTGCCTGCTGTGCTACGCGCTGACCGACTATACGCGCTACATCTTCCCGCTGAAGCTGCACGAGTACCTTGCAGCGGGGCGCCCGGTGGTCGGAGCGGATCTGCGTACGCTGCGTGACTTCGAGCACGTCGTCGCCATCGTGCGCGACCCGGGGCAGTGGGTCTCCGCGATCGAGGGCGCGCTTTCGCCGGCGGAGCGAACCCCGGAGCGCGTCGAAGAGCGCCGGCGCGTGGCTCGGGCCTACGACTGGAACACGCTCACGGAGCGAATCGCCGCCGCCCTCTGCGACCGGTTGGGAGAAGATTTCCCGACCCGCCTCGCGACGGCGGGTGAGCAAGCCCGGGGGTATCAACCGTGAATTCCACGTCATCGACGCCAGCCCGCCAGCAGCCACACGCGCTCGCACGCGTGGGCCTGGCGTGCCGCTTCTGCGGGGCAACGCTGCGCGAGACCTTCGCCGACCTCGGCACGACGCCGCTTTGTCAGAAGCAGGTCAAGCCCGAGCAGCTCAACGACCCCGAAACTTACTATCCGCTGCACGCACTCGTATGCACGGCCTGCTGGCTGGTACAGCTCGGGGAGTACGCCACCCCGACCGAGATCTTTGCGCAGGAATACGCCTATTTTTCGTCCTATTCGGATACCTGGCTTCGCCATGCGCGCGCGTACGCGGAGGAAATGGGCCCGCGCCTGGGCCTGGGCGCGCACAGCCTGGTGGTGGAGGTCGCGAGCAACGACGGCTACCTGCTCCAGTATTTCGTGGAGAAGGGAATCCCGGTCCTCGGGGTGGAGCCGGCGGGTAACGTCGCCGCAGCCGCCGTGAAGCGCGGGGTGCGCACCGTGGTCGAGTTCTTCGGCACGGCGTCGGCGCGGTCGCTGCGCGAGCGCTTCGGCGGGGCGGACCTCTTGCTGGGCAACAACGTGCTGGCGCACGTGCCCGACCTGAACGGCTTCGTGGCGGGCATGAGCGCGATGCTGAACCCCTCCGGAGTCATCACCATGGAGTTCCCGCACCTCGTGCAACTCGTCGACCAGAACCAGTTCGACACCATCTACCACGAACACTTTTCGTATTTCTCGTTCACCACCGTGGAGAAGGTATTCTCAGCGCACGGGATCACGCTCTTCGACGTGGTCGAGCTTCCCACGCACGGCGGTTCGCTGCGCATCTTCGGCCGTCACGCCGGCGGCCGCGACCCCGTGAGCCCACGGGTAGTCGGCCTCAAGGCGCGTGAGCAGCGCTGGGGCGTGGAATCGCTCGAGGTCTACCGCTCGTTCGGCGAGAAGGTGAAGGAGACCAAGCGCGCCATTCTCGCATTCTTGATAGACGCGAAACGCCGCGGCGCGCACGTTGCCGGCTACGGCGCGCCCGGCAAGGGAAACACGCTCTTGAACTACTGCGGAATAGGCACCGACTTTCTCGACTACACGGTGGACCGCAACCCGCACAAGCAGAACACTTACACCCCCGGCGCGCGCATCCCCATTTTCGCGCCCGAAAAGATTCGCGAGACGCGGCCGGACTACGTGCTTATCCTGCCGTGGAACCTTAAGGACGAGATCATGCAGCAAATGGGGTTTATCCGCGACTGGGGAGGCAAGTTCGTCGTCCCGATTCCCGAGGTTCGCGTCCATGAGTAGGGCGTACTAGTCGGCGGGTGGGTGTCGTGTTCAGGAACATCTATCGAGGCAAACGCGTGTTCGTCACCGGACACACCGGGTTCAAGGGTTCGTGGCTGTCGCTGTGGCTGGACCGGCTGGGCGCCGACGTGGTCGGTTACTCGCTCGACATACCGACCCAGCCGAGTCATTTTGAACTGCTCGATCTCAAGATCCAATCGATCACAGCCGATGTTTTGGACAAGCAGCGCCTGATCACAACTATCGAGAAGCATCAGCCTGAGATCGTTTTCCACCTGGCCGCGCAGTCGCTGGTCAGACGGTCATACGCGGATCCGGTGGCGACCTTCGAGACGAACGTCATGGGCACGGTGAACATCCTGGAGGCTTGCCGGCGGGTGCGCACAGTCAAGGCGGTCGTGAACGTCACCAGCGACAAATGCTATGAGAACCAAGAGGTCCTCACCGGGTATGCCGAAGACGATCCCATGGGTGGCGATGACCCTTACAGCGCTTCCAAGGGTTGCGCCGAACTGGTCTCCCACGCGTACCGCCGCTCCTTTCTTGACCCCGCAAAGTATCGCGGCTCGCACTCGACCCTGCTGGCGACCGCCCGGGCCGGGAATGTGGTGGGCGGCGGCGACTGGGCAGAGGACAGGTTGATGCCGGATATCATGAAGGCAGCCAGCATGGGCGAGACCGTACTGATCCGCAACCCTAGATCGGTCCGGCCGTGGCAGCACGTCCTCGAATCTCTGAGCGGCTATCTGCACCTGGGCTCGAGATTGCTCGAGGGAAGGGCGGAATGCGCCGACTGCTGGAATTTCGGGCCGGCGTCCGAGTCGTCGATAACCGTCGAAGGCGTGGTGGGGCGTGCACGCGGGCTTTGGGACGCAGTTCGTTATGAAATACGGGAAGATCCCGAGGCGGTGCACGAAACGCAGTTCCTCACGCTTGATTCAACGAAGGCACGCAAGCGACTGGGTTGGAAACCCGTTTGGAACGCGGATACCACATTCGCCCGAACGATTGGATGGTACAAACAGTATTATGGGGCCGCTTCGATTGCCAGCGCCGACGATGTAACCGAGTATGAGCGCGATGCCGGTCGCGCCGGAGTTGAATGGGCAAAGGAGTGAATGGTTTGGCCATGACATGGGGGCGCGTATGAAGGTGGTTTTGTTTTGCGGAGGTCTCGGTATGCGCATCCGCGAGTACTCGGAAGACGTACCGAAACCGATGGTGCCGATCGGCTATCGGCCGATTCTCTGGCACGTGATGAAATACTACGCGTACTGGGGCCACAAGGAGTTCATTCTTTGCCTCGGATACAAGGCGGACGTGATCAAGAAGTACTTCCTGAACTACGACGAATGTCTGTCGAACGATTTCACGCTCTCCGGCGCGGGGTCGATCGACCTGGCAAACAGCGACATCCACGACTGGAAGATCTCCTTCGTCGATACCGGCGTGGACACGAACATCGGGGGACGCCTGCAAGCCGTGCGCGCGCTGCTCGAGAAGGACGAGGTGTTCCTGGCCAACTACGGGGACAACCTCACCGACGCGCCGCTGCCCGACGTCATCCGCGGATTCTCGGAGCAGAAGCAGACGGCGAGTTTCCTGTGCGTGCGGCCGAGCCAGAGCTTCCACCTCGTGTCCATGAACGGCACCCGCGGCGTGAGCGGGATCACGCATGTGTCCAACGCGGACATCTGGATCAACGGCGGCTACTTCGTGCTGCGCCGCGACATCTTCGACTATATGAAGCCCGGCGAGGAGCTGGTCGAGCAGCCGTTCCAGCGCCTGATCGAGAAACAGCTCTTGACCGCGCACCGGTATGACGGGTTCTTCATGTCCATGGACACGTTCAAGGAGAGGCAACTGCTCGAGGAGATGTACACCCACGGCACGGCGCCGTGGACGCTGTGGGCGCCGAAGCGAGGATGACGAAGGGGTCGACGATGAACACACTCGCGCTCAAGCGGGCACGGTCCATTCTCTGCCTCGGTGCGCACAGTGACGATCTCGAAATCGGCTGCGGCGGCGCGGTGTTGCGCCTGCTGGCCGGCAACGCGGGCGCCGCGGTCCACTGGGTGGTGTTCAGCGCGCACGCCGAGCGCGCGAAAGAGGCCGAGGCCGCCGCCGCGCGCTTCCTGGCGGCGGCCGGCGAACGCACCGTCGAGCTTCACCAGTTTCGTGACGGCTTTTTTCCGTCGGAGCACGCCAAGATCAAGACATACTTCGAAGAGCTCAAGGCGCGGGTGAAACCCGACCTGGTATTCACCCACTTCCGCGATGACCTGCACCAGGACCATCGGGTGGTGTCGGAACTCACCTGGAATACATTTCGGGATCACCTGGTGCTGGAATACGAGATTCCTAAGTGGGACGGGGACCTGGGAACGCCGAACGTCTACGTCCCGCTCGAGGAGGCACACGCGCGAGCCAAGGTGGCCATCCTCCTGGAATGCTTCGGCTCGCAGACGGCCAAGCACTGGTTCGACGAGGAAACCTTCGTGGCGCTCATGCGGCTGCGGGGCATGGAATGTAACGCGCCCTCGCGGCGCGCGGAGGCCTTTTACGGCCGGAAGGTGGTCCTGTGAACGCGATCGCCCGCCCGCAGGCGCTGGAGTGGTTCGCCGAGTTCGTCCGCTACCGGGAGCTGTTTTTCTTTCTGGTGTGGCGCGACGTCAAGATCCGCTACAAGCAGACGCTGCTCGGCGCCTCGTGGGCCGTCCTGCAGCCGTTCTTCATGATGGTGGTGTTTTCGCTCCTCTTCGGGCGGGTCGCCAAGATCGACAGCGAGGGAGTCCCGTACCCAATCTTCAGCTACGCCGCGCTGGTGCCGTGGACGTACTTCCAGGGCGCCGTGCCGCTTTCCGGCAACAGCCTGATCGCCAACTCGAAGCTGATCAGCAAGGTGTACTTTCCACGCGCGATCATTCCGGCCTCGTCGGCGTTGAGCGGCACGGTCGATTTCGGGTTTGCATCCCTGGTGCTGATCGGCATGATGCTCTACTACCACATGCCGCTGTCCGCCGGGCTGCTGCTGTGGCCCTTGTTCATGCTTCCGCTCGTCATCTTCACCACCGCGATCGGCCTGTTCTTTTCGGCCCTGAATGTGAAGTACCGGGACATCAAGTACACCATCCCGTTTTTCGTGCAGACGATGCTCTTTCTCGCCCCCGTCATCTATCCGTTCAGCAGCATGCCCGCAAAGTACCAGGCGGTCCTCCGGCTCAACCCGCTCGTCGGCATCATCGACGCCTTCCGCGCGGCGGTGCTGCCGACCCGCGCCGTCGACTGGCAGCTGCTAGGGATCGCGACTTTGATTTCGCTGGCAATGTTCGCGCTGGCGAGCTTGTACTTCGCCCGTGCTGAGCGGGCATTCGCCGACCTCGTCTAGGAGATGACCGTGACCGAAGCGATTCACGTCGAACACCTCACCAAGCAGTTCCGGCTCGGGACGCTCAAGCACGAGACCATGCTGCGCGAAGCGCTTATCAGCGTGTTCACACTTCGACGCCAGCGGCGTGAGGTCACGACCATCCTCGCCCTCAACGACCTCTCGTTCAGCGTCAACGAGGGTGAGGTCCTCGGTATCATCGGGCGCAACGGCGCCGGCAAGAGCACGCTGCTCAAGGTGCTTTCCAAGATCACCTACCCGACCAGCGGTCGCGTGCGCGTGCGCGGGCGCGTGGCGTCCCTGATCGAGGTGGGGACGGGGTTCCACGACGAGCTCACCGGGCGCGAGAACATCTACCTGAACGGATCGATTCTGGGCATGCGCAAACGCGAGATCGATGCCCGCATCGATCAGATCATCGACTTCGCCGGCGTGGAAAAGTTCGTCGACACGCCCATCAAGCGGTATTCGTCCGGGATGCGCCTGCGCCTCGGCTTCGCCGTCGCGGCGCACATGGACCCCGACGTGCTTTTCGTCGACGAGGTGCTCGCGGTCGGGGACGCCGACTTCCAGAAGAAGTGCCTGAACGCGATGGACGACATGCGCACGGGTGGGCGCACGGTGCTCTTCGTTTCCCACAACATGTCCGCGATCGAGAACCTATGCCCGCGCACGATCTGGATCGACGCGGGCAAGTTGCACAAGGACGGCCCCTCCGACGACGTGATCGCGTCCTACCTGCGGACGTTTTCGGAAGCACAGCGCGCCGGGTACGACCTGGTGGGGGTCGACGGGCGCGGGGGCACCGGTGCGGTCCGCTTCACGCGCGTCGACTTCCTGGACGAAAAGGGAGCTCCCACCCCCATCTTCCGGTGCGGCGAGCCGCTGCACGCACGCTTTCACTACCGAGCAGAGGAACGCATCAAGGACCCGCACTTCGGAATGACCATCCACTCGGACATGGGCACCCGCGTTGCCACCATCAGCACCTGGCACGCGGGGTATTACATCCCGACCCTGGAGGCCGGCGAGGGAACCATCGACCTTCGGATCGACGACCTCTTCCTGCTGCCCAATCGCTACTACCTCTCGCTGTGGATCTCGAGCACGGCCACCCAGTGGTACGACCAACTTGAGCACTGCATCGCGCTCGACGTCGAGGAGTCGAACTCGCACGGGACCGGGGGCAGGGGAATGAGCGCGCGCTGGGGACTGGTTTACCTGCCGTCGCGCTGGAACCTCGAACCCCGCGTCGAGGCCCGCTGACGCACGGGGGCTGACCGGTGGCCATCGCCAGCTATATTCCGCGCCGCCGCGTGCTCGCCGGCATCGCGCTTGGTACGCTCGGGGTGGCCGCGCTCGCGAGGGTGCTGCCGTGGTGGGGCTTCGCGCCCGCCGTGATCGCGCTTGTCATCGCCTACATGGTGATCGAATCCCGAACCGTCCGGGCCCGCTACCAGAGCGTGCTCGACGGAATCCGCCAGATCCACGGCAATGCCATCGGGGAACTGAGCCACGTGCGGCCAGGGGACGTGGGCAGCGCGGTCTACAAAGCCCTCAAGGAGGTCGCGACCGAGTTGGAGCGAAAGAACTTCCAGCTGGTCGAAAAGAACATCCAGCTCTTGAGCATCAAGGAAATCGGGCTGACGCTGGTATCGTCGCTCGACGAGTCGAAGGTCGTCGACGCGGTGATCAACTTTCTGTCCAAGGGACTGGGATACCGCGAGCTGTTCGTCGGCATCTACGACCCCGAGGCCGAGGCGTTCAATATCTACGTGTTCCGCGACACCCCGGAGGGCCACGTGCACCAGCAGGCGCGCCTGCCGCTGGCGGTGCTGGACGGGTTGCTCAAGAAGTCGGTGCAGATGCACCAGTCGGTGCTGATCCGGGATCCGCAGATGCACCCGGTGGGCAGCGTCGAGGGTCAGTCGCTGTTTCGCGACAGCACGATGACGTCATACATCGTCGTGCCGCTGGTCAAGAGCGGGGCCACCCAGGGGTGCGCGAATCGTCCCGACTGCATGCTCCAGACCACGCAGGTCCTGCGCGAGGCGTGGTCCATCGAGCACGGCTACGTGTGCCCCGGCTGCGGGCGGGTGCCCGTGCTCGGCCTGCTCGGCGTGACCGACGGGTTCAAGGCCGCCTCCTTGAGCCGCGTCGACCTCGTGTCGGTGGAAACACTCGCGGTCCAGCTGGGCACGATGCTCGAGAACAACCGCCTGTTCACGGAGCTGCAGCAGGAAGAACGCTTTCGCGACGACGTCATTAACAGCATGATGACCGGACTCATCACCGTCGACGAACAGGGAGCGGTGCTGTTCGCGAACCACCGGGCACAAGCGCTGACCGGGTACTCCGAGTCGGAGTTGCGCGGCCGGCCCGTAGAGGCGCTGATTCTCGACAGTCCCGTCGGCACCGGTGAGAACCCGGTCATCCGCACGCTGCGAACCGGTCGCAAGGCCTTCCAGCAGGAAGCGTGGCTCTTCAAGAACGGCGGAGCCAAGGACCCCATCCTGCTCAACACCTCGCTGCTCTTTGACGAAAAGAAACAGCCGCAGGGCGCCCTGGCCGTATTCAACGACATCGCGCGGCAGAAGCGCATGGAGGAACAGATCGCGCAGCTCGACAAGCTGGCGGCGCTCGGGCGATTCTCGTCCAGCATCGCGCACGAGATCCGCAACCCGCTCACCGGGATCGCGGCGGGGATCCAGTACCTGCAGCGGGCGGGGCAGGTGGCCGACAGCCAGCGGGAGAACATTCATTTCATTCTCGACGAGGTCAAGCGCATCGATCGCTTGATTGGCGACCTGATGAGCGTGGTACGAGTCAGCGACTTGATCTACGAGGAAACCACCCTCGAGCTCCTCACCCGCAACAGCATCGCCAGCATGGCCGAGCTGGCGAAGCGCAAGGCTGTGTCCGTGATCACCGAGTTCCCGGAGGCGCCGCGCGGCATCGTGGTGGACGCCGACCGCATCACGCAGGTGCTGATCAACCTGCTCAAGAACGCGATCGAGGCCAGCGCGCCCGGAGCCAGCGTGACCATGACGGTCACGTTCGCCCGGGAAGTCCCCGACGTTCTGTTTGACGGGGTGGGTGATTTTGCTATTATCCGTGTGCGCGACAACGGGTTGGGCCTCACCGAAGAGGACCGCCAGCGGGTGTTCGAGCCTTTCTTTTCCAAGAAGGCGGGCGGCACCGGGCTGGGACTCTATGTGACGCACGGTATCATCGAGCGCCACGGCGGTTATATCTATGTCGATAGCGAGTACGGCGTCGGGACGACGTTCTCGGTCTATTTACCCGCAAAGCAGGTGCACCATGGAGACTCCCGTGAAGTCGGTCATTCTGTTGGTGGATGACCAGGACACGATCCGCTTCTTTCTCGAAAAGACGCTCCGTCAGGAAGGCTACGAGGCGGTCACCGCGCGGACCGGCGCGGAGGCCATCGAGAAGGCTCGCGAGGTCGTGCCCGACCTGGTGCTGCTCGACCTCAAGCTGCCCGACATGGACGGCCTCGAGGTGCTTCGCCGCATCAAGGAAGTCTTTCCGGAAATCGGCGTGGTCATGATCACGGCGTTCGGCGACGTC
>Ga0184629_10000315_pt1 | contig 21529 bp, 19 predicted proteins | sample PLM4_32_b1_FD_133158 | JGI IMG/M metagenome (GOLD analysis project Ga0184629, IMG submission 133158) | Groundwater sediment microbial communities from an aquifer in East River, Colorado, USA - PLM4_32_b1 | ecosystem: Environmental > Terrestrial > Soil > Riparian zone | place: USA: East River...
CGATCCCTGGAGGTACCACATAAGGCTCGGATGGTGAAATTGGTAGACACGCTGGACTTAAAATCCAGTGAACAGCAATGTTCGTGCGGGTTCAAGTCCCGCTCTGAGTACAAAAAAACTTTACCTGGCTAACGCTGGGTAAAGTTTTTTTTGTTTTAATTTTAAACTGTGTAGGCGTATAGCACTATGGGATTGCATGAGGGATGGAAACGGCATCCTTTTCTTTTCCTCCTTTAGGAAAAGAAAAGATACAGTGTACAGCCCGACCCTTGTGGTCATGCCCAAATTATGAATATGTGGAATATAGTAGGTAATGAAATAGCCTCCAAAAAATTAATTTGAGTGATTTGATTATTCTTATGGTTGATTATTTTATTATTCAAATTGGATTTTTTTAAATCAATTGTATTCGTTTTAGCAAAGCTAAATTAATTAATTTTTAATTTTATAATCCGTTAGGAATTCCGCTAAAATTAAAGTAAGTATTGTACTTATAGCAAAAAAAGAATTTAGATAGATCATTGAACTTTCTGAGTTGTTAATTTCAAATGTGTCATAACCTAAACTCTCGTAAATAGCGGATATTAAGGCGAATAAAGAGGCTAGAACTGATACTCCTCTAATTCCAAAACGGAATGCTGGCTAAAATAATATTAAAATGAAAAAATATTGGTCATCTGAATGGTCAAAAGCGACTAACATAGGTACTAAAATGGTAGCTAATGCTAATATAATTATTTCGATAATTGATAAAGAAATAGCTTTAATATGATAGTGGTAAAGCTAAGATAGTAGAAATGGAGTAAGTATAATGGTTCCGATTAAATCACCTTCCCACCAAGTTGACCAATTAAAAATAAAATGACCTGATGTATTTAAGCCTCAGAATGATACACTTTGTGCTCCTAAAAATGCCCAAATAGTACAATAAAAGGCACAGATACCAATAGATACTATTATGTCTAGGCCACTTTTAAGAGGATATATTATAGTATTTCTGCATTAAATAACTTCCTATCCCAGCGCCTAAAGTAACTCCTGTAGCTACAAAAGAAGTAGTAAGTAATGCTACAATTAATGATTTGTCCAGCATTTTACTTATGTCCCCAAAAGCAAATGTATTTGCAATAAATGACCCTAACCAAATTCCAATAAATGCTCTACGCCCAAGAATAATTACTGCCGCCAGGGCAAATCCTGCTGCGGGAAATATTGGCGAAATAGCATCTGATGAAGATTGTAATTAAATTAACTAAATTAAGAGCATTGTATAATACAGCAATGACTGTAATGGCTATCTTTTTGTATAAAATAAAACATGCTTAATAATTGATTAGTGTATCATTATTGTTGGATTTTGTAACTGAAAAAGCTTTTTTTTTGGATAAATACTCAATAGCATTTAAAAAAAAAGACCATCTTTTCAGACGGTCTCTATTCTTTATGCGTGTATTTTTACATAGTAATAGGAAATGCAATACCATTTTGAGTTAAAGTCCCCTTATTGTCACAATCTCCGTTTCCATAATCAATAACACCATTTAAAAGTGTGCTTTCTACTTTTAATTGCCCTTTTGAAACGTAATCGCAAGAGAAATTTTTGACCAATGTTTGTATTACTGTTACCGTTATTTTTGCTCCATTTTCTTTAGTAACCGTGTGGGTTCCTTCAGTCATTTCGTAAATATTATCATCTAATGTAAGCGTTGATACACCTGCAGTTTGTTTTACGGTATGAGTTCCCGAATTAAGAAAGACTTCTCCTTTTGCATTGGTAAATTTTCCATCAGTAACTGTTCTTGTCCATTGTGGAAGGGTTGAACTTGTAGTTGTGTTTTTGTAAACTATGGTTCCTTCTACTTTGTTTCCGTTTACATAGTAGTTTACTCTTTCCACTGTCATGGTGCTTCCAGTTTCAGTTATAGGATTTGAAAAAGTAATTTTTAATTTTCCAATTCTAGTTATATTGTTTGTTACGCATCCTGTTCCAAAATCGACATAGAATGTTTTTGGGAAGGTTGTAGTTAGAGGATCCATAGTAACAATCGCACAAGATCCTGTTAATGATTTAGCGGTTATTTTTGAAGTAGAATGGTCAAAAGAGACTTGAGTTCCAGTTGTGATATCCAATTCGTTTATCGCGTCTATTGTAACGGATGCAGTTACTGGGCTATTGTCTGTTGCTGAAGCTATATCTTCTTTCGTACAGGAAGTAAAAGTCAGAGCAAGGATGCTTAGTGCAGAAAATAAAAATTTAATTTTTTTCATAAAAATAGTTTTAGGTTAAGTTTATTATTTGGGTATGTAAAACTAAATATTTTTTTTAAATATAATAATTAAATTAGTTAAAGTTCTTATATGTAACCTATTTGCTGTGATTTGTCTTACTAAATAGGGTTTTGATTGGTCTCAAATTATAGTTTAAAACTATGCACTTTAGTGTATTTCGCTTTAGCTTCTAAAAATTTATCGCCACGAATTTCTCGAATTTCCACTAATTAATTTGTGCTAATTGGTGAAATTGGTGGCTAATATTTGGTTTGCAACCGTGCAGACTTTAAGTCTGCCAAACAAATCTATGGACTTTCAGTCAAAAGTGGTTTATTTTTAATTGTAAGATAAAAGCGATTAAATCATTATGTAAAAAACACTGATTTTAAAAACGTTATTTTTTTATATGAAGAAATCAATAGCCTATCTCGACTGCATTCGACTTGATAAGAGGTCTTAAGAAAACGATATTGGCTACCAGTCCATAATGGTTAGCCCAAAACCTATGGTGTTTTGTTGATGATTGTAATCTATTAAGGATTCTCCATAACCTTTAAAGAACTGTACAAAACCTTTAAGTTGTCCTTTAATGGGAACTATGTAATCGAATTGAATACTTCCTCTATCAAGCTTATTGAAAGGATGAGTAATAATGGTGCTTATCTCACAATTTTTATAGTGATAAAGTATGGTGAATTCTGCCCGACCGATATAGTTGTTAATTTCTGGGTTTTCACGATTTTCGTTTTCGAATTGTATCCATGGTCTAACAATTAGTTGCCAATTTTTGTTCTCCATTTCAAGATGGAAAATTATTCGATTCCAGCTTCTCGAATAGGGTATATCCCTTCCGTTGGACTGGTGGTTTAAGGTAATTCTGGTAGTTCGGGCATTAAATCCAAGAAGATTGAAATTAATGGGATAATTATAGATAAGTTCAGGTTGGAAATTAATTTCTCTAAAAGATCTGGATTTATCGGCATTATATAACTGCCAATATCCTTTTTGAGTGAAGGCAATCCATAAATCACCATTACCTTTAAATAAGTGATCAATGATTTTTGTTTTAAAACTTATTTGAAATTTCGCTTCAAATTGATCTAATTCTAAAGGTTCAGTAGCAGAATATTCGGGGTTTTCGCTTTGAGGTAAAGTATTTGGGTTATTACTCCATCGTAGTATTGCAAATTTATTGGGCTTGTAAGAGATGAGTCTGTAGGTTTCATCCGTGTCCAATGAATTCAATTCCCATTTCTCTGCAATTGATTTATAACCTATTGTCGGAGGGTTTGCCACCTGTTTTTGGGTATAACTTTTATAAACAAAAAACAAGAGTAGCCAAAGTACTTTGTATCTACTAATCGTTGGATGTTATTATTTGTATCCCCAATTAATTTTTAGTAGGTCATGTAAAATTAATCATAGTTTAGGGCTTAATTGTTAGTGTGTTATTGTTTTTTTTTAGATTTTTTATTTTTAAAATGTAATAGCTTTAAAAATAAAAAAACCTGTAAACAAGAGCTTACAGGTTCCAAAAACAAAGTTGTTTTTTATTATTTTATCATCTCAAAACTTCTCTTCACAAAAGCAGTTAATGCTTCTCCTTTTAATAAGTTCTGTGATAATTTGGCCAAATCGAGTGCTTGTTTCACCAAACTTTCTTGGGCCGATTTGTCTTTGTTGTTTAATATGCTTGTCGCCAAATCAGAGTTGGTGTTGACAACCAAATTGTACACTTCTGGCATATTTCCCATTCCAAACATTCCACCACCACCAGACTGACTCATCTCTTTCATTCTACGCATAAATTCAGGTTGCGTGATGATAAATGGAGCTGCTTCGCTATCTAATGATTCTAGTTGTACAGTATACGTTTGTTTTGGAACGATAGTTTCAAGAACCGTTTTTAAACTTTCTTTTTCTTCTTCAGATAATTTTGAAATTGCGGCCTCTTCTTTCTTGATTAAATTATCAATATGATCTGAATCGACACGCACAAAATGCAAACCGCTATTATCACCTTCAATTTTTTGAATTAAATGCGAGATAATAGGAGAGTCCAAAAGCAATACTTCGTACCCTTTGTCTTTTGCAATTTCGATATAAGAATGTTGTGCTTCTTTGTGACCGGCGTACAAAACAACCAGTTTTCCGTCTTTATCGGTTTGTTTCTCTTTTAGGTTTTCTTTTAATTCTTCCAAAGTGAAGTATTTGTCATCCACCGTTGGATATAAGGCGAAAGCTCCCGCTTTTTCATAGAATTTATCTTCAGAAAGCATTCCGTATTCCAAAACTACTTTGATGTCATTCCATTTTTGCTCAAAATCTGCTCTGTTTTCCGTGAACAAAGATTTCAATTTATCGGCAACTTTACGGGTAATGTAGTTTGATATTTTTTTAACGGCTGCATCTGCCTGTAATCCTGAACGTGAAACATTCAAAGGAATATCTGGAGAATCAACAACACCACGAAGCATCATCAAGAATTCAGGCACAATTCCTTCTACATTATCGGTTACATACACTTGGTTTTGGTACAATTGAATTTTGTCTTTCTGAATTTGCATGTCAGAACCCAATTTTGGGAAATACAAAATACCAGTCAAGTTAAAAGGATAATCAACATTTAAGTGAATATGAAACAAAGGTTCTTCAAACTGCATTGGATACACTTCTCGGTAGAAATCTTTATAATCCGCATCTGTTAATTCTGTTGGTAATTTTGTCCAAGCTGGATTTGGATTATTGATGATATTGTCAACTTCTACTTCTGTAAAAATATTTTCTTTGTCTTCAGATTCAACAAATTCGCCTTTCTTTTGTTCGATTTTCTCTTTTTTTGTTCCAAATTTAATTGGAATAGGCATGAACTTATTGTATTTGTTCAGTAAGCCATTGATTTTGAAATCTTCAAGAAATTCAAGGGAATCTTCGGCAATATGCAAGATAATTTCAGTTCCGCGTGTTGTTTTGTCAGCTGGTTCCAAGGTGAATTCCGGGCTTCCGTCGCAAGTCCAGTGTGCAGCTGGTTCGTCTTTGTATGATTTGGTGATGATTTCTACTTTTTCGGCAACCATAAAAGCAGAATAAAAACCAAGACCAAAATGACCAATAATACCAGAATCTTTGGCAGAATCTTTGTATTTGTCCAAGAATTCCTCTGCACCAGAAAAAGCCACTTGATTGATGTATTTTTCTACTTCATCTGCAGTCATTCCCAATCCTTGGTCAATGATGTGAATTTTTTTCCCTTCTTTATCAATTTTAACTTCGATAATCGGATTGCCGTATTCAACTTTGGCATCACCAATACTGGTTAGGTGTTTTAATTTTAAAGTCGCATCGGTACCGTTTGAAATCAATTCACGCAAGAAAATTTCGTGATCACTGTATAAGAATTTCTTGATTAAGGGAAAGATGTTTTCAACCGAAACATTAATTTTACCTGTTGTCATATTTTAAATTTTTAAGGGTTTTACAATCTGTTTATTTAGCTTTCAAATAGAGTACCAATTCAGGCATAAATGACAAATTGTCGTAAGCGTTAATTTTGAAAGAAAAAATTTAATTTTAAAGCAAAATAAATATTTTGCAACGTACCTTTGCGCGAATATTAAACAATAAATTTTAAGACTATGAGAAAAATGCTTTTAGTATGCACTATGGCCATTTTGGTTTTTGCATGTAAATCAGCACCCGCGGTACCTGCGACTCCAGTACCGGTATCAAACGCACCAACTTCAAAACTAGATAAGACTTCTCAGGTTGGGATGAAAGGGAATTGGCAAATCACCAATGTTTCCTATCGAGGATCGGAATATATTAAAGTTAACTCATTTAATCTAGCCGATTCCAAATGTTTTATAGGGAGTACCTGGAGTTTTATTTCGAATAATAATAAAGGGACTATGACTTTAAATAGTCCAAGTTGTACCGCTTTTACTTCGGCAATTACTTGGTATGTCAATAAAGAAGGGCAATTTGTTTTAAAAATATTGGACGAGGGATTAAAGTCTAAAAACGTAAAGACCGGTTTTGTTCTTGGTGTTGCCAATCAATCTGAAAATTCATTTCAATTGATTGATAAAATAAATGTTGGGGGTAAGAGTACTAATGTTGTTTACCAATTTCAGAAAGTTAATTAATATAAAGTAAAGTAATTATGAAAAAAATAGCGATTTTAGGTTTAAGTAGTTTGTTTGTGTTTAGTATTCTTTTTACAAGTTGTGATTCGGTAAAAAATGCCAATAATGCTCAAAAAGGAGCAGGAATAGGAGCTGTTGCTGGAGGAGTTCTTGGAGCTGTTTTGGGTAATAATTTGGGGAAAGGCGGGAATGCTGCTTTGGGAGCCGCCATTGGAGCCGCTGTTGGAGGTGGAACTGGAGCTTTGATTGGACATAATATGGACAAACAGGCTAGAGAAATTGATCAGGCTTTACCAGGAGCCGAAGTGGAACGTGTTGGAGAAGGAATACACTTGGTATTGAATGAAAACGCGGTTCGTTTTGATGTAAATAAAGCGACTTTGACCACTCAAGCTAAGGCCAATTTGGACAAATTAGTTCCCGTGTTTAATTCTTACGCTGATACAAACATTGAAATTTTTGGTTATACAGATAATACAGGAAAACCAGAATACAACTTAACTCTTTCTCAAAAAAGAGCCGAATCTGTAAAAGCATATTTAATTTCAAAAGGATTAGTGGCTAGTCGTTTCAAAACTACTGGTTTTGGAATTGCAGATCCAATTGCTACAAATGATACCAAAGAAGGTCAAAGTCAAAACCGTCGTGTAGAATTTGCTATTACTGCAAATCAAAAAATGATTGAAGAGGCTAAAAAGGGTCAATAAATATAATCTTAATAGCGATATATCAAAAGCTGCTTTGTTATGAAGCAGCTTTTTTTGCATATAAATTATTTTTCAACCTATTATTTTGCTAAAGGAACTATCTTTGCATTCTCAAATTTTCAATGTCAACTAATGCTTCAAATCCAAAATATTTCTTTCGGTTATACCGAAAAAATCATTATTCAGAATGTAGATTTTACAGTGGCCAAAGGACAAAATATTGCCGTTCTTGGTGAGAGTGGTTGTGGAAAAAGCACACTGTTAAAGCTTATTTACGGTATGTACGATTTAAATCAAGGAGAAATAGTTTATGATGGGAAGCGTATTTTGGGTCCCAAATACAATTTGATTCCGGGAATGCCATTCATGAAATATTTGGCCCAAGATTTTGATTTAATGCCGTATGAAACCGTTGCCGAAAACGTGGGTAAGTTTCTTTCCAATGGTTTTTTGCCTTTAAAGAAACTCCGCATTCAAGAATTGTTGGAAATGGTCGAAATGACAGAATTTGCCAATGTAAAAGCGAAGTTGTTAAGTGGTGGACAGCAGCAAAGAGTGGCTTTGGCGAGAGTTTTGGCCTTAGAACCAGAGGTTTTGTTGCTTGACGAACCCTTTAGTCATATCGATAATTTCAGAAAAAATGCGTTGCGCAGGAATTTGTTTGCCTATTTAAAGAAAAAAGAGATTACTTGTTTTATTGCCACTCATGATAGTACGGATGCACTTTCTTTCTCTGATGAAACTTTGGTTTTGCATCAAGGAAGAATTATAGAAAAAGGACCTTCAGCGGATGTGTATAATTATCCCTTAAATAAATATGTAGCTTCTCTTTTTGGAGAAGTAAACGAATTGAAACTGTCACAGTTAATGCATATGGAAGGAGAGGATGAAACTATATTATTGTACCCGCATCAATTAAAAGTAGACGAAAACGGTTCCCTAAAAGCAATTGTAAAACAATCTTTTTTTAAAGGAAGTCGGTATTTAATAAAAGCCGCTTTCGACGGAAGAGCGATTTTCTTTGAACATGAAACGGCACTAGAATTAAACCAAGAAGTAGTATTGAAGATTTCCTAGGGAGACGTCAATTTAAGGATCTGTTTATAAGGATTCAATTTATATTAAAAAGAGACAGTTTTTTTAGGCTGTCTCTTTTTTTATTTGTTTTTTGCGGGGTTTTATCGTTTATCCAAATTGGGGTTTTATACAACAGTGTCTAGCCCTGATGGAAACGGCATCCTTTTTTTCTCGCTTTTTTGCGAGAAAAAAAGATATAGTGGACAGCGGGAAATAGCTCCAAAAAATTTATAATTGTCTATTGCTAAAAAAACAGTAATTTGTGATCCGATATTTTAAAGTATATTTAAATTCGCATCCTTGATTTTAATAAAATAACAAAACTATGTACCATTCAAAAATAACAGGTTTGGGATATTATGTCCCGGAAAATGTAGTGACTAATGACGATTTGTCTAAGATTATAGATACCAATGATGAATGGATTCAAGAGCGTACCGGGATTCAGGAACGCAGACATATCATTCGTGGAGAGGACACCACAACCACTATGGGTGTGAAAGCGGCCAAAATTGCGATGGAGCGTTCGGGTGTTGCGGCGGAGGATATTGATTTTGTGATTTTTGCAACGCTAAGTCCCGATTATTATTTTCCAGGCCCTGGAGTTTTGGTACAACGTGATTTAGGTTTGAGAACTGTTGGAGCATTAGACGTAAGAAATCAATGTTCGGGTTTTATATATGCACTCTCTGTGGCGGATCAATACATCAAAACAGGAATGTATAAAAACATTTTGGTGATTGGTTCCGAAGTGCAATCTACAGGATTGGATATGACCTCGCGAGGACGCGGAGTTTCGGTAATTTTTGGAGATGGGGCGGGAGCCGCAATATTGAGCAGGGAAGAAGATTTGTCTAAAGGAATCTTATCGACTCATTTGCATTCAGAAGGGGAACATGCTGCTGAATTGATTGTAAAAGCGCCGGGTATGGGAGGACGTTGGGTCACTGATATATTAGCGGATCATGATGAGAACGATGAAAGTTACTTCCCTTACATGAACGGACAATTTGTATTTAAAAATGCGGTGGTTCGTTTTGCCGAAGTGATTAATGAGGGATTGGAAGCCAATAATCTAAAGGTTTCGGATATTGATATGTTGATTCCGCATCAAGCCAATTTAAGGATTTCGCAATATATACAAAAGAAATTTGGATTGAACGACGACCAAGTTTTTAGCAATATTCAAAAGTACGGAAACACAACTGCAGCTTCTATCCCAATTGCTTTGACCGAAGCGTGGGAACAAGGAAAAATAAAAACGGGAGATACCGTTGTCTTAGCCGCTTTTGGAAGTGGATTTACTTGGGGAAGCGCCATTATAAAATGGTAATTCGTTAAATAATAATAGAAGTTTTAAGTTTTTAAAATCGAAAAACCCGAAGTTGGCATACTCCGGGTTTTTCTTTTTGCAACATGTCCCGTCCTGAAATAACGATACATAAAAAAACCATCGTTATGGAAGGAAGCACAAATTATGTTAAACGTAGTCAGAAAGATTACAGCATGTCGTTAAAACTTCAAATCGTCAGCGATATTGAAAAAGGCAAGATGTCGATTACCCATGCCCGAAAACAATACGGCATTCAAGCCCGTTCCACAGTAGTCCAATGGTTAAGAAAATTTGGTAACTTTGATTGGGAAAACCAAACACCTTCAAATATGCCTAAGACACCTGAACAAAAGATTATGGAACTTGAAGCCAAAGTAAAGTTATTGGAAAAGCAAAAGTCTTTCTTGGAAGAACAAGCTTATGTAGCGGACAAGAAAGCAATCATTTTCGATATGATGATTGATATTGCTGAGAAAGAATATCAAATCGACATACGAAAAAACTCTCCACCCGAACAATCGACCATTTTAGACAAAAAGAACAACAAACAATAGTGTTCTCCTGTTATTTGTTCGGGATCGATCGACATGTTTATTATCGAAAAGTTAGAAGGAAAATCAATAAGCAAAGTAAAGCTATGCAAGTAGTTTCTATGGTTATTGAAATCAGAAAATCAATGCCTAGATTAGGTACTAGGAAGTTATACTATCTTTTATCGGATAAACTCCAATCAATGAACATTGGGAGGGATAAGTTTTTTGATATACTCAGAGCGAACCATTTATTGATACAGCCAAAACGCAGTTATCATATAACCACGAACTCTCATCATCGGTTTAGAAAACATCAAAATCAAATTCTTGATTTAGAAATAAACAGACCCGAACAAGTCTGGGTCTCGGATATAACTTATATCGGAAAAAGAGAGAAACCTTGTTATTTAAGTATTGTTACAGATGCTTATTCCAAGAAGATTATGGGGCATTATGTTTCTGATAATTTGAATACAGAAAGTAGTTTAATGGCTTTAAAAACAGCCGTAAAACAAAGAGAAAACAAACATTTAGCACTGATCCATCATTCAGATAGAGGACTACAATATTGTGCCAATGAATATCAAAACTCTTTGAATAAAAATGGAATTTTATGCAGTATGACACAGAATTCTGATCCCTATGAGAACGCGGTGGCAGAGAGAATAAATGGTATATTAAAACAAGAATTTATGATTGATAAGTACAATCAAGATTTAGATGTTATGAAACGCATTGTCAAAGAAGCTATTAGTACATACAATGGACAGCGCCCACATTATTCAAATTACATGTTGACTCCTAATCAAATGCATTTACAAAGCCAAATTAGAATGAGGACTTATAAAACAAAAAACAGTAGTAAACTTTTGCTTACTACTGTCTAAAAATTGTAATTTTATTTTTTATTAATCCTGTATCTGTTTTTCAGGACTAGACAACAAATTATTAAAACTAAATTTTTAGAATCCACCACTACCTTGGGTTTCATTTTTATCTCTTTCTTTTCTTTGGATCGCTTTGTTTTTTCCAGTTCCAAAACGGTAATTGAAACCTAAATAAGCCGTTTGACTTTCCCAATGAAATTCTCCAGTTTGTACTTTTGGTCTTGTGGCATCAAATGCAAAATGCATACTGTCAAAGATATCGCTTACTCTGGCGGTTATCGTTCCGCTTCCTTTAAGGACTGTTAAGCTAGAACCCAAATCTATTTTCCACATTGGTTTTCTTAGGAATTGCAATCCTAAATCTTCTCCGCGGTACATTCCTGTCAATTGAAAACGTAAATTTTTATTAGCCTTAAAGGTATTGCTTATACGAGAATTGAACGTTGTTACATCCACTTCCACATAATCGGTTTCTACATAACCTTTGGTTTTTTTATTGTATACATCAAAACTAATATTGGTGGTATACCATTTTGTAAAGTCTAGGTTTCCGGAAAGTTCTACTCCAAAAGCATTGTTGTCACCCAAATTGGCATAAGATAAAATTAGTCTTTCAGGATCAGCTGGGTTTTCAGCAAGAGTTCTTGAAATTTCGTCATTAATTTGACGGTAAAATACTCCCGAAGTGATAGAACCTATTTTTGTTTTTCGAGTATAATTCAATTCAACCGAATTTGTGAATTGAGGATATAATTTTGGATTTCCTTCCGAATCGATCAAAGGTGTACTCCATTCGCGAATAGGATTAACCTGATCGATACTCGGTCTGTCCACACGTTTTGAAACACTCAAATTGAAGGAATCATTGTCATTTGGCGCGTAATTCAAAAAACCAGAAGGATACACCGTGAATAGATTGTCATTAAAAGTGCCGTCGGCTTCGTTTATTTTTTTGAATAAAGCATCGGCGGTATATTTTTCAAAACGGGCTCCAACTTGTGCATTCCATTTTTTCCATTGTTTTGAGATAGTGGTATAGGCCGAATAAATATTTCTTTCATAATCGAAATTAGAATTATACGCACCATCCAAAAGAAAATTATTTTTGGTGTTTTCAATTCGGGTTTCCAATCCTGCCTCTAGTTTGATGGTTTCCGTTAAGGGATTGGTATAATCCAAATTTAGTAAAACATTTCCCCCTTTATTGGTAATATCATTTGTTTTGGGATCACTGTATACACTATTTTCGGTATTGTCGTTGTTGCTGTAATTGCCTTCAAATTCTAGAGTATGCCCTTCTTTTTTGAATTTTTTCTTGTAATCTAAATTGTAAGTTTGGGTATAATTATCATTTTTACTGTCTAATAATTGAAATATATTTGGTTCTGCAGGGTTTAAGAAATCTACATTTACCTGTGAATTTCCATTTTCGTTATTAATGTTTTGGGTCGTATAAACAGAAATAGTGTTGTTGTCATTTAGATAATAATCAAGACCCACTTTGACTAAATGTGAGGTATTCTCATTTGAAAAATCAAAACTTTGAGTGTTCTCTTCATTAGGCTCAAGCGTTTCAACATGCCCATGATTGTGATGTTTTCCTGTTGTTAGACCGTAATTTCCGTACATGTTAATTTTTCCACTACGGTAATTTATATCAAAAGAGGAATTTGTTTTTGGGGTTTCACCAAAGGTTATTCCACTATTTACACTTCCATTGAAACCGATTTTAGCATTTTTGTTCAATACGATATTGATAATTCCACTCATTCCTTCGGGATTGTATTTGGCCGATGGATTGGTGATTAGTTCAATTTGCTTGATAGAAGTCGATGGAATTTGTTGTAATAATTGGGCTGGATCTACGGTACTTGGTTTACCATCCACAAATATTCGAACATTGGAATTTCCTCTAAGGCTCACCGCGTTGGTTTGAGGATCTACACTTACAGATGGAATATTATTCATGATTTCGGCAGCAGTTGCGCCAGCGCTCAATAAATCTTTACCCACATTGATGATTTTTCGATCTGTTTTTTGTTCGATTAAAGAATGTTCCTTAACAATGTCAACCGACTGTAGTTCCGTAATGTCTTCTTCCAGAAGAATTTGTAGGCTGAAAGCCTTTTTTGCAGCACTCAATTCAAACGAAGTAGCGTATTTTTTGTATCCGATGAATTCTACTTCTAACGTATATTTTTTTAATTCTAAGTTTTTAATCAAAAAACCTCCATTATCGTCAGCAACGATCCCAGTAATTATTTTACCGGCATCTTTTATTACAATTGAAGCGTAAGGAACTGCTGTGTTTGTAGTTTTGTTTAATACTTTTCCCGAGATGCTTCCGGGGTTTTCGGCTTGCGCTATTCCTATAAAGCTAAGTAGGAATAATACTAATAGTTTAATCTTCATATTTTTTGTTTTTTTGATTGATTATTTTGATTGACGATTGCCTGTAAGACTGTTTTATTCTTGTTTTGTAACAACATTTGATAAAAAAAGTTGCTACTAATGAAAAATTATTTTGGGAACTTTGATTTTTAGCCATTTGCAATCGAAATTTTTTTGTCACATTTTTTGTTTGATATGTTTTAAAAGGACTTTTTTAGGGCGTTACCCTATATAAATTGTGCAGCTTGTGAGTTACTATTCCCCTGAATGGATGCGATATTTTACGACGCTTCTGTTTTATAAACTGTAGCGAATAGAATGTTATTATTCACTTTCAATATTTGGCGAATAAGCCTTATATTTGCACACTTTAAAAAAACAAGTATACATGTCATTATCCAATATTCTTACCCCATCTATAGAAAAAGCAATTCAAACATTGTTTGAAGTAACCATCGATAAAGTAGAGTTTCAAACCACTAGAAAAGAGTTTGAAGGCGATATTACCATGGTTATTTTTCCATTACTTAAATTGGTGAAAAGCAATCCTGTAGAATTGGGAAATAAAATTGGAAACTATCTTGTGGAGAATGTTCCGGAAGTAGCCCGCTTTAATGTGGTTTCAGGTTTCTTGAATATTGTAATTTCAGATAGTTATTATTTGAATTTCTTTAATGATATAAAAGAGGATATCCAATTTGGATTTGTAACGCCTTCGGCAAATGAAAAAGCGGTGATGGTAGAATATTCTTCGCCAAACACCAATAAACCGTTGCATTTAGGGCACGTTCGAAATAATCTTTTGGGATATTCGGTTGCCGAAATCATCAAAGCTTCGGGCAAAAAAGTATACAAAACCCAAATCATCAACGATAGGGGAATTCATATTTGTAAATCCATGTTGGCTTGGCAAAAATTTGGTAACGGAGAAACTCCGGAATCAACAGGATTGAAAGGCGACAAACTAGTAGGGAATTATTATGTGGCTTTTGATAAAGCGTATAAAGAAGAAATTGCCCAATTAATGAGCGAAGGAAAAACCGAAGAAGAAGCCAAAAAACAAGCGCCAATAATTCTGGAAGCGCAAGAAATGCTTTTAAAATGGGAGGCTGGTGACGAAGCGGTAAAAACACTTTGGAAAACCATGAACCAATGGGTTTATGATGGATTTGCCACAACTTATAAAAATCTTGGAGTTAATTTCGACAGTTATTATTATGAAAGCAACACCTATTTATTAGGAAAAGATGTCGTTCAAATTGGTTTAGAAAAAGGAATTTTCGAAAAAGATCCTGATGGTTCAGTTTGGATTGATTTGACCGATGAAGGATTGGATCGTAAAATTGTATTGCGTTCTGATGGAACTGCGGTTTATATGACACAAGATATCGGTACAGCCATTCAACGTGTAAAAGATATGACAGATGTTGGCGGAATGGTGTATACAGTAGGTAACGAGCAAGATTATCACTTCAAAGTATTGTTTCTTATTTTGAAAAAATTAGGATTTGATTGGGCTTCGAATCTTTTTCATCTATCGTACGGAATGGTTGATTTGCCTTCCGGAAAAATGAAAAGCCGTGAGGGAACGGTAGTCGATGCCGATGATTTGATGCAAGAAATGACTGATACGGCTCAAAAAATTGCAGAAGATTTAGGTAAATTAGACACTTATTCTGATGAGGAAAAATCTAAATTATACAATACAATAGGTCTTGGAGCGCTAAAATATTATATTCTAAAAGTAGATCCAAAAAAACGTATCCTTTTTAATCCGGAAGAGTCTGTAGATTTTGCTGGAAATACGGGGCCTTTTATACAATATACCTACGCCAGAATTCAATCGATCTTAAGAAAAGCAAATTTTGATCTTAATGTCACATCGAGCGTAGTCGAGATGCATGAAAAGGAAAAAGAATTGGTAAAACAACTCGAATTGTTCCCTGAGGTGATTCAGAATGCGGCTCATAATCATAGTCCGGCATTGATTGCAAACTTCACTTATGACTTGGTACGTGAATACAATTCATTCTATCAAGCGGTTTCTATTCTTGGAGAAGAAAATCTGGAGAAGAAAATATTCAGAGTCCAATTGTCCAAAAAAGTTGCCGATACTATTGCGGCTTCATTTAGATTGTTGGGCATAAATGTGCCTGAAAGAATGTAGTTTTTTGAAAAAAAAGATCTTGTTTTTTTGTAAATTTGATATAGTATTAACTGATAATCAAATCGCTATGAAAAAAATATTGATTCTAGCTATGCTTGTCATAATGGCAAGTTCTTGTTCAGATAATAATACTGCTTCTTCAACAAACGGGAAAGTCACGCTAAAAGCAGCGGCTGTATCTGCAACAGGTCAAACATCTTTGACAGGAAGAATCGCATCTACTGTAGTTTTAACCGATTTTAAAATCAATATCGGTAGCATAAAATTAGAAACAGATGAGGAAGATGATAGACACTCCAAAGATTCTTTGCATGAAGATATTAAATTGGCAGGTCCTTTTTTATTAGATCTTCTGGATCCTAATAAACCTTTGTCTCAATTCATTGCTACTGTAGATATTCCTGACGCAAAATATGAGGAAATAAAGATTAAGTTTGTAAAAAGTATTGTTGCAGGTGAAATGTATGGCAAGACTTTTATGATCAAAGGAACTATTGATGGGAAAGAATTTGTTGTATGGAGTGGAGATGATGCTAAGCTCGAAATAGATTTTGAGGATGCATCCAAAGATTTTATAGTTGATGAGAACGGCTTGTCTCTTACTATTAAAATGCAAATCGATGCAATAATGGCAAAACTAGTTTCATTGGCCAAACAAAACCTCTTATTAGATGCAGATGGAGATGGAATTATCGAAATTACCACTGGTGATGATGATCATCATCATGATATTGGAGAGCAATTTAGAGAATTGCTTGAAAATGAAACACACCTGGATGACGAGGATTAATCAAAAATAAATTAAACAAAAAAGGAGGCTGTCTTAAAAAGATAATCTCCTTTATTGTTTGAAATTCTATGTTTTAATTTGCTAATCAGAAGCTTTTACCACGAATTCTTTTTTTAGACTTTGTAGCAATGCAAATAAACTTACCATTCCCCAAGTGCCTTCAAGAATTATAAAGGGAACATAATTTATCAATATCGAAGCATAACAAGCAATACTTGCGCCAATAATATTGAGCGTAAAGTAGAATTTTCCCTCTTTTGGAATAAAAGAAAAAATATTCAAAAAATAGGCGATTAAAATAATCCCAACTCCAACGGAGCCTATAATGTCGTTGTAATTCATAATTGTGTAAATTGATTAAGTAATTCGTATAAGTCGGTTTTGTTTTGATCTAAATGGTGAAAACTAGTCCTGATTGTTACTTCTTTTTGGATAAAAGTCCCGTTTTCTTCCAATTCATGTCCGTCATGTTTTAGCATATCCTCTAATACAGTTTCATTCATTTCGATATGAAATTGCATGGCCAAAACAGTTGTATTCCATAGAAAAGCTTGATTTTTACAGCCTTCGCTTGACGCTAAAAGTTGAGCTCCTTTGGGTAAATCAAAAGTGTCCCCATGCCATTGAAAAACGATATAAGGATTTGTGAAATGCTGAAATAATGGTATAGAAAGTGCAGTTTTATTAAACTGAATGGAGTGAAAACCAATCTCGGTTTCTGGACCTTTATATACATCACTTCCCAATGCCGAAGCTATAAGTTGAGATCCCAAACAAATTCCAATTACTTTTTTATTAGAATCTATCGCTTCTTTGATAAATTCCTTTTCTTGCTTCAGCCAAGGAAATTCTGTTTCATCGTCAACATTCATATAACCTCCCAAAACAATGAGCATGTCGATGTTTGATACCTCCGGAAAAACAAAGTCTTTTTCGAAAAAATAAGTATAACTTATTATATGATTATTGGCAGTAGCCCAATTGGCAATGGTACCCAAATTTTCAAAAGCAACGTGCTGAAAACAATGAATTTGCATAGAATATTATTTTAAATCGTCGAATTCTAAATACAATTGCTTGAGCAGTGTAATGTTGAATACATTTGAATTGTTTGTTACTTCAATGTCGTTACCGCCAACGCCTATAGGGCTGTTTTCGGTTTTGTTTACAATGATTAGCTCGTGTTTTTTATTTTCTAAAAGTAAATTGGCTGCCATTTTTACTTGTATGATTTGATCAAAATCGGGTTTGTTTGTGATTTGATGGGCGATGAAATTTTCTTTTTCATTACCAAATAAAATAAAGGTATTTGAAGTTGCTCTTGCTTTAGTAGTGTTGAATTTATCGTAATAAATAACGGTCTTGAGAGTAACAATTATATCCGAAGCGATTTTTGTTCCGCCTCTTTCAAAATGTCCTCGGTAAAGATTTGCTTTAAACGGTTTCGGATTATGAATCATATCCGGCAAAACAAATTTCTCGGGTTCAATAGTATATGTTGTGTATTCGGGATTATTTTCTTGATCGGTTACAAAAAGTTTTTGGGTGTCTTTGTCCAATTCCAGTTCCAAAATGATTTGGTAATCATGGGGAGAATGAAACATAGGTAGGTGGGAAGCGTAAATTTTTTCTTTCCCAAAAATAAGCATTCCATGAGTGGAGGGTTTGTCTTGAGAATGATTTTCATGATGTTCTTGAGCATTCGCAAAAGTAAAAATAGTTATAATAATGAATTGAATGAATCTCATGTTCGTTACGGTTGTTGATGTTGCAAATGTAGTTAAGATAGCTAAAAAAGAGTTTTATTCTCGAAAATTAATTGAACGAAAAGGCTCTGGTCTAAAATCATATTCATTTTCAATTTCTTTTGCCACAGATTTAAAGGATTAAAAAGATTTCGTATGTGATTTGTAAAAAAATCTGTGCTAATCTGCGTAATCTGTGGCTAAAAAAAACGCATACATTTATTAGATTACAGCCAGCGAAAACAGCAGGTTTCTGATTTTAAAAATGAATATTCAAAATAATTTAGGCAAAGCCGCTTTTTTATTTCTAATACTATTTAAACTTCAATATCAAATCATTAAATTTGCGACTTAATTAAAGAGAAATACAATTATGTTCGATAATTTAAGCGATAAACTAGACAAAGCCTTCCATATATTAAAAGGACACGGAAAAATCACCGAGGTAAACGTTGCCGAAACTTTGAAAGAAGTACGTCGCGCATTACTTGATGCCGATGTCAATTTTAAAATTGCCAAAGATTTTACCACCAAAGTAAAAGAGAAAGCAATAGGTCAAGATGTATTGACTACGTTACAACCAGGACAGTTATTGGTAAAGCTTGTCAAAGATGAGCTTACTGAATTGATGGGTGGAGATGTTGCGGGGATTAATCTTTCTGGGAATCCATCGGTAATTTTAATGTCTGGTTTACAAGGTTCTGGAAAGACTACTTTTTCTGGTAAACTGGCCAATTATCTTCAAACAAAAAAGAATAAAAAACCACTTTTGGTGGCTTGTGATATTTATCGTCCAGCGGCAATTCAACAATTGTATGTTGTTGGAGATTCAATAGGAGTTGAGGTTTATTCAGAACCAGAAAATAAGAACCCAGTTGAAATTGCCCAAAATGCGATTAAGCACGCGAAAGCAAATGGCTTTAATGTGGTAATTGTCGATACTGCTGGTCGTTTGGCTGTGGATAAAGAAATGATGGATGAAATTGCTAAAGTTCATAAAGCAATCCAGCCACAAGAAACTTTATTTGTTGTGGATGCCATGACTGGTCAAGATGCGGTAAATACAGCAAAAGCTTTCAATGATATCTTGAATTTTGATGGGGTTATTTTAACCAAATTAGATGGTGATACTCGTGGTGGAGCCGCAATTTCAATCAAATCGGTAGTTAATAAGCCTATTAAATTTGTAGGTACTGGAGAGAAAATGGATGCTATTGATGTTTTCTATCCAAATCGTATGGCTGAACGTATCCTTGGAATGGGGGATGTTGTGTCTTTGGTGGAAAGAGCGCAAGAGCAATATGACGAAGACGAAGCCAGAAAAATCCAAAAGAAAATTGCTAAAAACGAATTTGGTTTTGATGATTTCTTGTCACAAATTCAGCAAGTGAAGAAAATGGGAAATATGAAAGACTTGGTTGGGATGATACCAGGTGCTTCAAAAGCCATGAAAGATGTAGAAATTGAAGACGATGCTTTCAAACATATTGAAGCGATCATTCATTCTATGACTCCAATAGAAAGAAGCAAGCCGGCATTAATCGATGTAAAAAGAAAAGCCAGAATTGCCAAAGGTTCTGGAACCAAAATTGAGCAAGTGAATCAATTGATGAAGCAGTTTGAGCAAATGAGCAAAATGATGAAGATGATGCAAGGACCTGGAGGAAAAAACCTGATGAAAATGATGGGCGGAATGAACGGAATGCCAGGGATGAGATAAGCAGTGTTCAGGTTTCAGAAGACAGATTTCAGAAGGCAGATTTTTAGTATTCAATTTTGAAATACAATTATAACTATAAACAACTATTCAGTTTTAAGTTTTTATTTCTAAGGAGCTTTAAACTTTTAAACTTTTAAACAAAGTAAATAATGCAATTACTAGACGGAAAAAAAACAGCAGAAGATATTAAATGCGAAATCGCTGCCGAAGTACAAAAGATTAAAGATAAAGGAGGCAAAGTACCTCATTTAGCAGCTTTGATAGTTGGAAATGATGGAGCAAGTTTAACTTATGTTGGAAGTAAAGTAAAAGCCTGTGAACGTGTAGGTTTTGAGTCTACTTTAGTTAAAATGCATAGCACAACTTCGGAAACCGAATTGTTGCAAAAGATAAAGGAGTTGAATGAAAATGATGATATTGATGGTTTTATCGTTCAATTGCCACTTCCGGAGCAAATTGATGAGCAAAAAGTATTGATGGCCGTTGATCCAAGGAAAGATGTTGATGGATTTCATCCTGAGAATTTCGGAAAAATGGCTTTAGATATGACCACTTTTATACCGGCTACCCCTTTTGGAATTTTAGAATTGCTAGAAAGATACGGTGTAGAAACACAGGGAAAACATACCGTAGTTATTGGTCGTAGTCACATTGTGGGAAGACCGATGAGTATCTTAATGGGTAGAAAAGGATTTCCAGGAAATTCAACTGTAACTTTGACGCACAGTTATACTAAAAATATTGCCCAAATCACGACACAAGCGGATATTATAATAACCGCTCTTGGTGTGCCGAATTATCTAAAAGCCGAAATGGTAAAAGATGGGGTAGTTGTCATTGATGTTGGTATTACACGAGTTGCCGATGAAACAAATCCTAAAGGATATGTAATTACAGGTGACGTAGATTTTGAAAATGTAAGCAAAAAATCTTCATTTATAACTCCGGTGCCAGGAGGGGTAGGACCAATGACTATAGCGATGTTGTTGAAAAATACACTTTTGGCAAGAGAAATGAAAATTGCAAGAAATAATAAATAAAAGATAAGCCCGTTCGAGAGAATGGGCTTTTTTGATTATGGGAAATACACAAGGAATTGAATTTAAGACTTTAGATGAATTTCTGGATTATTTGCCGGAGGAAGAACTGGAAGTGGTTCTTTTTCTTCGTAAAATCATCTTGGAGTACATGACCGATTGTAAAGAAAAACTAGCCTATAACGTTCCTTTTTACTACCGCCACTCTCGAATATGTTATATTTGGCCGGCTTCCATCCCTTGGGGTAAAGTAGAAAAAGGAGTTGCGATTGGTTTTTGTAAAGGGACTTCGTTTTTAGATGAAACTTTCGGAACAGCGAAATTCAGTTCGAAATTAATATTCACTACTATAAAAGAAATTGATGTCGCCTTTTTGAAGCAACAAATCTATGAGGCTATTCTAATTGATGAACAAATCGTTAAGGCAAAGAGAAGAAAAATTCAGTAATTCCAATTTAGAAATAGAAAATAACTTGGTATGATTTAAAATATAAATCCCACTAATTGACACAAATTAATTCGTGTAAATTAGTGGAATTTGTGTTTAACTGTTTTATTAATAATCCCCTCGTTTCTTAAATCTTGGATCGTCTCTTTTGATGAATTCGGTTCTTCTTTTTGCAGGTTCTGCTTTTGGTAAACTCGCTTCTTCTGTTTTAGAGGATGGCTCGATTAATTCGTTAAGTTCTTTGATTTCGGCATCGGCCAAATCGCGGTATCTTCCCA
>Ga0184629_10000316_pt1 | contig 21507 bp, 16 predicted proteins | sample PLM4_32_b1_FD_133158 | JGI IMG/M metagenome (GOLD analysis project Ga0184629, IMG submission 133158) | Groundwater sediment microbial communities from an aquifer in East River, Colorado, USA - PLM4_32_b1 | ecosystem: Environmental > Terrestrial > Soil > Riparian zone | place: USA: East River...
CCGTCACCCCGGCGAAGGCCAGGGTCCACCTGCAGCATGTCGACGACTCCTCCTCCGTCACCCCGGCGAAGGCCAGGGTCCACCGGTAGCATGTCGACCACTCCTCCTCCGTCACCCCGGCGAAGGCCAGGGTCCACCGGTAGCATGTCGACCACTCCTCCTCCGTCACCCCGGCGAAGGCCGGGGTCCACCGGAAGCGTCGTGATCCCGTTGGCCGCGGTGCTCGTCGTCGGATGCACGGAACTCGCAGCTCAACCACGCTTCCGGGCGGTCGGTGGGTCCCGGCTTTCGCCGGGACGACGCTCGGAGTGAGCGGCGCAGCCTCCCCGCGACGCGGCAGGGGAGGGAGCCTGAGCGTCGCCGCCCCCCGCTGTCACTGGCCGCTGCTGGGCTCACTTCTCGTCGCCGTGGGTGTCGGCGCGCTGGTCGCTGCCGCCACGCCTCCGTGGGTCGCCCCCGCCGAGGAGGCGGCGCGCCAGAACCCGCGGCCGGCCGACGCGGCGTCGCTGGCCTCGGGCCGTGAGGCCTTTCGCGAGAACTGCGCCACCTGCCACGGCGAGAGTGGCAAGGGGGACGGCGACCTCGCCGAGCTGCTCGACGTGCCGGTCGGAAACCTCGCCAGCGCCGAGGCCATGGCCGGGCAGAGCGACGGCACGCTGCGCTGGAAGGTGGCGACCGGGCGGTTCCCGATGCCCTCCTTTGCCGGCGATCTCGACGAGCAGCGCCTCTGGGATGTCGTGAACTACGTCCGCACCCTCTCGGCACCGCCCCCCGCGGCGCGGCCATGAGCCGCCGTCGCTTTCTTGACTCCCCCCGGTTGGTCCGGTAGATTCGGGACAGATTCGCCTTATCCGGATCACGCCGTACGAAAGGGCCGCATGCGCCGCTTCCCACGTACTCTCCTGATCGCCCTGTCGGCCTCCCTCCTGCTCACGTCGTGCAGCGACAGTGGCAACGACGAGGACCCGCTCGCGCTCATTGCGTCCTGCGTATCGACGCTGGCCGGCGCCGGCGCTCGCGTGTACGCGGACTGCGCCACCAGCTCCGGCGCGATGGTCTCAGTCGATGTGTTCGCGGCCAACGTCGCCGACGAGGTCGACGCCTACAACATCGTGGTGAACTTCTCTCCGTCCGTCTTCCGCTATATGGGGTTCGCCCCCAGCGAGACGCTGTTCGAGCCGACGGCGTGCAGCAACGGCAGCTCGCTCTGCCTCGACAACCTCGCAACCAACGCGAATACCAGCGGTCAGGTGGTCTACGGCGTCACCCGAATTGGGGTGAACCCGATGAACGGAGTTGTTCCAGGAACCGGTCCTGCTCGCCTCGGGCGCCTCACCTTCGAGGCGGTTTCGGACAGCCAGACCGCGATTGCCTTCCAGATGTCGGCCTCCGCGGGGTGCGTCGGCCAGTCCACGACCGGAAACGCGCTGATGACGGTCTCCTCGAGCACTGGCTGCCTCGTGACGATCATCCCCGGGATCTCGTTCGGGCAGGGGAGCGTCACGCTCTCCGCGGTGCTGCAGTAGCGCGATGAAGAGCGAGCCGGATCGCCTCGATCTGCTGGTGGTGCTCCTGCCGCTCGCGCTGCTCGTCCTGCTCGGTGTGCAGGCGTATCACTTCTACGAGAGCCGGGAGGGGCGAGCGGCCGGAGCGGCACTCGCGCTCCAGGTCGAGGAACTCGCCGCCACGAAGATCCAGCTCGGCCCCCCCACGCAGCCGGCGGCGGCCGCGCCAGCAGCAACCCCCGAGAACGCGTCGGAACCGGCAGCGGCGAACGACGAGACTCCGATTCCGGACGACGGCACCGCGGCGCCGGCCGGGAGCGACGCCATGGTGCCGATGACCGACGCGACGACAGGAGAAGGGTCGATCGCGCCGGCGCCGGCGATCGCCGATCCCGGCGCCGCGGCCACGCCGCCTTCCGCGGTCCCGTCCCGACCGGTGTCCGCCCCGCCCCCACCTCCGCCTCAGGCGCGGGGGGGGACGGCGGGGCAGCCCGAGTCCGGCGCGGTCGCGAACCCCAGCGCCAGGGCGGCGCGCCAGGGATCCGGGGCGGGTGGGACGGTGATCGGCGGGGCCGTCGCGGACCCCCCCAGCACTCCCGGGGACGAACCTCCGTCAGCCAAATCAGGCTCCTCGAGAGGCGGATCGGGCGCGCCGCAGCCCGAGGATCCTGCGAGGGCGGAGCCCCGGCTCCCCGCGAGGGTGACGGCGGCACCGCAGGCGGCGGAGGTTGGCGTCGGGCAGGTCATCCCGGTCGAGATCCAGATCACGAACGGTGCGAACGTCGCGAGCGTGCCGTTCCATCTCAAATTCGATCCAAAGGTCCTGAAACTCAACGCCACGCCGCGCAGCGAGCGCGGCCCGTTCCTCACCCAGGAGGGGAACGACCCGCAGTTCCTGGTGGCGACCGGCCCGGCCGGCGACGAGGTGATCGTCGGCCTGAGCCTGCTCGGTGCGAGCGCCGGCGCCTCGGGGGATGGAATGCTCTGCACTATCTACTTCCTCGCGGTGGCCCCCGGCACCTCACCCCTGCAGTTCACCCATGCGTCGGTGCGCGGCCCCGACGCCCGCATGCTCCCCGCCACCTTCCTGCCGGCCGCGATCAAGGTCAACGGGTAGGCGCTGGCGAAGCCACCCCCGCCGGAATGACGGAGTAGGGTGGGGCGGCACCGATTGTCCCTAACGTCACCCCGGCGAAGGCCGGGGTCCACCGGGAGCGCCGTGATCCGCTTCGCCCACGCGGCTCGCCCCACGACCCCGGAGCTCCCAGCTCCACCACGCGAATGGGCGGTCGGTGGATTCCGGCTTGCGCCGGAATGACGGCAAAGGAAACGGTCTCGGTCCCCGTCCAGCGCTTTTCCGGCAACTCGGCCCAATTTGCCCCCTTCGGGGGGCTGTGTTAGTTTTGAAACATGCGCCTAGCCGCGTCGATAATTTCACTGCTCCCAGTGGTTTGCGCCCTGTCCCTGCAAGCGTCTCCGCCCCCTCCCACACCCCTCGAACTCGACGACGAGGTGGTGGAGCTCGCCGCCACGGGCTCGGGGAGGCTGCCGCTCGCGCTGCTGGCGCGCCGGAGCGTCGCGCTGGTCGAGCGCTCGGGGAATGGCTGCACGCTCGCTGCGCACGCCGACCTGACCCCATTCATCGCGGCCGACGCGCGCCTGTCGCGCCGCCCGGTCGGCACGCTCGAGGCAATCGAGGGGGAGGATGACGCATCCGCCCTCGTGCTTCGGATCCACGCGGCCGCGCTTGGCCTCGCCGACCCGCTGGAGCTGCGGCGCGAGGGCACGGGGTTCACGAGCGTCGCGGCGGCGGGACTTGCGCCTGGCGCTGCCGATCGGGTGGCGCCGCACCCCCCGCAAGAGGTGCACGGCCGCACGCTCCGTTGGTTGCCCGACCGCGGCGAGGCCGTCTCCTTCCACCTCGACGCCGAGAACCGGCTGGTCGCGACGCTCGCGACGGGCGAGCTGCTCGACAGCGCCGGCCCGGTCGGCGAGCTGCTGGTCGTGGTGCCGGCGGAGCGCGGCGAGGCGCGCGTGCTGGTCAGCTCGCCATCGCTTCCCGGCCAGCCGGATCGGATCCTCGAGTACCGCTTCCGCGACCGTCGTCTCGTCGCCGGGCGCCGCAGTCGCGAGTTCATGGGGCGACTGACGGCCGTTGCCCGGATCGAGGCGGGGCGCGATCTCGTCGCCATCGCGGTCTGCGATCGTCCCAGGCATTCCCAGATCCACCTCGTGCCGGAGGACGATCTGTGGGAGGCGCCATGACGCGCGCGGCGCGCGCCCTGGCGATTGTCGTTGCGCTCGCGGCGCTCGCTGCCACCTCGCCCCGCACCGGCGGATCGCTGCGCCTCTTCCTCGGTGCCGAGCCGGCGCGCCCGGTCCCCTGGGAAATGCTGACGCCTGCCGATCGCCTGCTCGTTGCGGCGGTGTTCGGCACGCTCCTGGTCGAGGAGCCTGACGGCTCGCTCCACTCCGGCCTCGCGCGCGCGTGGGAACACGACGTCATGGTCGCGGCAGGTCCCGCCACCGCGCCGGAGGCGACGCCGCTCGAGTCCGTCCCCGTGGCCGTCCCGCCCGCGGCACCCCTGCGCGAGCACTGGACCCTTCACCTCGATCCACTGGCGCGGTTCGCGGATGGGAGCCGGGTGACGCCGGCCGACGTCATCGCCTCGTGGGAAAAGCTGCTGCGCTCGCACGGCTCCCGCCACGCGTTCCTCCTCGACCCGATCGACGGAGCCGCGGCGTTCCGCGACGGCAAGGCCGAACGGATCGCCGGACTCACCGGGGAGGGGAGCGACCTCGGCGTGACGCTGGCGCGAGCGACGCCGGATCTTCCGGCGCGGCTCGCCCACCCCGCACTCGGGATCGGGCGGCCGGCACGAGAGGGGGCGCCGCTCGGGAGCGGCGCGTTCGACGCCGCTCCTGGGGAGCTCGACGTCCGGGAGAATCCCTTCCACCCCGGGGGACGGCCGTATCTCGACGGCTTCCGGATCGTGGCGGCCGGCGCGGTCGATCCGGCGCTGCTGATCGACGCCAACGCGGCGGATGTGGCGATCGTGTACGGACGCTCCGCCGGCCGGCTGCTCGAGGCTCCCTCGGCCACGGTGACGGTGACAAGGTGGCCCACGGCGGACCGCGGCTACCTTCTGTTCCTGAACCCGGGGTCAGGCTTCTTCGCCAACTCCCCGGCGATCCGCCGGCTACTCACCCGCGCGCTCGATCGCGACGCCATGCTCCGCTATCTGTTCGACGGCCGAGGGGAGACGCTCACATCGCTCCTCCCCGGGGGGCCGGCGCTCGAACCGTTCGTCCCCGGACCGCCGGCGGGTGGCAGCCGCTCGCGGGTGCCCCTCACGTTCGACCGCAACGACCCCCTGGCCCAGAGCGTCGCGGCCCGGATCAAGGCGGCGTGGCAGGAAATCGGGATCGTCGCGGAGCTGGACGGGCTCGATGCCTCGACGCTGAGCGAGCGGATCGCGAAGGGACAGTACGCGGCAACGATCGGCCTGGCGCAGGCGGGCTCGCGCGACCCGATCCTGTCGCTCTGGGAGACGCTTGCGGGGCTGGGGCCGCTCGCGACGCAGAAGGCTCCTAGCCTCGCCGAGGGGGTGCTCGATCCGGATCCGCTCGCGCGCCTCGCCTGCGCCCAGCGGGCGGAGGCAGCCCTCATCGAGGAGGGGCACCTCCTGCCGCTGGTGCGACTCGATGCGTACCTCGCGACCCGCTCGCGCCTGGTCGGGGTCGAGCCGTTCCAGGCCGGCCTGTTCCGGCTCGACGATGCCTGGCTGCGCCCGTGATCGGACGGGAGGCACGGCCTCAGGGCAGGTCTCGCCGCGCTCCCCACGACCGGGCGACCCGCAGGGTCGCCCTCCCTCGCCCGCTCCGCGGGCGCGGCGTGGGGCCCCCGGAGTGTCACCCCGATGCCTCTTAGCCTGCGCTCGCGGCTCAGTCTGGCGATGGCGCTGCTCGTAGCGGCATCGATCCTCCTTGCCGCGCTCGCGACGCTGGGGCGGGTCGAGGCGACCTTCACGGCCCAGTTCGACGCGCGTGTCACGTCGCTGCTCGACGCGGCTTCGGCGCGCTATGCGGCGCTCGGCGCGCGGGCGGCGCAGCGCATGGAGGGGCTGGGGGAGGCGCTCCTCGCCGACCCGCGGCTCGCCGAGCGGCTCCTGATCCGCCCCGAGCCCACGAGCGCGACGGTGCTGGAGGCGGCCACCCGGATGCAGGCGCTCGCGGGGCTCGACCTGCTCGATCTGCTCGACGACAAGGGGAGGATCCTCTCGTCGGGGCATTGGTTCGAGCGCGCCGGGTTCGAGGATCCCGCGGCGCTCCAGCTCCCCGTGGGAGTGCCGGCACTGCGCTCGGTGCGCGTGCCTTCGGGCGAGCTGCTGGGCATCGTGGTGCGCCGTGATGTCGTCCTCGGGGAGGCGCGCGTGCTGCTGGTGGGCGGCACCGTCCTCGGGGCGGAGTTCCTCGCGGAGATCGCGCCCGGACCGGGGGAGGCATTGCTCCTGCTCGGCCGCGAGCCGGACTCCGCCGACGGGGCGGCAGGAGCGGCGGCGGCGGGCGATCCCGAGGCGGCGGCCGCGACGGCGGATGCGGTTTCATCCGCGGCCGCCCCGCCGGACATGCCGTACACGATCGCGACCGCAGGGAGTGCCGCGCGCCTGCCGCTCGCGGCGATCCCCGCCGCGCTGGCACATCCGATCGGGCAGCGGCTGGCGCGCATCGACGCGCCCGGCGGCGAGTCCTGGTCGGGGGGGAGCCTGGCGCTGCGAGATGCGGCGGGGAACGAGCGGGCCGCGCTCGTGGTCGCGGTCGATCGGGCGGAGCTGACCGGCCTGCTGGCCCGGCTGCGCCTGCTGTTCCTGGGCGTCGGGGCGGGGACGACGGTCCTGGCGGCGCTGGTCGGCGCGTGGATATCGCGGCGCACCACGCGCCCGCTCTCGGCTCTGGTCGGCACGGTCGAGGCGATCTCCGCGGGACAGAGCGACGCGCCATTCCCGCGCTCGTCACGTGACGAGGTGGGACGGCTCGTGGAGGCGTTCTCGCGCATGCACCAGACGCTCGGCTCGCAGCAGGCGCGCCTGCTCGCCGCCGAGCGCGTGGCCGCGTGGCGCGAGGTGGCGCAGCGGGTCGCGCACGAGGTGAAGAACCCGCTCTCCCCGATCCGCCTCACGGTCGAGAACATGACGAAGGCGCGCCGGCAGGCCCCCGCCAGCTTCGACGCGATCTTCGAGGAGGGGAGCCGCCTGATTCTGGAGGAGGTCGATCAGCTGGGGCGGATCGTGACGGAGTTCTCGGAGTTCGCGCGCCTTCCGGCCCCCGCGCCGACCCTGCAGGATCTCGATGCGCTGGTGGACGCGGTGCTGGCGCTGCACGCGGCGGAGCCGGGGCTGGAGGTCGAGCGGTTCCGCGGCGCCGTGCCCCGCCGCATGGCTGTGGACGCGGATCAGATCTCACGGGCGCTCAAGAACCTCATCGGCAATGCGGTCGAGGCGATGCGGCCGCGCGGTGGACGGCTCGTCGTCCGGACGACCTACGCGGCCGGTGGGGCGAGCGTGGAGATCCTCGACTCGGGGCCCGGGTTCTCGCGCGAGGCGCAGGAACGGCTCTTCGAGCCGTACTTCACGACGAAGACGACGGGGACGGGGCTGGGGATGGCGATCGCGTTTCAGATCGCCGCGGACCATGGCGGCAGCCTCGGCGCCGAGAACCGCCCGCAAGGAGGCGCGCGAGTAGTGCTGCGCCTCCCGGCAAGCGGCCCTGCGGCGGCAGCCGGATGAGGCGGCAGGAGGGAAGCGGTCCATGCACACGGTCCTGATCGCGGACGACGAGCCGAATATCCGCACCAGCCTCGCCACCACCTTCCGACTCGAGGGGTACGAGGTGCGCAGCGCGGCGGACGGCCGCGAGGCGCTGGCCGCGATCGAGCAAGGCGGCGTCGATCTGCTGCTGCTCGACCTGCAGATGCCCGGCATGGACGGTATGGAGGTGCTGCGTGAGCTGCGGCGCCGCGGCAGCGAGCTGCCGGTGATGGTGCTGACCGCGCACGGGACGATCGACCTCGCGATCGAGGCGACGCGGCTCGGCGCCTTCGACTTCCACGAGAAGCCGCCCCGCGCCGCCAAACTCCTCGTCGCCGCGCGCAACGCGCTGCGCCAGGCCCGGCTCGAGGAGGAGAACCGGGAGCTGCTCGCGGCCTCCGGGAGGCACTTCGACATGGTCGGCAGCTCCGCGCCGATGCAGCGCCTGTTCGAGCAGATCCGGCGCGTGGCGCCGACCCAGGGGCGGGTCCTCGTGACCGGCGAGAACGGCACGGGGAAGGAGCTGATCGCGCGCGCCTTGCATCGCCATTCACCGCGCTCGACCGGGCCGTTCGTGCGGGTGAACTGCGCCGCGATCCCGCGCGACCTGTTCGAATCCGAGCTGTTCGGGCACGAAAAGGGGGCGTTCACGGGAGCGACCATGCGGCGGGCCGGGAAGTTCGTGCGGGCGCACGGCGGCACACTCTTCCTTGACGAGGTGGGGGAGATCCCGCCGGCCCTGCAGCCCAAGCTGCTGCGGGCGCTCGAGTCGGGGGAGGTCGAGCCGATCGGCGCCGGCCGGGAAGTGCGAGCGGACGTGCGTGTCGTCTCGGCGACCAACCGCGACCTCGAGGCGATGGTCGCGAGCGGCGCCTTCCGCGAGGATCTCTACTATCGCCTGAAGGTGGTGGTCATCGAGGCTCCGCCGCTGCGCGATCGCAAGGAGGACATCCCGGCGCTGGTGCAGAGCTTCCTGACCGCTGCCTGCGCCGAGAATGGGATCCAGCCGAAGCGCCTCGAGGCTGGCGCGCTCGAGCGTCTGGTCGCGCACGACTACCCGGGGAACATCCGCGAGCTGCGCAATCTGATCGAGCGGCTGGTGATCCTCTCCCCCACCGGGACGATCACAACCCTCGAGGTCGAGGAAGCGCTGCCGCGTCGATCGGGGATGCGGTCGCCGGCGGAGGAGCCCGCGCCAGGCCTCGCGCCGGAGGCGGCTATCGTGCCCGCCGCCCGAGAGGCCCTGAGCCTGTCGCAGGGCGCCCCGCCCCGCCTGCGCGACACGATGGCGGGCCTCGAGCGCGAGGTGATCGTCGCGGCACTGGCGCGAAACTCCTGGCGCATGACCCAGACGGCGCGCGAGCTCGGGCTTGAACGCAGCCACCTGTACAAGAAGATCAAGGCGCTGGGGATCGAACGGGGATAGCAGTGGGGTAGGCACGCAGCCTACTCCCACCCCCGTCATTCCGGCGCAACACTGTCAGATTCTCCGTAGGTGAACTCAGCGAGATCGGCTGCGCGATGGGTCCCCGGCGTGCAGTTCCTCGATCCGCGCGCGTCACCCCGCCCACCGCTATCACCCCCACGCGTCACCCCGGCGAAGGCCGGGGTCCACCGATTATCTCGACGTCGACTTGGCCCCTGGCGCCGGGCTTTTCGGCCGAGGACCTCAGAGCCCGTCCATGCAGCCGGGGGCGCCGGTGGATTCCGGCTTGCGCCGGAATGACGGTAAAAACGAGCGGTGCCGCACCCCCTACCACCGTCATTCCGGCGGAACACTACCTTGTCAGATTCTCCGTAGGTGAACTCAGCGAGATCGGCTGCGCGATGGGTCCCCGGCGTGCAGCTCCTCGATCCGCGCGCGTCACCCCCCCCACCGCAGTCACCCCCACGCGTCACCCCGGCGAAGGCCGGGGTCCACCGATTACCTCGACGTCGACTTGGCCCCTGGCGCGAGGCTTTTCGGCCGAGGACCTCACAGGCCGTCCATGCCGCCGGGGGCGCCGGTGGATTCCGGCTTGCGCCGGAATGACGGAGAGGGTAGACGGTCGAGGCTGGAGAGCAACGACCGCTACTTCGCTATTCTTCCTCCGGCAGGGGCGACCCCGGCCAGAGACTGCGCGCCTTCTCGACCAGCCGCACGAACTCCTGCGTCGCCTCCGGGTCGGTCCCCTCGCGCGCGGCGCCCCGAGCGACTCGCGCGACCTCGGCCAGGCTCCCTTCCCTGGCCCAGTACGATCCCCGCAGGATCTCCGCGAACTCCGCGACGGCGGCGTCCAGCTGGAAGGAGGCGCTGGTGGCGTCGAAGCGGCGTGCGACGTCGTCGAGTCCGATCGCGGTCGCCATCTCCACGACGCGGCCGCCTTCGGGCTCCTCGTAGCGCAGGCGGACCTCGGCCAGCCCCTCTCCCGATGCCGCGTCCTCGAGGCTCACCTCGAAGAGCGCGGTCACCTCGTGACCGGCGCCGACTTCGCCGGCGTCGATCCGGTCGTTGCGGAAATCGCGGTCGGCCACGTCGCGATTCTCGTACCCCAGCAGGCGATAGCGGCGCACCGTCTCCGGGTCGAAGGCGACCTGCACTTTCACCTGCCGCGCGATCGACTGCAGCGTGCCGGTGAGCCCCTCCACGAAGACGCGGTGCGCCTCGTCGAGGTCGTCCACGTAGTGATAGCTGCCGTCTCCCTGATCGGCGAGCTTCTCCATCAGCACGTCGTTGTAGTTCCCCATCCCGAAGCCGATGGTGGAAAGCTCGATGCCACGCCGCGCCTCCGACCCGATGCGCGCGAGGATCTCCTCGGCGGCGGTGCTGCCGGTGTTCGCCACGCCGTCGGAGCAGAGGAGGATCCGGTTGATCCAGCCGGGACGGAACGCCTCGTCCGCGAGCGCGTACCCCTGGCGCAGGCCGGCCGCGGCATTGGTGGACCCCTCGGGGACGAGCCCGTCGATCGCGCGCTCGATGCGGGAACGCTCGCGCAGCGACACATGCGGCAGCACCACCCGCGCGGTGCTGCCGTAGACCACGAGGCCGACGCGGTCCTCCGGGCGCAGCTCGTCGAGCAGCAGGTGCAGGGCGCGCTTGACCAGCTCCAGGCGGTTCTCCCGCTCCATCGATCCGGAGACATCCACGACGAAGGTGAGCACCGCCGGCTTCCGCTCGCGCTCCGCGATCTCGCGCCCCTTGAGCCCCACGCGCAGCAGGACCAGGTCGCTGCCGAACGGAGCCGGCGCCGCCTCCAGGTGGATGGCGAACGCCTTGCCGCGGCGCGTGGCCTCTCCCCCCCGATCCCGCGGCGGCGCGTAGTCGTGCGGCAGGGCATTCACGAACTCCTCCACCCGGATCGCCTCCGGGGGGGGCAGCTCGCCGCGGCGGAGGTAGGCGCGCGCCAGCGAGTACGACGCCGTATCGACGTCGATGGCAAAGGTCGCCAGCGGATCCTCGCGCGGATCGACGAACGGGTTCACGCCGGCATGGCGGAAGAACATGGAGTCGAACGGCTCGCCGTTCACCGGATCGGTCCCGCCGACGGCAGCCGGCCGCTCCGATTCGTCGGTGGGAGGAAAGACGCGCAGGCCCGGCTCCGGGCGCACGCGGCCCCCGTCCCCGCGCAGCGGCTCCTGTGAGACGAGGCGGGCGGACTTCTCCCGCGAGGCGACCCCGCCGAGTACGCCCCCGACGACACCGCCGGGGACTCCTCCCGCCAGGCCGCGACCGTCGTCCTTTGCCTCCAGTGGCGCGGCCTCGGGTTTCGTCGAGAAGACCGTCGCTGTCTTTGTCGACCCGACATCGACGAGATCGCCGCGGCGCGGGTCGGGAGCCGGTGCTTCGGGTCGCTCGTTTGCGCGCTCCGCGATCCCGGCGGTCGGGTCGAGGGTCGATTCGTACCGCGACTCGAGCTGCGTGACGCCGGTCATCTCCGTCGGCGGCGTGGGCAGAGTGGTGGCACCGCCCTCGTCCGCTTCCTTGCCGAGCCTCGCCTCGCGCCGGCCGATCGGCGCGGAGATCTCGCCGCTCCCCTGCTCCGCGCCGACGGACAGCTTGTCGGGCGCGTCCGCGGGGCCGCTCGAAGGCAGACTCGAACTCGCCTGCTCCCGCGTTGGCTCGGGTGCTTCCAGGTTCGTCCCCTTCTGGCTGAGCGTCACGACCGTCAGGATGATCGCGGCCGCCGCCCCCGCGAGCGCGAACGCCGGCCGCCGGGTGCGCGCCCACGGGGTGCGTGGCCGGCGCAGTTCGTCCCGGACCGTCCCCCACAGGGCGTGCTTCTCCGCGTCGGTCAGGTGGGCGCGATGGTTGTCGAGGATCTCTTTCATGGCTGTTGCTCCTGAACTCTGGTGCGTGTCGTGAGCGTCGCCGGCCGTGACAGCACGGCCCGCAGCGTCTCGCGCGCGCGGAAGCAGTGGACCCGGGCGGTCGACTCGCCAATCGCGAGCGCCGCGCCCACCTCCGCGAATCCGTATCCCATCCACTCGTGCAGCAACAGCGCGGAGCGTTGTCGCTCCGGCAGCCCCGCGAGCGCCTGCCGCAAGCGTCTTCCCTCCTCCGGGTCGGGAGCTTCCGCCCCCGGCGCGGCGGAGAGGATGGCCTCCTGGAGCGGCAGCTCCTGCTTGCGGCGCGGCAGGAAGCGGCGCTTCCAGCCGCGCGCGCGCCGCAGCGCGATTCCGCACAACCATGCCTCCAGGCTCCCTCGCCCGCCGTACGACGGCAGGCCGCGCACCGCGTGGAGGTAGGTCTCCTGCAGCAAGTCGATTGCCTCTTCGCGGTCACCGACATGGTGGGCGAGGAGCGCGAACAGGCGATCTCGCGTGAGGGTGACGATTTCCCGCCAGGCGGACTCGTCCCCCGCCTGTGCCCGTTTCGCCACGTTCAGGTCGAGGTGCGGTGCTTCCACTGGCGAACCTCCGGGACCGGCCCGTGTCGAAGAGCGCGGTCGTGACTAGAGTCGCTGCGAGGGGTCCGTTCGTTTACCTGCCCCACGATCTTCTTGGACGCTTTTTGGCCCGAACGGTGCCCGCCGTTGCCGCCCGGGCGCCGGAGGCATAATCTGCACACGATGATGCGACCTGTCCCCCCTCATCTGGTACTTGCCTCCGCCCCGGCCGGACCGGCCGCCGGGTTGCCGGCAGCCACCCACCCGTAGCGATGCCTCCACCGGAAGCGGAATACCGCCGGCGACTCGCCGAGCGCGAGGCACGCCTCCGCGAGGCCACGCGCCTCGCCTCCGGGCTGGGCTGGGCGCGGCTGGTGATCGTCGTGGCCACGCTGGCGCTGCTGCTGGGCACGGCAGTGACTGCCGGTGGCTGGCCGTGGCAGCTGCTGGCGGTGGCGGCGGTGCTCTTCACGGGCGTGAGCGTGCCGCTCGGACGCGCGATCCGTGACCGTGAGGCGGCGTGTCGGTCCGTCCTGTTCTACCGGCAGGGGCTCGAGCGGATTGAGGCGCGGCCCGCCACGGACGCCCCGACCGGCGAGCGGTTCGCGGACGCCGCCCACCCGTACTCGGCTGACCTGGACCTGTTCGGGGCGGGCTCGCTGTTCCACCGCGTGGCGACCTGCCGCACGCGGCCCGGCGAGGAGGCGCTGGCGCGCCGTCTCGGCCGGCACACGACGACGCCGGCCAGCGCCGCGGTCCTCCGTTCCTGGCAGGAAGCCGCGCGCGAGATGAGCGGGAAGATCGACCACTCCGAGGCGCTTGCCGAGGCGGCCCAGGCCTCCTCCGCCGAGCCGGGGGAACATGCCGCGCTCCTCTCCTGGTCGCGCGCGGGCGCCTCTCCCGGACTGCGTCCGGCATGGCTGCGCTGGGCGGCCTGGGGAGTGCCAGCTCCTTTCCTGATCCTGACGATCGCGGCGATCGCCGGTTACCCCTCGTGGCCCGCCGGTGTCGCGCTGTTGCCGCTCCTCGGTTTCTGGGCCTGGACAAGGGCCGGTGCGGCGCGGGTGATCGCGAGCGTCGGGACCCCCTCGCAGGCGCTTGCCGGCTTCGAGCGGATGGCGGCCCGGATCGAGCAGGAGTCGTTCACCTCCCCGCATCTGCAGGATCTCCGTCGCGTTCTGCGCGCCACCGGGGCGCCGGCCTCGGTCGAGATCCGCCGCCTGCGCCGCATCGTGGTCTGGGCGGATGCCCTGCGCAACCAGATCGTCATGGCGATCGCCCCGCTCGTGCTGTGGGAGCTGCACGTGGCGCTGGCACTCGAGCGCTGGCGCTCCCGCTGCGGCGCGGCGCTCGAGCCGTGGCTCGCGGCGCTTGGCGACGCGGAAGTGGCGGCCTCGTTCGGCGCCCTGGCGCGCGAGCGCCCCGACCATCACTTCCCCGAGATCCTCGCGGACGGCCCCCCCGCCTTTGCCGCCGAGGGGCTGGCGCATCCGCTCCTCGACCCTGCCGCGAGCGTCGCCAACGATGTCGAGCTCGGCGGGGCGGGAACGCTGCTGGTGGTCTCGGGCTCGAACATGTCGGGGAAGAGCACGCTGCTGCGCGCGGTGGGCGCGAACGCGGTGCTGGCGCTCGGCGGCGCGCCCGCCTGCGCCGCAAGCCTCCGCATCTCGCCGCTGACGATCGCGACCTCGATGCGGGTGGTCGATTCGCTCCAGGAGGCAACCTCACATTTCCTCGCCGAGCTGAGGCGGCTGAAGGGAGTGACCGACCTCGCGGACTCCGGCGTGCCGCTGCTCTACCTGCTTGACGAGGTGCTGCACGGCACGAACTCACGGGAGCGCTTGATCGGCGTGCGCGGGGTGGCCGCGCACCTGGTGGACCGGGGCGCGATGGGACTGCTCACGACGCACGACCTGGCGCTCGCGGCGCTCGCGGACGAACATCCCGGGCGAATCAAGAACGTTCATTTCTCCGACCGCGTCGACGGCGGGACGATGATCTTCGACTACCGCATGCATCCTGGTGTCGCGGCGACCACGAACGCGATCCGCCTGATGCGCGAGGTCGGCATCCCGATGGGAGCGTCCGCGGCCGAGACGACGCGCGCCGCACCGGTCGGCCGGCGCGGGGAGGATGACATGAAGGAAGAGATCGAGGCGATCCTCGCGGCCGGCTTGCGGCCCGAGACGATCGAGGTGCTGGATCAGACGGCGCTCCACGCCGGCCACGACGGAGCGAAGGGGGGAGGCGGCCACCTGCGGGTCCGCATCGTCGCGGCGGCCTTCACCGGCAAGACCCTGATGGAACGGCACCGCATGGTGTACTCGCTGCTCGAGGGGAGGATCGGCACCACGGTCCACGCCCTCGCGCTCGAGACCCGCGCGCCGGGGGAGTGATTCGAGAATCGGCGCGGCGCAGGGCATGTGCTACCATCGGCGCATGCGCCCCTACCCGTACGGCCGCGATCTCGAGAGCGAGGCTAGCCGCCAGTTCCAGGGGACGCCCGCCTCGCGGCTGCTCCTGGCGCTGGCGCTGGGACGCCGATCGTTGACGCTCCACAGCGCGGCGTTCAGCCCGCCCCTCTCCCGCGAGGCAGCCCTCGCGTCGCTGCGCCGCGCCAATCGTTTCGGCCGTCGACCCTCCCATACGCTGGATGCGCCGTGAAAGCGGCGGCTGACCTGGTGCGTTTCCTGGAGTCGCGACAGGTCGCCTGCGCGGTTATGGGTGGAGCAGCACTGGCGGTGCACGGGGTGGCGCGCGCCACCGTGGACATCGACCTGCTGACGGCGGCCGGCGAGGTGTTGGACCCCGGGTTCTGGGCCGGCTTCAGTAGTCCACTCCCGCCGGAGATCCGACGCGGCGACGCCGACGATCCGATCGCGGGGGTCTGCCGCTGGGCTTCGATCGACCCCCCCGTGGACCTCGTGGTGGCGAAGGGGGAATGGATCGAACTGGCGCTCAGGCGCCGCGAGTGGCTGGAGGTTGAGGGGCTGCGCCTGCCGGTGGTGACGGCAGCGGATCTCGTCTTGCTGAAGCTCGCCGCAGGCGGGCCGCAAGACCTCCTCGATGTCCGCCTGTTGGTAGCGCGAGATCCGGCTCCGCTGCGCGCTGAGGTGGAAAGGAGCCTCGCCCTGCTGCCGCCCCAGGTTGCGGCGCTCTGGGCGTCGCTCTCCGCCTAGAGGCGGTCTCAGAGCCGCCGCGCCTCCTCGACGATGGCGTCCACGGCCTCCTCGACCCGGTCGCGATGGGTGCGGAACGACAGGACGCAGATCCGCAGGACGAAGCGACCCCCCATGCGGGTGCTGGAGAGGAAGACGCGGCGGCGCGCGTTGACGCGGCGCAGCAGCTCCGCCGCCGCGGCGTTCGCAGCGTCCCCCGCGCCACGACAGGTGAAGGCGACGGTCGAGAGCTGCGGCGGATCGATGATCTCGAGCGACGGCTCCGCCGCCAGCCGCGCGTGCGCGAAGCGCGCCAGCTCGAGCTTCTCTTGAAGCTGCTCGCGGAACGCCTGCAGGCCGTGGAGCTGGATCGGCAGCCAGATCCGCAGGCCGCGGAAGTCGCGCGACAGCTCGGGGGAGAGATCGGTGAAGTTCGTGAGCCCCTCTCCCGCCGCAACATCCTGGAGGTACCCCGCGTCTCCCTGATGCGTCCGCCGCAACGCCTCCGGGTCGCGCACCAGCAGGCAGCCGGTCCCGTACGGCAGGAACAGCCCCTTGTGCGGGTCGAGCGTCACCGAGTCGCACTGCTCGAGCGCCGGGAGCAGAGTCTTCCCGTCGGGCACCAGCCGGAAGAAGCCGCCGTACGCGGCGTCGGCGTGGACCCAGAGCCCGTGCCGCGCGGCGATCGCGAGAATCTCCGGCAGCGGGTCGACCGCCCCCGTGTTGGTCGTCCCGGCGTTCGCTACCACCAGGAACGGCTGTCTTCCGTCGCGTCGGTCCTTCTCGATGGCCGCTTCGAGGGGGGCGGGGAGGAGCCGCAGGCGCGCGTCGACCGGCAGCCGGCGCAGGCTCGCCCGCGGAAACCCCGCGATCCGCGCGGCCTTGTCCACCGACAGGTGCGTCTCCTCGGAACAGTAGATCGTGCCGCGCAGGAAATCCTCGGGGAGCTTCGTGGCGCGGGCGCAGACGATCGCGGTGAGGTTCGAGAGCGAGCCACCGCTGGTGAGGATCCCGCCCGCCTCCGCGGGATAGCCGATCATCGCCGCGAGCCACTCGATCGCCGTGCGCTCGATCCGGGCCAGCGCCGGAGCTGCCGCGCTGACGCCGACGAATCGATTCGTGGCGCAGGCGATGAAGTCGGCGAATGCCGCCGACGGAATGCCTCCCCCCGGAATGAAGGCCAGATATCCCGGGCCCGCGGTCGTGAACGACTTCGCGAAGGCGGGGCGCAGCCGTTCGAGCAGCGGGCCGAGCGGCCGGCCGGCCTCCGGCGCGGGCTCGCGGAAGGTGGCCGCGAGCGCCTCGGCGCCATCGAGATCGGACGCCGGCTGCGACGACAGGCTCTCGAGGTGCTCGACCACGAAGCGGGTGACGGCGTCGGCCTGCGCGCGCAGCTCCGCCGGATCGGGCTCGAGCGCCCGCGGCGTGGCGCTGGTGCTCCCGGAATCGTTCACGGTGCCGGGGAGGGGGAGCGCGCGAGCGGCGGCGCGAGCGGCAACGTCGCCGCGGCGTAGAGGACGCTGGCGTTGATCGCGGTCACCCGCCCGGCGCGCAGCGCGGCGAGCACCTCCTTGCGCACCGTCGCGCGCTCGGCCTCGGTCATCGGATCGACGGCGCCGCGATACCCGGAGCCGAGGACCAGATCCCAGAACGCCTCGGGAGTTGCGAGCGGGTGCAGCCCCTCCTCGAAGGTGATCTCGCTACCCGGGATCCCCGCCTCGTCGAGGAGCCCCCGCAGCTTCCCGTGATCGCCGATCCGCTCCCAGGGGCTGAACGTCTTGTGCAAGTCCGGCCGCACGCGGGCGACCGTATCCCAGAAGATCCGGTCCGCCGGCTCGAACACCCCCTGGCCCCAGGTCGTTATCGCGAGGCGCCCCCCCGGACGGACCTGCGGCCGAAGCGCCTGCACGCCAGCCACCATGTCGGGGACGAAGACGATCCCGAAGACGCAGACCGCGACGTCGAACGACCTCTCCGGGAGACTGAGCCGCTCGAGATCGCCGCACTGGAACTGGACGTTGCGAAGCCCCAGGCGCGCGGCCCGCTGCCGGCCGCGGTTGAGCAGCCGCTCGGAGAGATCGATCGCCAGCACCTGGCCGTCCGGGCCGACGCTCCTGGCCGCGGGCAGGGCCGAGGCGCCGCTGCCGCAGCAGGCGTCGAGCACGCGCATCCGCGGCTCGAGCCGCAGCCGCTCGATGGTCCGCTGCCCGAAGCGATCCCAGAACGACAGCGCGGGGGCGTCGTACCCCTCCGCTGCGGAGTCGTAGATCGCGGCCACTCGTGCCTTCGGGTCCTCCGGGACCTGCATCGCTCACCTCCGGGCAGACGCTTCCGCAGGGGTGATCCGCGGGGGTCAGGTCTTTACCTTACACCGGCCCAGCTACCCGTCGGTAGTCCCCACCTGCTCCGCGCCGGGCGGCTCCCCTCGGGGGAGGACCCGGCCCGGACATGGACCACTTCGCAATGGACGCGACGGTTCCGTGCGCTGCGATTGACGGGCGATTCCGCCAGCCGTAGATTGCACGATCATGATCGGCCGCACGCTGGGGCATTACAGGATCGAAGGGAAGCTGGGATCCGGGGGCATGGGGGAGGTCTACCTGGCCCGGGACCTGAAGCTCGACCGCGACGTCGCGCTCAAGGTGCTCCCGGCCGCCATGGCCTCCGAGCCGCAGCGGCTGGCGCGCTTCGAGCGCGAGGCGAAGACGGTCGCCGCGCTCAACCACCCGAACATCGTGACGATCTTCTCGGTCGAGGAGGCGGAGGGGGTCCGGTTCCTTACCATGGAGCGGGTGGCGGGGCAGAGCCTCGACGAACGCGTCCCCCCGGGCGGCATGAGCTTCAAGGCGTTCATCGAGCTCGCGCGCCCGCTGGCCGAGGCGCTGGCCGTGGCGCACGAGAAGGGGGTCGTCCACCGCGACCTGAAGCCGGCGAACATCATGGTGACGGACGACGGACGCGTGAAGGTCCTCGACTTCGGTCTGGCGAAGCTCCAGGAGCCGGAGCGTCCCGACAACCTGTCCGAGATCCAGACGCAGGGGCTGACGCGGGAGGGGACCGTCGTGGGGACCGTTCCCTACATGTCCCCCGAACAGCTCCAGGGTCGCGCCATCGATCACCGCTCGGACCTCTTCTCGCTCGGCGTCATTTTCTACCAGATGCTCACCGGGAAGCAGCCGTTCCAGGGCGGCAACTCGGCGGAGACGATCTCGTCAATCCTGCGCGACAATCCCAATTCGGTAAGCGAGGTGAACGTGTCGCTGCCGAACCACCTCGGGCGAATCGTCCGCCGCTGTCTCAACAAGGACCCGGACGATCGCTACCAGACCGCGCGCGACCTGCTCATCGAGCTCAAGGAGCTGAAACAGGAGATCGCCGACAACGATCGACGCGACGCCAACTCGATCGCCGTCCTGCCCTTCGCCAACATGAGCCCCGATCCGGAGCAGGAGTATTTCTGCGAAGGGATCGCCGAGGAGCTGATCAACGGGCTGGGCCGCATCAAGAACCTGCGCGTCGCGTCGCGCACGTCGGCATTCCAGTTCAAGGGGACCAAGCACGACATCCGTGAGATCGGCGAGCGGCTCAACGTCGAGAAAGTGGTCGAGGGTAGCGTGCGCAAGTCCGGAAACCAGATCCGGATCACCGTGCAGCTGGTCAACATCACCGACGGTTACCGCCTCTGGTCGGAGCGCTACGACCGCAAGCTCGAGGACATCTTCGCCATCCAGGACGAGATCGCCGAGAGCATCGTGCAGGCGCTGGAGGTCACCCTCAGTCCGAAGGAGCGCCGCGCCATCCAGAACGTCGCCACGCGCGACGTCGAGGCGTACGATTTCTACCTGCGCGGCCGCAAGTCGTTCTGGGAGTTCAATCACCGCTCCTGGTCACAGGCGCGCCAGATGTTCGAGCGCGCCATCAAGCTCGACCCAAGCTACGCCCTCGCCTACGCCGCCATTGCCGACTGCTGCTCGTTCACCTTCATGTACGCCGACCGCAGTGAGCGCGAGCGCCTGCTCGCCGAGGAGGCGAGCCGCAAAGCCCTGCAGCTCGACCCGGATCTGGCGGAGGCGCACGCCGCGCGCGGCATGGTGCTGTCGCTGAGCGACAATCACGACCTGGCGGCGGTCCACTTCGAGAAGGCGATCGCGCTCAATCCCAAGCTGTACGAGGCCTACTACTTCTACGCGCGCGCCAGCGTCGCCCAGGGCAAGTTCGCGAAGGCCGCGCGCCTCTTCGAGCAGGCGATCGAAGTGCGTCCCGAGGATTACCAGACGCCTCTCCTGCTCCCCCAGGTGTATCGCAGCCTCGGTCGACCTGACGACGAGATTGCGATCTACAAGTCCGGCATCGAGAAGGCCAAGCGCCACCTCGATCTCAACCCGGACGACGTCCGCGCGCTGTACCTGTGCGGGGGCGCCCTCGCCAAGTCCGAGCATCCCGAGGAAGGGCTGAAGATGGTCGACCGCGCGGTCGCCCTCGCCCCGGACGAAGTGGGAGTGCTCTACAACGTCGCCTGCATCTACGCCACTCTGGGCCGCGCCGAGGAGTCGCTGGTGCACCTCGAGCGCGCGGTGCGTAACGGTTACAACCACCTCGCCTGGCTCGAGACCGACTCCGATTTCGATTCGATCCGTGAGGAGCCGCGTTTCAAAGCGCTCGTGAAAGCGGTCGCCGACCGGCAGTAGCCGGCCGGGCGCTTGCTTTCGCCGCCGCCGCTGGCTAGCCTGCGGAGGCCGCCTCGGTGCGGCGCCGACGACATGCCTCCCGCCCCTCCCATCGAGCCCGGACCCTCGCGCTTTCCCACGACGCGTCGTTCCGCGATCCTCGGCATCCGCAGCGCGGACGAGCTGGAGCGCACGCGTTCGTTCGAGACACTCGCCGCCGCCTACTGGAAGCCGACCTACAAGTACATCCGGCTGCGCTTCGGCAAGTCGTCCGCCGATGCCCAGGACCTGACCCAGGCCTTCTTCCTGCGCGTGATCGAGAAGGAGTTCTTCGCCGCGTACGATCCGGCGCGCGGGCGCTTCCGCACCTTCCTGCGCACCTGCCTCGATCGCTTCCTGGCGAACCAGCACCAGGCCGAGCACCGGGAGAAGCGCGGCGGCGGCGTTCCCCTCCTCCCGCTCGACATCGAGACGGCCGAGGGGGAGATCGAGAGCCGCCCGATCCCTTCGGGAGAATCGCCCGAGCGGCTGTTCGAGGTCGAGTGGGTCCGCTCCCTCTTCGGGCTCGCGGTCGAGGCGCTGCGCCGGGAGTTCCTGACCGCGGGCCGGGAGGTCCCCTTCCGCGTCTTCGCGCGCCACGATCTCGAGGAAGGGGACGGTGAGCCTCCGTCGTACGCCGAGCTGGCGCGCGAGTTCGCGATCCCGGCCACCACGGTGACGAACCACCTGTCGCTGGCGCGGCGGGAGTTCCGGCGCCTGCTCCTCGCCACGCTGCGCGACATCACGGCCACCGACGAGGAGTACCGCCTCGAGGCGCGCCTCCTCCTCGGCATCGACGTCGAATGAAGCCGCTGAGCGAAGCCGGTCTGGCGCGCCTGCAGGAGGCGCTCGATCATCCGGATCTGGCCGCGACGAAGTATCGCGTGATCCGCCGCCTGGCGCGGGGCGGGATGGGCACCGTCTACCTGGTCGAGGATGCGGACCTGGGCCGCGAGGTGGCGCTCAAGGTGCTGAGCGCCCCCGATCCATCGGGAGAACTCGCCCGGCGCCTCCTGAACGAGGCGCGGCACCTGGCGCGGCTCGAACACCCGAACATCGTCCCGGTCCACGACGTCGGCAGGCTCCCGGACGGACGCGTCTTCTACGTGATGAAGTACATCCGCGGCCAGCGCCTCGACGAGTGGTGCCGGAGCGGGCCGCCGCGCCCGGCGCTGTTGCGCGTCTTCCAGAGAATCTGCGAGGCGGTGGCGTTCGCCCATGCCCTGGGGGTGGTCCATCGCGATCTCAAGCCAGAGAACGTCATGATCGGCGCCTTCGGCGAGGCGGTGGTCATGGACTGGGGGGTCGCAAAGGCGCTCCGCGGGAAAGGCGGCGCCGCCGGCGAGGAGGCAGGAGAGCCGGGGCCGCGCCCGGAAGGGAGGGAGGGATCCGCCGCCTCCGGCGCTCCCGGGGCGGGTTCCGAGGGGGACACGGCCCACGGAGTCGTCATCGGTACGCCCGCCTAC
>Ga0184629_10000317_pt1 | contig 21482 bp, 20 predicted proteins | sample PLM4_32_b1_FD_133158 | JGI IMG/M metagenome (GOLD analysis project Ga0184629, IMG submission 133158) | Groundwater sediment microbial communities from an aquifer in East River, Colorado, USA - PLM4_32_b1 | ecosystem: Environmental > Terrestrial > Soil > Riparian zone | place: USA: East River...
GTGGTCATGGATTGAACACGAATGGGGTTATCTCCACCCATTGGAATATCCCCAATCTTAACTTCAATTGTTTTTCTGCGGCTATACTGAACTAGGCTGTTGCAGTATTGTTTAAGCATAGCAACGTGTGAATTCACTGTGTCCTGATTTAGGACAAATTTAATCTGAAAAAGCCGATATTGTTCACTAAACTTTTAACAAGGCAAACCGAATTGGGATAATGTACGTTTGTGACTGGAAAATCAAAGATCTCCGAGCTGAGGCCGAATGATAATTTCTTCAACGACACTTCTGGCTGATAAAGCATATGTTGCAAAAATGGTATCAGCAACATCTTCTGCTTTGATAAATCGCTCGTCCGGAAGGTTGGTTCCATCCCAACTTTCAGTCCGGGTGGCTCCGGGCATCACGGCAGTTACGCGAATACCGAACGCTTTTAATTCTTCCCGTAAACATTTTGAAAACCCTAACAGGGCAAATTTGGATATAGCGTAGGAACCACCATTGGGGTAGGCCATGAAACTCGCGATGGAACAAACATTAAAAATATGACTCGCTTTTTTTTCTTTCATCAAGCCTATCAAACCCCGGGTTGTATAATAGGCACTGTAAAGGTTTGCATTGATCATACTTTCTAATGCACCTTCGGATTCTGTTATGATTTTACCCGGCAAAAAGTGACCGGCATTGTTTACCAATACATCTACGGGTCTGTTTAGGCTCTGCACAAATTCACAAAAAGATTTAACCTGGTTCTTATCCGACAGATCGGCTGATTTTACGAACGCCTTAACGGAAGGATTATCTTTCTCCAGTACTGCTTTTAGTTTTTCCAGTTCTGCCTCGTTGCGTGAGCAGGTTGCTACATCAAAACCCCGAACAACAAATTTTTCAATAACCGAGCGGCCAATACCCTTGGTGCCTCCGGTCACGATGATGAGTTTGTTCATGAATACTAAATGTTAGATTTTTGGGTATCTTTCGCAAGGTAGTAATTGCCTTCGTTTATTGCATTTTATGATCAAGGAGATAGGAAAGTATTTCATGTTTCTCGGCCACCTGTTCATCAACCGTGAAACTTTTAAAACATATTATAAGCTTGTTTTGGACGAATGCGTGAGCATCGGTATCGGATCAGTATTCCTGGTGGCGCTCGTATCAACATTTATGGGCGCTGTAACGACGGTGCAAACAGCTTACAACATGGTAAGTGATTTCATTCCTAATTACGTTATCTCACAGGTGGTGCGCGAAATGATCGTGTTGGAATTGGCCCCAACAATTATCGCGGTAATCTATGCCGGTAAAGTAGGCTCCAGTATGGCCAGTGGTCTCGGTACGATGCGAATAACAGAACAAATAGACGCCCTGGAAGTGATGGGTATCAATTCAATTTCATACCTGGTGTTACCTAAAATCGTTGCTTCTCTCCTAATGTATCCCCTGCTGGTGATTGTTGCCGGGGCATGCGGAATGATTGGAGGTTATCTCGCCGGCACCCTGACCGGTATTATTACACCCAACGACTATGTCTACGGGTTGCGCTCCAGTTACAATGAGTTCACTGTAGTTTTTGCACTCATTAAGTCGTTTGTTTTTGCTTTTTTGGTAGCCTCTATTTCCTCCTATAAAGGTTATAACACACAAGGCGGTGCGTTGGAAGTAGGTATTTCGAGTACGCAGGCTGTAACGACCAGCGTCATCGCTGTGTTGATAGCGGATTATTTATTGGCTCAACTCTTACTTTCAAAATGATTAAGATTCAAAGCATATCCAAGTCATTTGTAGACAAACCGGTACTGAATGAAATAAGTGGTGTCTTTGCAAAAGGTAAACCTAACCTGATCATAGGAGCCAGCGGTACGGGCAAAAGTGTGCTGCTAAAATGTATTGTAGGCCTGATACATCCGGATTATGGACAGGTATTTTATGACGGTCGCGACTTTTATGGCAGTGACCGTGATACACAGATTGAAGTCAGGCGGGAAATGGGGATGTTATTCCAGGGTGGTGCATTGTTTGACTCAAAAAATGTTGAGGAAAATGTGATGTTCCCGCTGAATGTGCTTACCAAAATGCCCATGCCTGAGAAGATAGAACGTGTAAACTTTTGTCTGCAACGTGTTGGGCTTGAAAATGTAAACAGTAAAATGCCCTCCGAAATCAGCGGTGGCATGAAAAAACGCGTTGGAATAGCCCGGGCGATTGTAAACAATCCAAACTACCTTTTCTGTGATGAGCCAAACTCGGGTCTTGATCCGCAGACTTCCATAGTCATTGACGAACTTATCCAGGATATTTCTGAAGATCTGGACATCACCACCATCGTTGTTACACATGATATGAACTCCGTCATGGGTATTGGGGAGAATATTATGTTCATCTACAAAGGAGAAAATCTCTGGGAGGGTACTAAGAATGACATCACACATTCTGGCGTGAGGGAACTCGATGACTTTGTGTTTGCTAATAAGGTGATGAATAGTTTGAGAGGGAAGTAGGGGTAAGGTATAGGGGTATAGGGTATAAGGGTATAAGGTAAGTGGTTGTTCAATGTCCAGTGCGGTCCAGCATTTTTGAAGCAACCTGACAACATTTCAATTACACCTTAACAAATACGGCAGAGGCATTATGCCCTCCAAACCCAAAAGTATTGCTCATGGCTACATGCACATTTTGTCTTAGTGGCTTGCGTACAACTATGTTCAACCCTGAAGGAAGCTGAGGGTCTACTTGCTGTGTGTTAATGGTGGCCGGTATAATCCCATCATGAATTGCCTTAATACAAATTATAGACTCAATAGCCCCTGCCCCGCCCAGCAAATGACCGGTCGCTGATTTGGTGGCACTGATACGAAGTTTAGGAATGTGCGCACCAAAAAATCTTGAAACGGCCTTCATTTCACTTTCGTCTCCCACGGGCGTTGAGGTGGCATGCGGATTTAGATAGTCAACTGCCTCCGGTTTCAGATTGGCATCTTCCAAAGCCCATTTCATGCCGAGCCATGCGCCCGCTCCTTCAGGGTGGGTTGATGTAAGATGATAGGCATCAGCCGACATGCCACCGCCGGCAACTTCCGCGTAAATTCTTGCTCCGCGGTTTTTTGCATGTTCATATTCCTCCAGGATCAAAGCACCTGCACCTTCGCCCATCACAAATCCATCGCGACCTACATCAAAGGGACGAGACGCCGTTTGTGGATCATCGTTACGTGTTGACAATGCTTTCAATGCTCCGAAGCCTCCAATCCCGGCCTGATTCACTGCCGCTTCAGACCCACCGGTAACAATAATATCGGCTTTGTTCCAGCGAATGTAATTCATCGCATCGATAATGGCCGTTGTCGACGTGGCACAGGCCGATACCGTTGTAAAATTTAATCCCATAAAGCCATATTTGATCGAGATCCAACCGGACGCGATATCAACAATTACTTTTGGAATAAAATACGGATTAAAGCGGGGTGTGCCATCGCCTTTTGCAAATTCCATCACCTCTTGTTGGAATGTATAAAAGCCACCGTTGCCTGATCCCCAGATAACACCTACTCTCGTCTTATCAATTTTATCCAATTCCAGGTGGGAATCTTTAATCGCCTCTTCGGTTGAAACTAACGCATATTGCGTGAATGGATCAATTTTGCGAACATCCTGTTTTTCAAAATAGTTTAGCGGATCGAAATTTTTTACCTCACAAGCAAACTTCGTCTTAAATTTTGTGGTGTCGAATTTAGTGATGGGTGCGGCGCCGCTTTCACCCAGAATTAAGTTACTCCAAAATTCAGGGACAGCGTTTCCCAGCGGCGTCACCGCTCCCAGGCCTGTCACGACTACTCTTCGTTGTTGCATAAATTAAACGCTGATTTGTTCTAAAATATTTTTACAATGGCTTACCACAATTTTCATCGCTGTATCGGAGGACGAAACCCGTGAGATTACTATTGCCCCTTCCACGGAACAGAAAAATATAAAAGCTAACTCCCTCGGCTTGATGTCTGACTTAAACTCTCCACCATTTCTGCCTTGCTCTAATAATGCTGCGATAGAATCAATTGTTTTTTTCATCTCCAGCGAAACAGTTTTTTTCATGAATAGGTGGTGGTCATCTGCCTCTACGGCATTATTCATTAAGGGACATCCTCCAGGTATGGGTGAACTGAAAACATATTGTGCGTAGAAATCCAATAAACCGATAAGTTTGTCTTTAAACAGCGCTGCTTTTTCCAACTTCACACGGGCGGTTGCACGAACCTTTTCCATTGAATACTGAAACACTGCTTCGGCAATTTCTTCTTTATTACCGAAGTTGCCATAGAGTGAACCTTTTGAAAGTCCTGTGGCGTTCGTCAAGTCTAACAATGATGTACCAGCATATCCCCTGATGTTAAAAACGGGAGCTGTTTTATCAATGATGAACTGTCGCGTGCGACTTGCTTTGCTCATGCGGCAAAGATAACCTAAAATTTAGAATTATACCGATCGGTATAATTTAAAAACTTTAAAAAAAACAGACTCGTATTTAACCGAGCCTGTTAACCTAACCCAACTATTGAAGAAATTCCCAAACTTTCAGTTAAAGCGAACTATAATAACAAAGAGGGTCTTCTCTCCTAGACAATAATGATCTGCTGTGAAAAAGCCATTTGCACCAACTGTGCTGAATTTTTTGCCTCACCTTTACGAAGAAGATTTTTACGATGCGTTTCCACAGTATGATGGCTGATGTTTAGCCTGCTAGCGATTTCTTTCGTGGTCAGTCCAAGAGAAATCAAGGCTAAAACTTCCTTTTCTTTAAATGTAAATGGGATCATGTGTTTATTTGTTAGGGTTCGTTCTTTGAATACGTCCTTCATGTTCCTTGCTTGAAAAAGTAACCCGTATGGAGATGAGTTTATTTATTCAAGTTTACTAATTCAGGTTTTCCAGCCGGCTTAAAACAAATCTTCCCGGTTGAGTGCCGGGAAGATTCAGGATAATGGTAAGCCACTCATTAGTTCTTTTTGGCAATCAAATTCTTGGCAGGCTTATCCGGAGCATGCTTAAGCTCTTTCTTGCTAATAGTAGTATTTCCTGAGTTGTCCGCAGAAATCATCAGCGATACATGGGCATTTGCCATAGGCACATAGTATTTGGTTGTCCCTTGCTCGATCATTTCGATAGCATAGCTTGTATCGATCGAACCAAACTTCCTTTCCTGGTTGCTTTTTACCTGGGCGATACCTTGCCGCACCAGAAGGGGCAACTGATCCAAGCTGCTAATTTTACGACCGCTGGCAAGCTTTTCCCCATTCTCATTGAAATAAGCCACCCAGAAAGTATCCTGGTACTTGAACCTGGCAACAAAAACATTATTAGTTTTTGTCCATTCAACTTTCGAAGCGCCGGAAAATTCGCTTTCGAAATTTTTAGCAATCGATGCTGTAACCTGCATGCTATCTTGAGCCTTTAGGTTAGTCAGGCAGATCATAAAGAATACTGCCGCAGTGATGATGTTCTTTTTCATGGTGTTTTTGTTTGTTTGTGCTCTTTTATGAAATGCCTGTCAAAAGGTAACGTCCCTTTTTTCAGTGAAAAATGCTATCTTAGCTCTGGCGGTAGCCCAATCGAGACTTTCTGGCAGGTATTCAAAAAGATCTTACAATGGGTTACTTATCTCTTCCTTTTACATAAAGGCCGTTACCATGAACCAAGAAGAAATCATACTGAAGATACGGTCCGGTGGACAAACTGAACTTGGGATGATCTACGAGGAATACCGTGAAGAATTTCTCCAGTGGATCACCAAGGAATACCATCTTTCCTCCGACGACAGCAAAGACATCTATCAATTAACCATTCTCATCTTTCATGATAACATCAAGCAGGGTAAGCTTGAACATCTGGTCAGCAGTGTAAAGACCTATTTGTTCGGGATTGGTAAGAATATAGCGAAAGAGAACTTGCGGAAGGAAAAACGCTATGTTCCCATAAGCCAGGAAAAATGGTTGAAGGAAAATCTTATCGACGAACCTTCAAATCCAATTGATGAAGACTCCTTTGCACGCGCAAGAAGTGCTTTGGAGAAATTAGGACAACCCTGCCAACGCCTGATCGAATTATTCTATTATGAAAAGAAAAGTATCCCGGAAATTACGCTTGCGCTTGACTATAAGAATCCGGAGACCGCCAAGAATCAGAAGTGTAAGTGCATGGCAAGACTGCGCAAAATATTTGAACAAGAAACAGTAAAAAACTCAAACGTTATAAATCATGAATCATTCTGAAACCGATATCGCCTTGGTCGAAAAATACTTCGACGCAGCGTTGAGTGACACCGAGATAAATCATTTCATCCTGCGCGTAGAAAGCGACGAAAATTTCAAATCGTTATTTGAACAGGAAAAGGCGTTGGTGGGAGCTATCCGGCATCATGGGCTCCGGGAAAATCTTCAATATCTCAAGGCAGTGGAATCCAACCTCCAGGACAACAAGCACCTCAGGATAAATTCGCCCGTTAAAAAATGGCATTACTTTGCCGCTGCCGCAACTATCGGGATAGTTATTCTGGGCAAGGTGATTTTGACGTCCTTCAACCAGACCCCGGATCAGCTTTTTGAAGCTTATTTTAAACCCTATCCAAATACGTTTGAAGCCACCATGCGTGGTAATAGTACTGCCACAAAACGAACAGAAGCTTTTCAAGCCTATGAGCAAGGTGATTACCAAAAAGCCGCCCAACTTTTCAGGGATTTATTAAAGACGAATAAAGAGCCGGGCATGCTTTTGCTTCTTGGTAACGCAAACTTGATATTGGGCAACATCGACGAAGCCAAAGAGAATTTCATTACATTAAATAAGGATTTTGACGAGCTTGATATTCAATCAAAATGGTTTTTGAGTCTTTGCTATCTAAAAAGCGGCGACGTCGAGCGTGCACGAAACATCTTGAAAGAATTGGGCGGAACTGAAATTTCGTATGCAGCCAAAGCAAAGGAATTGTTGGAAAAAGTAAACTGATCCAATCATAAATCCTAAACATTTACCCCTATGCCCAAAGAAGACTTTTATGTAGGCGATAAGCCGCCCATCTCCTTTTCCCTAAATGTTATTGCTACCGATTTGCCCCGGGATGACAAAAAATTTAAGATGAAAATCGTAATGGACTTTACGCCTAAATTTCTACCAGGCCAAAAAAAGGAGACCCCTAATTTTAATGGGACACGCGTGCACGAAATTTTAAACTTTATTTCCAATAAACTTATCAAAAAGGTAATAGAGTTTATCTATTATGATCGTACCAATGACGACCTACGTAAGGAAACCAATAAAAAGCTGGCCAGGCAAAAATTACCAAAGAAAAAATTAGAAGCGCAAAAAATGGCCTTGCCCAGTTCTTTTAACCAGGCCATGGCAATCTATGATGAACGGTTAGCAAAAAAAATGAAACAAAAAAGATCAGAAAGTCTTGCGTACGCGAACCATAAGGAGCCCCTTATTGAAGGCTATGTTGAAAAATATTTTGCTAAAAAAGACAGACAGATTTGGGAGAAGGAGAGAAACGTTAGCCGGATATCGTATACAGTTTTAAGCAACCCCAACATGACCATTGAATCAAGAACGGCGGTTAACGGCGATAAAAAACTTCCGAAATAAATCCATTGAATTTCTTTCTTTTGAGATATAGAAACAGAATGGCGAGGAGAAGGGTTGCGATACCCACCACACTCCACACCATTCTGCTTTTGTTATTTTGAAATACTTCATCCAGACTTCCATAGGCCACCATAGGCGCCCATATAAAAGGATCCGCCGTAACTTCATCGGCCTTTTCCAGGTAATTCAGTTTTGCCTGCCTCAGGGCGTCATCGATGGTCGCGCCATTTAACAGGGGCTCATAAAAATCAGTCATCAGGTCTATCGAAGCTTGATCGTTAACTTTCCAGAGACTCATGAGAATATTTTCACAGCCTGAGTAAGTGAATGCCGACGCCATGCTAAGCATACCTTCTCCTTTATAATCCTTTCCCAATCCTGCCTCGCAAGAGGTAAGTACAGCCATCCTGGCTTTTAGTTTAAGTCCATACAGTTCATATGCATGCAGCTCCCCGTCTTCCAGCGAATCATATTTCTTGCGAAAAAAAAGACTGGCTGTAAATTTCTTTTGCACATCACCTTTTCCATGAATAGCCAGGTGAATGATATCAAAGTCTGGGGCTAATGCTTTAAAGTTAGTTTCTGTGGCTTCATTGCCCGCGAGAAACTTTCCACTACTGAAATGTGTGGCTAAGGCCGCCAACTCTTTTTCAGTGCCTTCAATCTCTTCGGGCTCAGCATCGGGCGCTCTAAGTCGTTGACCGCCGGTGAAGCCAAAGGCCAGCAACGTTGGTTTACGAATCGTTTTCTGCACCGAATGAACAAGCATGCCCGAAGAATAAGTATAACCTATGGTGTAGTGCTTCAGCAGGTATGGTAAAGAGCGATAATTAATTGAACTATGGTTGGCCTCTTGTTCCAATAAAACTTCAAAGGGAATTTGACTGATCATGCCGTCGGGTATAATTTGTAAACGTGTCTTACCTTGGAGCTGAGACTGAAAGGGCTGAACCAGCAACGTGTATAATTGATGCGCACTTTGCGTAAAGTCCTGATAGGCTCTATTATCAATGCTGGAGTGATTGTCCCCAAAATTTTTCAATAATAGATTGACAATTGGTCGAATACTGTCTGGCGCTCCTATCCTCTTAAGCGTTACTTCGTTGGGCAGAATGCAGAGCGCATAGACGGATTGGTTGCCCCAAAAGTATTCAATTAATACCCGACCATCCCGTGCGATGATCTCCTGAACCTTTTTAAGATCCGGGGTTTGATAACCGTATCGTACATTAAAATATCCCGGATACCTTTCCTCTATGGCCGACTTATACGTTTGAATTTCGCGGTCGTATTTTACAATTTCCTCGCGAAGTTGGACCACTTTTATTCCCGAAGAAGCCGTTTCCAACTCCTGGTTAAGTTTATCCTGCGCGGCAAACATCTTTCGTTTCAAATCTGTATGCATTCGGAAAAGCGTGTCCTGTCTGCTGATATCACGCGTACGTTCGGCTTCTACCAGCGCATCGGCCAGCGTCCGTACTTTGCTTTGCTCAAAGTACCGGAAAGCCTGACGAAGTAGGGAGTCATCCTGGTATTGCCTTACGCCCTCGTGCAGTATTGATAAAATTGCCTCATAAATATTGTATTTGGATTCCAGAAACCTCCATTTCGAGTCTTCCATATCCAGGGTATTCCGTTGAAGCGATAAGAGTTTCTCTGCCAGAAAGAGACACTGCAACGACTGGTCAAAATACGCCTTTTGATGCGTCCTCGCGAAGAGGGAATCCAACACAAAAGCCTTGCCTTTCAGAATATCATACACATAATAATTTACTCCGATGATGCTCTCACTTGGATTCAAAGATGGATCTGAAGATTGAAACGCGGGCAGGGCTGAATGCAGCGCTCTCTGATAATAGAAAAGTGCAGAGTCATACCGGAAGCTTCGAAAATGAAAATCCGCTGCTCCAATATATCCTTGTGCTGCCAGTCGGCTGTTGAGCATATTTAATGCCTTGAGTTCCCGAAAGAGTTCGTGGAAAGTCCTGTAAAAAGCAGGAACATCCTTTTTAAGCGTATAGGTTTCATTCATAATTTGGATCAGATAAACAAGCAAAAGCTTATCGGCATCAATTTTTTTATAAATCACATATGCTTTTTTGAAGTAACGAAGGGCATCATCATACACGGAATCATTTTTTGACAAGTCACCAAGCCCCAAATAGTACCAGGCGAGATTTCCCTGATCATTGGTTTTTTTATTCAGGGCTATAGCGTTCAAATAATATTTTTTGGCCAGGATCGATTCATCCATATCACGATAAATATTGGCTACCATTGCATTGGACATCTCCGAATAGATAGCGCTATTGAGTTGTTGCGTCATCATCAGGGCCTTCATGCCGTAAGCAAGCGCCTTCTCATAATCAGCCTGCGATCGGTTCGTTAATGCCAGGTTATAATAATTGCTGGTCAGTATGCGGGCATCATCAAAATGAATGTGTTCCCGAATCTTCAGCGCTTTTTCGTAGCATCTTTCCGCCTCCTCGAAGTCATTCTTCTTGTACTTATAAATGTCTCCAAGTCCATGGTAACAGGCCGCGACGTGCTTACTCGATTCGCCTTGTAGGGAGGTCCAAATCTTTATTGCCTTTTGAAAATGATTTACAGGTAGATCGATTTCATGGCTATAACTATCATAAAAATCCGCCAGGTAAAAATTAAGTTGGGCAATATTACTGTCTTGTTTATGGTTTTTCAGAGGCTCTACTGCGTCTTTAAGCTGCAAAAAGGTTATTTCAATCTCCTCCTGTGTTAACACCTTTTGCAAGGACGCCAAACGATTCACCGTTCGAACATACTGATCCCATTCATTGTTTTGTTTTGAAAGGTCCACGGCCTTCCTAAAACTCTCGAAAGCACGATGAGTATCCTTCTTTATTAGTAGACCTTCACCTTTTTCATAATAAAGTTCCGCCGTCTGGGCATACAGTGGTAGACTCCGTGATAGAAGGGATAAAATCGTTGCCGAGAGGATTTTTGTTAGAAATTTCATCACATCCCTGAATTTAGGGATAGAATATGCAATTTCAATTCAGATTTAGGGGATTTCTGAAAGAAAGACTGAAGGTTATCAATAAGAGAATGTTTTGTGGTAATGTATCATGAGATATTTCACACAAATCAGGCTACATCGAAACATTACGGTATCAACAGAAGATTGACCTAATAGCTTCTTGCCACTTGCCGCTGTTCACCTAAACCCTCAATTCCTAATTCAATGACATCACCCGGCTTGATGTAGACAGAAGGTTTGAAACCAAGGCCCACCCCGGCTGGAGTTCCGGTTGAAATGACGTCGCCAGGAAGTAAAGTCATAAATTGACTGATATAACTTACCAGGTAGGGAACTTCAAAGATCATATCATCGGTGTTGTTATCCTGCATCATCTTGCCATTAACTTTCAGCCACATGTGCAAATTATTGAAATCAGCCAGGTCATCTGCGGTCACGAGGTAAGGGCCCATGGGCGCGAAGGTGTCACAACTCTTTCCCTTAACCCACTGGCCGTTGCGCTCAAGCTGAAACTCACGCTCACTGTAATCATTGTGCAGGCAAAACCCTGCAACATAATCCATGGCATCATTTTCTTCTACGTATGTTGCTCTCTTCCCGATCACCACGGCAAGCTCAACTTCCCAATCCGTTTTGACACTATTTCGCGGAATAATGAGCTCATCATTCGGGCCGGTCACCGCCGTGGTAGATTTAAAAAAGATAATCGGTTCTTTCGGCAACGGCATATTGGACTCCAGGGCGTGCTTCGTATAGTTTAGTCCAACACAAATAACCTTGGAGGGTCGGGTAAAAGGTGCACCCAACCTGACGTCTGGGTTGACCTTCACGCGTGGATACGGGTTGTCTTGTAGCCATTTATTCAACCGGTTGAGTCCATTCGTCTCAAAAAATTTCTCTCCAAAATCTTCGCCAAAAGAAGAGACGTCAATAATTTCATGATTTATCAAGACACCGGGCTTTTCCTTTCCGGGTTCTCCGAATCTTAAGAGCTTCATAAAATATTTTTTTATCCTGCGATTAGAAATCTTTTAATCAATAAATAACTTCGGGAGTTTTCCTTCCAACCGTAGCCTTATGTATTCAGTTTAACAAATCCACCATCAATCGGATAGTCACAACCCGTTACGAAAGATGCTTCATCGGAACATAAATACAAAGCCAGCGCTGCTATTTCATCCGGTTTCCCCATGCGGCCGATAGGCTGTGACTTTGACAATTTTTCGAACATTTCCTTTTCCTGTCCCGGATAGTTTTTAGCTAAAAAACCATCCACGAAAGCAGTATGAACACGGGCAGGAGAAATACTATTGCAACGGATATTATGGTTGATATAATCCTTCGCCACCGACAACGTCATCGAAAGTACCGCCCCTTTACTCATGGAATAGGCGAATCGATCCGGCAACCCAAGGCTCGCAGCAACGGAGCCTAAATTTAAAATCACTCCCCCACCCTGCCTCTTCATATAGTGAATCACGCTATGCATAACATTGTATACGCCCTTTATATTCACTTGAAAGATCCTGTCAAAATCTTCCTCCAATGTATTTTCCAGTTTACCAATGTGCGAGATGCCCGCGCTATTCACCAGAATATCGATACGGCCAGCTTTCTGCGCTATCCCGGAAATTATCTCTTTTACTTCCGCCTGATCAGAAACATTGGCTGCAAAAGCCGTGGCTTTTCCGGCAGCAGCTTCAATCATTTTTACGGTTTCGTCAGCGGTCGATTTATTTAGTTCAAGAATAAATACCTCTGCTCCCTTTGCCGCAAACAACACAGCGATGGCTTTGCCAATGCCACTACCCCCGCCCGTTATTATTGCAGTTTTACGTTGAAGATTAAACATGATCAATCTGAAATATCAATGACTATGATGACCACTTAGAAAAGTATCCCATTCACCGGCCTGTCCATTCATGTGGTCTTTCAGGAAAATTGCATACGATGGCTTATATGGTTTTTTACGAAGTGGCATACTCGCCTCGTCCGGCGTATAATCTCCCTTTTTGGCGTTGCATCGTTTGCATGCAGTAACCAGGTTCATCCACGTATCAAGACCTCCTTTAGCACGGGGAACAACATGATCGATCGTAAGTTCGCGCCGGGTACCACAGTATTGGCACTCAAAATTGTCGCGCTTAAATATATTTTGCCGGGTAAGATTAACGCCCTTGTAAGGGGCGTTAACATATCGGTTCAGACGAATGACGGATGGCATCGGGAAACTCTTCGTGACAGAATGCAACCGGTGTCCGTTGGCAGGTCTCACGAGCTCACTCTTATTCAAAAAAACGAGAATAAAGGCGCGTTCCACTGAACAAACCATCAGTGGACTATTGTCCTGATTAAGCACCAAAACTCTGCTGTTCATCTGAATATAATCTATGTTAGAGACAGATATAACCGCTTAATTTTCATTCTCGATTGGAGAAAGATGAATTACACCCGGTTTCCTGATGGTAAGATAAAACCAATCCTGATACTAACAAAGTGGTGCCGGGAAGTTTGGGGATGAGACCTTTATTCTGCAAGGATACGCCTGATGTGGGAAAACTGATGGGAATAAATTTTTGTTTCCATGTTTAATATGCCTTCCTCATTTAAATGGTCAATTCTGACACGGCCTGAGGCGTGAATGATCTTATCATCCTCGAGCAGGATACCCACGTGATTAATTTTACCTTCTGCATTTTTAAAAAAAACCAAATCCCCGGGCAAACCCTCCTCAATTGACTTAATGGATTTACCCTGGTTTGCCTGTTGCCAGCTATCGCGAAATAAACGGTAACCACAAATTTTGAAAACCATCTGCACAAACCCGGAACAATCAATTCCAAAGGGACTTTTACCACCCCACAAATAAGGGGAGTTTAAATACTTGATGGATACATTCCTTAAAAACTCAAACTCTCTTTTCTGGCCTACATTTTTTGCTTCACCATTAAAGGCAAACTGCTCTTCCATTTTAAATAATTCGGAACTGGAGATAGGGATCATACTTCCCATTAATATGATGTGCGGGCTTTTGTTGTACAAAATGCTTGACGTGACATCTGTCGTAATTTTAAACTCGGCCCGATTAAGATATTCGTAATATTCATGCGAAATCGGGTGATGCTGTTTTATATCAATCCATCCTTCAAATTGATCAAAATTGATCTTGATCTTCAGCCACTTTTTATCCTTTGTTTGATCTGTAACCTCGTAATGATCGCCAAAAAGAAGCTGCGTTACCTGTTCCGATTTGTCGCTAACCTCCGCCCGGACGGGAACAACGCAGAGACGGCAAACACCATAATCCAAAATTTCCATGTATAGCGGGGTACTTTAATACTTTCTTAAAAATTCATTTCAATTTCAGACGGCTCAACTCACGCTTCGCATCCCGTTCTTTAATGCTATCCCGCTTGTCATGAAGCTTCTTTCCTCGCGCCAATGCAAATTCCAATTTAGCTAAGCCCCGATCATTGATAAACAATCGGGTTGGTACAAGTGTCAGTCCCTTTTCCTCAACTTTGCCCTCCAGCCTCTTAATTTCAGAACGTTTCAAAAGTAATTTTCTTTCACGCGTGGCTTCATGATTATAATGCGTTCCCTGGGCATAAGGCGTAATACTAACGCCTTTCACGAATACTTCACCATGGCTAAGGTAACAATAACCGTCTTGAAGATTCGCCTTGCCTTCCCGAATAGATTTTATTTCCGTACCCGTGAGTACCATACCCGCCACATACTTATCGAGTAATTCATATTCAAAACCTGCTTGCCGGTTCTTAATGTTTATATCATTTGAAAAACGTTGCTGCTTCATAAACTCTCTCCTGGCTTAAAGGATTTTAGAATTGGCCTCTTCCCTTTCCCACGAAGAGGCAGGCATCCCGCTCCGATTGGAGCAAGAAACGGCAGGTTATTTGAGACGCCATTCATTATAACTTAAATATTTTATTAATCTTCTCCCGCTTCAAAATCTTTTGCCCCGTTTTGCCGGTAGCGATTAAACGATTTTCTATCCTGGCTTCGTAAGAACAAATTAACTCAGGTCCCTTGAGTTGATGAATCCACGCTGTAAAAACAATCTCTTCACCAACAAATGCAGGGCCCTTATGATTGATGGTCAACAATGTCCCTATGCCCTCCTCATCTTCATCACGCATTTGTAAGACGAATTGTCGGGAAGTCCATTCAATATCCCGCGCCAGCGCAAATGTAGCACAGACAGGATGAACAACCTGACCATGAAACGATGCAACGTCGCTGCGCTCTACAACCCTTCGATATTCTTGTTTATCACCAATTTTGAAGACATTCTTCATGCTCGTATTTTCAAACCAGGGTCCTATCCATTGTATCAATCTTCTTTCACCTTGCAACCAAGCTCAACTCCTCACCTGCTTTCACGCAAATTGCATGTCGTTCTGCATTTATGTTTCAAATGAGATTTCGTCGACACACCGGATAAATTCTAAATTATTACCCGGAGCTGTGCTCCGGGCTACAAATATTATATCCCTGCGGGAATTGTCCGATCAATCGGTCGCAGACTAAATCATTACTATCCATCGCTCATCGTTCATGGGTGCACGTCGTTCAGCTTTTACAGGTTTAAAAACATTGTTGCGACACGCGTAAAGAAAACCCCGGACCAGAGCTGAACCTTCGGTCTTCCGGACTCTTCTCACTCTGCCTGCCGGCAGGCAGGCTTCTCAACTCCTCCCTCCACATCTCCTCAAATCGGCATTCTTGCCAGGGGTGTTACACCCAATCCACAAAACTCTCCCTTAATAAATTTATAGTACGCTGCCATACCAATCATGGCAGCATTATCCGTGCAATATTCAAAAGCTGGAATAAATATAGTCCAACCTTTCTCATCTCCTAATTCTTTTAAACGTTGGCGTAAACCGGAATTTGCTGAGACACCACCTGCAATCGCTATTTCTTTAATTCCGGTTTGTTCACTGGCTTGCACTAAACGAGTGAGCAGCATATTCACCAAATGTTGCTGAAGGCTGGCACATATATCATTGAGATTTTGTTCCACAAAATCCGGGTTCTTCCGTTTTTCATCACGAAGAAAATATAAAAATGCTGTCTTAATACCGCTAAATGAAAAATCTAACCCTGGCATTACAGTCTCTGGAAATTTAAAGGCCTTGGCATTTCCTTCTTGGGCATAGGAGTCAATAAGGGGGCCTCCTGGGTAAGGAAGTCCGAGAATCTTAGCGGCTTTATCAAAAGCCTCACCAACGGCATCATCCTGTGTTTGCCCGATTACTTGCATTTCAAGGTAATCTTTCACCAAAACAATCTGGGTATGTCCTCCACTTACAGTTAAGCATAGAAATGGAAACTCCGGTTTTGGCTCATCAATGAAGTGGGCCAGAACATGAGCTTGCATGTGGTTTATCTCTATCATTGGGATCTTTAATCCAAGGGACATTCCCTTGGCGAAGGAAACACCAACCAAAAGGGACCCCATGAGCCCGGGACCACGGGTGAACGCAATAGCATCTAAATCCGTTGTCTTAATGCTGGATTTTTCCAACGCTTCACGCACGACAGCCACAATATTTTGCTGGTGAGCACGAGAGGCAAGCTCAGGTACCACCCCACCGTATTTTTGGTGAACTGCCTGTGTGGCGATAATATTATTAAGTACCTTGCCGTTTACAACTACGGAGGCTGATGTCTCATCGCACGAAGATTCAATGGCAAGGATAACAGAACGCATGTGTTAACAAATGAACCTGCAAGTTATCAAAAATAGATTAGCGAAAATATTAGCGTACACCGTTACGGCCATTCTTTTTCTAACCATCTCCTCTTTTCTCGTGCTGCAGATGCCTCCTGTACAAGACTACTTTATAAGTAAATTCCTCAAAGATTTCACACAGGTAACAGGTTTCAAGACGACGATACAAAGTTTCCGCATGCTTTGGTTCGACAGACTCGAACTTGAAAGAGTTACCGTATACGATCCCGCCGGTAACAAAATGATCAGCGCCAAACAAATGCTGATCAACTTCAAACTCATGCAATTGTTAGATGAGCAGAATGTAAATATAGATGGTGTCTACCTGGACAGTGCGCACGTGTTTCTTACAAAAATAGCCGAATCCGACACGTCACGGGATTTAAACTTGAATGTATTTATTGCAAACATCAGGGAACATTATGGGGGAAGTTCCGGTGGTGGAAAATCTCCGAAGATCAACATCGGGGAAGCCTTCATCAACCAAAGCCAATTTACCTATGTCAACCAGGACAGGGATAGTATCAAAACCGGATTTGACTATAATCACTTTTCATTGAGTGTGGATGAAGGACAGTTAAACGGCTTTGTCATTTTGGGTGATACAACGGAGTTCAACCTGCGCACGTTAATTGCAAAAGATCTGGATACAAAATTCAGCGTCAATCAACTATCCACTTTTTTCAGATTGTGCCAGAAGTCGATGGAGTTTGTTGGGCTAAATGTGGAGGCCGGAAAAAGTGTTATTTCTGATACCGTAGTTCTTAAGTATGAGAACTTGCTTGCCCTGAATGATTTTGTGGAAAAAGTAAGAATATACGCCAACTTCCGAAACACCATTATTGATCCCAATGACCTTGCATTCTTTGCGCCGGGCGTTGAACGGATAGGCCAGCCGCTAAAACTTGACGGCATATTCAATGGACGTGTCAATAAGTTTAAATTGACACGAATGAAAATTGACATTGGTAATACTCGCCTAATGGGGTCACTCGATATGGATGGATTACCGAATATCAATGAAACATTCATGATCATAAATCTGAGAAACTCTGTTGTTGACCCCAATGATCTTTCATTCCTTTTTAATGAAACCACGTTAGAGCGGATTCTTCCTATGGGGCGACTTTCTATGGACGGACAGTTTCTAGGTTATCCTAGTGACTTTGTTGCCAAAGGGAATTTTTCCGGCTCCCTTGGCGCAATAAAGTCTGATATCAACTTCAAAGTTAATGAAGATGATATCAACAGGTCAGTGTACAGCGGTAGCCTTTCCCTTACGGCATTCGATCTTGGAAGATACCTGAATGATACCATTACTTTTCAGAAAGTAAGCATGGATGGAAAGGTAGTTGGTTCCGGGCTTACTCAGCTCACAGCAGATTTTCGGCTGGACGGCCAAGTGTACGCCCTTGGACTTAAAGGATATAATTATAAAAACATTGTGACCAATGCACGGCTGGCTTCCGAAAGGTTTAATGGTTTGCTTGAAATAGACGATCCGAATTTACAGGTTAAAGTAAGAGGATCAATTGACCTGCGCGAAGGCATGAATCTTATCAAGATTCAGGGTTCCCTTGATACTGCTTATCTTCACAACCTGAATCTTTCAAAGGATAGTATTTTCCTTCGTGCCGATTTCATCGCAGATATTAAGGGTTTAGTCCTGGATTCACTTGAAGGTACAGCAGACTTCCAAAACTTTCAAATCGATTATAACAATGAGTCGCTGCAATTGGAAACGATTCACTTTAATGCGCACCGCAAGAACGATCAGCGATCATTCATTCTTCAAACTTCGCTGGCGGATGCCGAGATAAAGGGTGTTTACAATTTAACAGATCTTTATTATAACATCCGAACCTTGTCGAAAGAAATTTCCCTGAATATTCAAAATGACAAGGTTGCCACTGCAAATTATTATCGCAAAAAAAGCAGCAAACCAAAATCGTATCAGGCCAACATAAACATTAAGCTGAAAAATATTAAACCTATTGTAACACTGTTAGGCATTGACCTTGAATTAACACCAAACACCTCCATTGAAGGGACATTCACCAGTGGATATACGACGATCTTTCAAGCATACACTGATTTCGATTCGCTTCGCTACAACAAAACACTCTTTGTTAACACCGAAGTTGACTTAACAGCTTCTAAAATTGCCGACAGTACTAATGTGCTGGCTATGGCTTCGATAAGTTCTGAACATCAATCCTTTGGCCCTAACATAAAGACTAAAAATTTATTGGTAGAAGGTATTTGGAACAAAAACCGTATTGATTTTGGATTAGATGCAGACCAGGAGTTACAAACCAATTACGTAAGATTAAAAGGTTTTGTCGATTTCTTAAAGGATAGTACCGTGATTTCAATGGCACCATCAACGCTTAAACTGCTGGAGCGTGAATGGAGCTTCACCCCGAATAATTTTATGTCCATCAAAGGTAAAGACTGGAAGTTTTATGATCTGGCTCTTGTCAATGCAGAACAATATGTGGGGTTAAGTGGCCAGTTATCCAAAGATCCGTCGAAGATTCTTTCTCTAAATGTTAATAAACTCGACCTCTCCCTCCTGAATGCCCTGACCAATAAAAAATTTACGGGTATTTTGGATGCTAAAGTGGACATGAGTAATTATTATACCGATCCTGCTGTCCAAAACGATATCAACATCCGGGAGTTGACCATTAATGAATTTTTAATTGGTGACATCACCGGAAAAAATCAATGGGACACAGCCCGTCACAAATTCGGCATAAATCTATTTATCGACCGGATGCAAAATCGCATTCTAAATCTCGTCGGTGAATATACCCCATCAGACAAAAAATCACCGTTGGATATTGTTGCTAAATTAGAGAAGGCCAACTTGAAAATTATCGAGCCTTTCCTGGAAGATATTTTTAGCAACATTGGAGGTACGGTATCGGGAGACTTTAAGATAACAGGTCTCTTGCAAGCACCACAAATTCGTGGAGAAGGAGCCATGACCGACGGCCAAATCATGATCAACTATCTAAAGACCATGTATCGTATGACCGGGAAAATAGGGTTGACACCGACATCCATTTACTTTAAAGACATCGAACTTACGGATGGCCTTAAAAATAAAGGAAAGTTAAACGGGGCCATTTCACATGAAGGCTTTTCCAGCATGGCCATTGCAATTGATGCATCATTTAGGAATTTTCAGGTCTTAAATACCAGTATTAAAGACAATAGCTTATTCTATGGACAGGCATATGCTACAGGAAATTTAGAAATCAAAGGCCCACTATCGAATCTAAGAATCTCTTCTTCTGCCCGGACTGAAAAAAATACCCGGGTTTACATTCCAATTGGTGGCGCGTCATCAACAGACCAGAAAGAGTTTATCAACTTTGTAAACTTTACCGATACGACTTTTACTAGAAAACTAACAAAAAATGTTAGCAACAGGATTAACTTTTGACCTGAACCTTGATGTAACCCCGGATGCCTACTGCGAGATCATTTTTGACCTGAAGGCTGGGGACATTATCCGAGGACGAGGAAATGGTGATTTAAAACTTCAAATTGATACCAAAGGTGAATTTAATATGTTTGGCCCCTTTGAGTTTACGGAGGGTTGGTACAATTTCACATTATACGATATCATCAATAAGGAATTTGAAATAAAAAAAGGAAGCCGCATCACTTGGATAGGTGATCCTTACCAAGCGGTTATGGATATAGATGCTTCGTACAACCAATTGGCCTCTTTGTATCCCATTATCATTAATCCGCCAGAAGCTTCTCAACTTAAACGCAAGTATCCAGTACAGGTACTATTGCAACTTGACGGCCCAATGTTATCCCCACAATTTAATTTTGACATTACCGCTAAAGATTTGCCCAAGAACATTCAAACTGATGGACGGCCAATAAACCTTGATCTTGAATTCACCGCCTTTAAAAACAAACTGGATGAACAGGAACTGAAGCGCCAGGTATTTAGCCTCATAATTTTACGGAGGTTCTCACCTCCCGAGTCATTTAATACCAGCGGTTCAGTGGTGAGTAGTTTAAGTGAATTGCTCTCTAATCAGCTTAGCTATTGGATGAGCCAGGTTGATGAAAATCTTGAAATCGATGTCGATATCGCATCGATGGACCAGGAGTCTTTTAATACCTTTCAGCTGCGCTTCTCTTACACCTTTATGAACGGACGATTGCGTGTCACAGGCGATGGGACCTTTAACAATACCAGCAGCCAAACCACAGGTACAACGGCTAACCCATCAACCGTTGCCGGAGACTGGACCGTTGATTATAAACTGACAGCCGATGGCAAACTCCGGGTAAAAATGTATAGTCGAACGAATGTGAATCCGATTCAAACCTCAGTCAATAACCCAACGACCATGACAACGGGTGCCAGTATCATTCATACCCAAAGTTTTAATGAACTCAGAGACTTGTTCACCTCGTCACGCAAACAAAAGAAAAAAGAACAAGAGAATGCAGAACTCATCAAAGAGGCTCTAAAGGAAGATGATGGCAGTGAATAGATTGATTATTTTTTTTATTGCCTTTCCATTCCTGGCGCATAGCCAAACCAGCGACTCTTCCCAACAGGTTAACAAAAAGCGATTAAACGGTTTTATCCTCGGCTCTACCGTCGCGTACAGTATTACATTGGTCGGGTTGAATGAACTTTGGTATAATGATTCGGGAAAACAAGCTTTCCAATTTTTCAATGACAATGCGGAATGGAAACAAGTGGATAAACTGGGGCATGTATTTTCTGCATTTTACCTGAGCTATGGGACATCCAGAGCGTTGCGCTGGTGTAATGTGAAACCAAAAAAATCTGATCTGATCGGTTCATTAGTTGGTTTTGGCGTCATGATTCCTATAGAAATAATGGACGGTTTTTCCGAATCCTATGGCGCTTCTTCAGGCGACTTAATTGCCAATGCTGCGGGTGCTGCCCTCTTTCTTGGCCAATCCAGGCTTTGGAATGATATACGGATTTATCCGAAATTCTCTTTTCATCAAACCGAATATGCTTCCCTTCGGCCAAACCTTTTGGGCGATGGTTTACCCGAAGAA
>Ga0184629_10000318_pt1 | contig 21480 bp, 22 predicted proteins | sample PLM4_32_b1_FD_133158 | JGI IMG/M metagenome (GOLD analysis project Ga0184629, IMG submission 133158) | Groundwater sediment microbial communities from an aquifer in East River, Colorado, USA - PLM4_32_b1 | ecosystem: Environmental > Terrestrial > Soil > Riparian zone | place: USA: East River...
AACACGATCAAACCAAACTTTATTTGTTTTGTGGGTAAAATCAAATGACTGGCATAGATATAAAACAATAAAAACAATGAAATTACAGCCAATAAAACCAAATGCAAATAGGCAATTACAATAGGCCTGAACCCAAACGCCAGCTGACTGACAGTTGGTATTGTGGACCCCAATTGCAATACTAATTTGATGCTTAAAGCAAGAGCAACAAAAACTAAAATGTACCGTAGGGATAAAGCGTAGTTTTCTAGGAATCCTTTTCTTGTTTTTGTCAAAATGCTAAGGAATTTTAACCAAACCACTACTTGTGTCAATGCGGCTAATGTAGTAATGATATAGAGCCATAACGGAAGGTCTAACCATAGCGTAGACAAAAAATAAGCGGGAATACATGCGGCAGTAAATAAAGTGAAAAAAGTGTCGAAAAAAGGGTGGTCGGATTTTTTTATATTTAAAAAACCATAAAACAAACCCATGCAAGCAAAGAAAAACCAACCATTATATTGAAAATGAAGATAAAAATAGACGGAAGACAAATAGATATCTTGAACAATGTTTTTGCTAATCATCATGTAAGCCAAATAAAAGCTTCCAAAAGAGGATAAAACATTAAACAGTAATGAGGCGCTAAACCATTTTTTTGTCAAATATTCATTGTCTAGCTGTTTTAAGTCTTTCATAAATTGATAACAAAAAATATAACTTACAAAAATGGATAGAATTGAAAAAATGATGGATAACAAATCGCCTCTTGGTACAATGAAACTAATTAAGATTCCGTAAGAGCAGATTAGATTGGCAATGATTATGGTTTTGTATTTATTGCCATTGAAAGCAATAATTTTAGTTTGAAGATAGTGAACCATTAACGTTATTAATGTGTGGCCTATCCAGCCCGTAAAGGCAAAATTGTAGTGGGAATGTTGTAGGTTTTTTTGTTCGAAATAAGGAAATTCAAAGCCTATCTTATAACGCATTAAAACACCCAAAAAAGCAACGATACAGAGGTTTAACAAGGAGATTTTAAGCCAAAATTTGATGTTCAATTTCATTTAATAATATATTTTATGATTAATGATTTGTACTTTATTGCAAGTATTCATTTTACATAAAACACGAATTACGGTTTCAACCCTCAGGCCTGTTTGATTTGCAATTTCTTGACGGGTATATGGAATGAATAGCTTTTCGTTTTTATTTTCAGCATTTTTCTTGTATAAATTTAAAAAAGCTATAATCCGATGCTCTGGTTTGTGATTTATAATTTCGTTTGAAGATTTAGATTTGAAATACACTTTTTTGGCAAGCAAAAACAAAAATGTTTTTTGAACAGAAGGATATTCATCAAGTATCTTCAAAAACTTATCCTTAGACAATTTTATGATGGTACTGTCTTGGGTTGTGATCGCTTTTGAGGGATAGGTTTCATCTATGAATAAAGGTGGTTCGCCAAAGCCTTCTCCTTTACCAAAAAGTCCTTGGGTATATTCTTTTCCTTCAAGATTTGAATTAAACATTCGAACACCTCCATCGATTATTTGATAATAGAAATGAGCCGATTCTTCTTCTTCAAAAATAACTTCGTTCTTTTTGTATTTTTTGGCAACAGCTCCCCAGGTAAATAGTAAATCTAAATCTATTTGCATATGTATTTAAAATTTAAAAAATTATCTTAATAATTTATTTTAAAAGGGAAATATATTTGGAAACAAAACTATAATTTTAGGAAGGCTAATTATATGATAGTTGTCATATTATGCTGTTTAATTTGTAAAACAGTATTGATTGATTAAAATTAATTTATTTTTTTGTAATAAACTGATTACTTGTGCGTTTTTTTGAACAATAGCTTAAATGTTTTAAGAATTAGGTAAAGATTTTATTCAATGACCATTAGCTTATTGAAAGGCGAATTTTTATCATCAGTACTTGAAAAATATAATGGCATCTCTGCTTCGTGAAAAACTTTGCGTTCCTCGCGGTTAATAAAACGATAACTATGTTTTTTGTTGCGAAATTTGATTTTATTAGGAACGACTGGTTAAAGTCATTTTCGAATTGTATTTTTGAATACTATTAAAAATTAACCTATGATTTCCGTTCAAGAAGCCTTTTCGATATTAGAACATAATTTACCTGCTTTGCATGAAGTGGAGTATCCTCTTTTTCAAGCCAGAAAGCACATTTTGGCAGAATCTCTACTATCGCCGATCAACATGCCACCTTTTCGACAATCGGCGATGGATGGCTATGCTTTGTGTTTGCATGATGCCTTGGTCTATGAAATTGTTGGCGAAGTAAAAGCTGGCGATTCACATATAGTCGAATTGCTTCCGGGACAAGCCGTAAAGATTTTTACTGGCGCTGCCGTACCCGATTCGGCGCAAGCTGTAATTCAGATTGAAAATGTCGCTGCAAACGGGACACAATTGCTATTAGACGAATTGGTTGCGCCTGAAACGAATGTCAGACCTATAGGAGAACAGATTTCGGCTGGGGATTTGGCGCTCGAAAAAGGAACTTTGTTGAACGCCGCAGCCATCGGTTTTTTGGCGGGGCTTGGTTTTACAAAAGTGAGTGTTTACAAAAGGCCAAGAGTTGGAATTGTGGTCACTGGAAATGAGCTGTCCAAAGCCGGAACTCCTCTTGAATACGGCAAAGTCTATGAGAGCAACGGAATTATGCTACAATCGGCATTAATCGATGCTTTTTATGATGCGGTTACTTTATATGAAGTCAATGACGATTTTGAAAACACCAAAAATAAACTGCAGGAAGCTTTAACCTCAAATGATGTAGTTTTGGTTTCTGGTGGAATATCGGTAGGTGATTATGATTTTGTGGCGCGTGCTTTAAAAGAACTTCAAGTCGAAACCTTATTTTATAAAGTCAACCAAAAACCTGGGAAACCTTTATTTGCTGGAAAGCTCAATAATAAAATGGTTTTTGCATTGCCTGGAAATCCTGCCGCTTGCCTGACTTGTTTTTATGTGTACGTTTTGCCTACGTTGGCCATACTCTCGGGGGCTGAGGCCAATTACCAACAAGCTGTTCTATTTCCGTTGAGTGATGACTACGAAGTAAAAAACACTCGTTCCCAGTTTTTAAAAGCCAGTATCAATACTGGAGAAGTGCAAATTTTGACGCATCAAAACTCGTCTATGCTCAACTCTTTTTCTGTTTCCAATGGCTTGGTTTATGTGCCTCACGGACATTATGAATTGAAAAAAGGAGATATGGTTGAGGTGTATTTGTTGTAGACTAAATGTTATGGTGTATTCCAATTGAATACGAATAGATAAGTAATCAGGTAAAAGAATATTGGGATTATTAATGTAAGAAAGTTAAATCTTAAATCTATAATTGATTTTTGTGGATTTAATGGGTCGTAAGCTATTTCAACTTTTTGATTTTTTTTAAAACCATAATTTTTAGCAAAATTTTTTGAAGGAGAAAGAAAGCGGATATTTTTTGTCACACAATCATTTTTATATTCAATTGAGTTGACTGTATAATTGTATTTAATAATCTCTTGCCAACCTTCATTATCAGAATCAGTTTTTGATCTAAACCAATTGACTTCACAGTCAATAATTGTTGCATTAGTTCTTTTCCATTTTTTGATTGTTGTGGAATAGAATATGATGATTCTGGAAACATATACAATCCATATGCAAAAAGAGATGACAACAAGAATTTGAAACAAATACATTATATTATTTTCTATCATATTTTTTGATTTCTTGTTAAAGATGCTTGCATAATTTAATGATCTAAAAACATCGATTCTAATAAAAACTATAAATCATTTTTTGGGGGTCACTGCTTTCATTAAGTAATATTCATATTTATTCAAGCCATTCGCAGGGTCTTTTGAAATCATTGTTTTTACTTGATCTTCGTTTTCGACTTCAACTATTCCGAGACCGTAAACGCCTTTAGGGTCAAGAACGGGGCCAAACGCAAGCACTTTTCCTTCGGACATAAGATTGTTCCAGTAGCCAATATGTTCTTGCATGATGATGCGTTCTTCATCAGTCATGTCTTGCATGAATGTGCGACGTGGCGGATTGAGATAGAGTGTGTAATGAATTTTGTCCATGTTTTATTTGTCTAATTTATGTTGCTTACTCTTGCCGGTTTTCAGTGTCCCCGTTTTATTTTTGTCTAGCCGAATTGTCTGCGCCTATTTATGCTAACTTATCGTAAGCTTTGCGTTATTTCTGTTCTAGAGGCTTTTAAGTCACATTGTCTATTTGAAATTACAAACCTTCCTTCTTAGCCGCACCAATTAGAGAAACATCCATAAGCTCCAATGATTTAACCATGTTTTTGACGGTCTCCTTGTATTTCTTAAAATGGGCTGTTTCTATATGTGATTGGTAGGCGACTGTATCAGCATATATTTCAAGTATTGTAATTTGTGAGGGGTCGTTTTTGTCGGCAACGGCATAATAAGTGAGTACCCCCAGTTCAACACGAACAGCAGTAGTCATTTGTTCTTTTAGTGCAATGTTATAACTGTCCAATTGCAATGGGTCGACTTTAATTTTAACCAATCGAACCATTTGAGTTTTTTCCTGTGCCATAATAGTAGTAGTACTAAATAAAAGGGTTAGCGTAAATACGGTAATTATAGCGGTAAGCAATTTAATGGGGCTAAACTGCATTTTGTTAATTGATTTAAGGGTTTTCATAAAATTCACTTTTAATTATATCTATTTAGTTTTCCCGAGATCCTCCTATAAAATCTTGCGAAACGCCTGTTGGCAACATAAGCTATTGCTCGACCGAAGTCGTGTCGTTTTATGCTATCAGTCATTTTTTGCTGGCTCATAGTAAAAAGTTACTGCACCACAGCCAAATGTTTTTGTTTTTAAGAGTTTAAGATTAATTCTCTCAGTTATGTTTTTAAATAAAGACAAGCCGTGTCCTAAAATAGTTGGCTGAACACTGAATTGGTATTCATCAATTAAATTAAGTTGCATTAATGCTACAATTAAACTTGGACTGCCAACTAAAATGTTTTTACCTGCCTGCTGCTTGAGTTCTAAAATTTCTTCTTTAATGATTTCCTTTTTCAATGTTGTATTTTTCCAATCAACATTTTTCAGCGTACGGGAAAAAACAATCTTTGAAATATTGTCTATTAATACTGCAAATTCATCCATTGGTTTGTTACCAGTAGGATTTTTTACTACAGTTGGCCAATAACTTTCCATAAGCTGATACGTTATCCTTCCGTATAAAAGGGTGTCTGCATTACTTAATAGCTCGTTGTAATGCTGATGTATTTCATCATCTGCAATCATTGCCATGTGGTCGCAAAACCCGTCAAGTGTCATATTGATTACTGCAATTAGTTTTCTCATTTTATTTGAATTAATTGTCGATATACATGTCGATCTGTTCAAGTTTGCACTGTCGCTAAAGCATTGCGCCTAACGGTTTGCAGATTTGTGATGGTCGGGCTTTTCAGCACAAAAGTTCATTCGGAGAACTGAACTTTCATTAATCACAAAACTGTCTTTGGAACACGAAACCCCGCCTATTGCAAATGTGCTGTTAGCGGCTGGCAAATTCTGTCTTGTATATGGTGTCATTTACTTAGTCTGTAATAGGGCAGTTCCAATACAGGATGAAAACCAAGTTTTAAAGCCAATTTGAAAGAGCCAATATTTTCTTTTCTGCAAGCCCAAATAGGTTCGTAATTATTCTCTATACAATAGTCAATAAGCGAAGAACAAACTATTTCTGCAAGTCCCTTTCCTCTAAATTCAGGATGGGTTTCAATACCAAGTTCAAATTGGTCGTCAAATTTATAAGATGTAAAAGCCATTGAAGCTAACTCACCTTTGTAGAGTAAACTATATGCCATTCCATTTTCAAAAAAGTCGTCCTCGCTATTCCAAAAGTATTTTGGAACTACTGTTCCTCTCATTTCTCTAAACAGTTGTCTGTCAGTAGGGACTATTTTTATGTCGGGATTATATTTCTCTACCTTTTTTGTCAAGTAGATAGCCTTGTCAAATTTAAAATTAACTCTTGTATTCAGTTCAATTATTCCTTTTTCGTGTTTCAAATCATTTTCGTCAGACCGAATTAGTAGTTCTCCGAAAATTTCATTTAGTTTATTTTCCCAATGACTTGGATAGGATTGCATCCACTCAAAAGAACTTCTTTTGTTTTCTGTGTTAAGTGCATACATTTTAAATTGCTTATTAAAGTCCTCATGGTTTGTGTCACCAAGCAAAAGTGTCATTCCATATGGGTGAGTTATGTAGGCTGTTTTAATGTTAAGTGGATTGTCAACATAAATCGTCCCTGTTACCATTTTTTCTACAACGGCCCGAGCAAAAAGGTTGTTGAATGGTATTTGTTTCACTCGGTTAGTTAATTTTGAATAGTCCTGTTTGTCTAAAATTTTCATACGTCAAAAATGTGTTGTCTGGTTTTTATGGTTGCTTGTCATTAATGTTCCCACTCTTTGCCGTGTTTTGGGATTATGAAACGAGTATTTTCTGTTTAACAAAATGTCCTTGATTACGATAATTCCACTAAATCCCAAATACTGCAAAACGTGTTGGCGGCTGGCATGCTGTTCATACCATGGTGTATCGTGTCAAGTTCCGCTTGATAAAAATCAACAGCAGTCATTAAGGACACGGTCATGCACGATTACAAATGTCATCCATAGCACGACTAGGATTAATAGCAAATTAATAATTGTGAGTGTTGTGTAATAATTTTTCTGAGAATCATAGGACTTGCTAATAATTTTTTTAGCGTAGAACTTAGAAGCAATTGGAATCAGAGCCACTAAGAATAACACAATAATTCCCGGATAAAGACCAGTGATTGTAATACCAATAATGCTGAGTGCTGCTGCTGTAAGGGTTAATGCCATTGATATGGAGGTAACAACGCTAAATGTTTTCGTTTCCATTTTGATTTGAATTTAATTTATTGTCTACTCTATTTGGTTTTTGGTAAGCTTTTTTAGTTTCCTCTAGAAGTTATTTGAACGATTTATCATTTATAGTCGGAGAAGATACTTTGAATGATGCACTGTCCCCAAAGCTTGCCGCCAACGTTCCCTTGCTACAAAAGGTTTGGGGTTAAATTAAGCCTTATTTTCGGATTTGCCAAATCATCCCAAATGCAAAACCATTTTCAAATTAAGCCAATTGCCCAAATCAATTGTAGCAAGTGTTGGCGAATCGGTTTTATGCACTTCCGCTAATGTTTAATTCTGAATAATTGTGCTTTGTTAAATTAATTTTCAAATTAATGTTGCAATTTCCACCATCATTCATTCGGATAATGGAATATTTATAATTTTCTTTTTCGTACTGACTTTTGCAATAACAACTTATCTAAACTTCTATTTCTTGTTTATCATTTTTAACAACAATACATTGCTTAACATAATTATTTATACCTTTCAGTTTAGATTTGTTTTCTGAAAAACACTTTTTCAATATCCCATTAAGTTCTTCAAATTCGCTTTGTTTTATATCGTAAGGCATTATTGTGTTTGGTTTGTAGCCATAATAAATTGGACTGTGATATTTTTTATTGAAAGTAAAAAAAGCATAATCTTTAATTTTATTAAAGTTTAGTTGATTTTTAGCTTTTAATGTGTTCTTTTTTATTTCAATTTTCAATGGATACTGCCCATCAACAAATTCAACAAAATTATTTTTAACAATCGCTTTAGTTGAATAATTTAGTTTAAAATCAGAAGGAAAAAAATTAATAGTATCATTTTTGATTTTGAAAAAACCGTCAAATTTTTCAGTCTTTTCATAGTTTGGGCTAGTCTCGTATTTGACACAAGTATAGGAACTATCAGAATAAACAGTGAGTTTGATTTTTCCGAACATTCCATAATTATTTTCCGCGTAAATTTGCTCAATTTTATGAGGAGTTTTTATTTCAGTTTTTACTTTTTCACAATATATAAACAAAATAAAAATTGTAAAAATAAATATGATTTTTCGATTCATTTTTAGTTCTCTAAACTGTTCGCCAACTAGTTTATATATGTGACAAAATCACACATACCCATCCTAATAAGGATAGCCTAGTTCAACAAACGTAAGGTTTATTTTTCAAATAGAATCAATTTCAAACCAATTCTATAATGTTTATTACTTGTTAATCATTTCCCTAAACGCCTCTAGCTGAATTTTATTTTCTGGATCAGGGCTTCTTTCTCGGTCGGTTGTTCCTTTACTCTTGGTTTAAATTATGTCTATTATTGGTTGTAAGTACCAATAACATTGGTATTTACTACCTATTTTAAGGAATTAGTTAGAAAACAATCGGCAGATTGTGTAAACGTATCAGCAAAAAACAATCGCTTCTTCTAAATTCAAAAGAGGCGATTGTTCAGTAAATTGGGCATAAATGCTTTTTTAATACGATCGTGGGCTCGCGTAAGGGATGGCAGCAAGCTACCGAAGTAGCGCGTACAGCCCGACACCATCAAGCCAAGGGGCCTACTCAGCAGTATGCTGAGTAGGCCCCTTGGCTTGATGGTGTTACGCCCAAATTATGATTATACCTATTCTTCGGCTTTTTCGTCGTCTATGATTTCGATCCAAGACAGGAAAAATTTATAGCCCAAGGTAAGGATAACGGCACCGAGGAATAATCCGATGAATCCGTTGTAGATAAAACCTCCAATGGCGCCAAGGAATATCACGAGCATTGGAGCGGGTGGATTGCCTCTGCCCAGAAAGATTGGTTTTAGGATGTTGTCGGAAATCAGGGTGATGCTTATCCAAATGGCCAGGATGGTTGCTGTTGTGGTATCGGTTACGGAGAACATATAGATCACAACGGGTATGGCAATGGGGCCAATACCAACTTGTATGGTGGCAAGTACCAAACAAATTATAGTTAGTATTCCTGCGAAGGGAACGCCCGCCATAAAAAATCCGGCACCCACCATTAGCGATTGAATTAAGGCTACTCCCAAAAATCCTTTTACAACATTGCGAATGGTTGCTACGGTGACCAAAGCATAGTGTTCACCATTTGCACCGATTAGTTTGGTGAAAACGCTTTTGGATACTTCGGTTAGGGATTTGGAATACAACAATAACCCCATGGCAATGATGATGGACACGATAAATTGCAGAATGCCTTTGCCAATGCCAGCTAAGGCAAGCAGTAACCATTCTCCAACGACCTTGAGTTGGTCTGAATATTTCAAGACTACTTTGGAAATATCTTCGGAGGCACTTGTCCATATGTCAAGTACGGGTTTCATGATGGTTGGCCAGTTTTTGGTGCTTTCTCCAGGAGGCGGAATCAAGTGGCCTCCTGCTTGATAGGTATGGCTGAAATTGTTGATTTCTTCATACAAAGATTGGGATACCAATACACTGGGTACAACCAAAAGACTCAGCAATACTATGGCTAGAAAAATAGTGGCCAAAACCTTTTTGCCTCTAAATAATCGTACCACCGATTCGAACACTGGACTGAAAGCGATGGCAATAACAACGGCCCAAATCAGGATTAAAATAAAGGGCTTGAGGATGTCATAACACCAACCGATTAATAGAAATAAGACGCCGAGACGGATAATGGTATCGGCAATTTTTTCGAAATTGAAACTATTGAAGTTTGAGTTGTTTTGCTCCATATTTTAGGTTTTTTAGATGAATATAAGGGCAACAGTATTGTAATGCTAATCTAGTCAAATTGTAGTAATTATCAATGTTAAATAATTGATTGTCTTTTACTAATAATGGGATGTTTCTGTAAATAGCAACGTTTTCATTTGGGCGTGCCCCTCCGTAAAAACTACGGGTCGGGCTTTCCGTTCCCGCTTTTTTTTTGAATTGCACCGCCTTTAAAGGCGGTGCAATTCAAAAAAAAGAGCTCCACTGCAATCCCTCACGCGAGCAACGGCCAGTGAACAAAATTGTTGTAAACTAAGGATTGGTTTCCCCTCAGATATAATTTAATTCGTGCTAATTCGTGCAATTTGTGGCTAATAAATTAGCGTTATAACCTTGCAGTTTCGGTCTGCCAATCAAATTGATGGACTTTAGGTTCATAGTGGTTTACTTTACTTAAATCTATGATTTTTTGGGCAACGGTTCCTTTTTCAAACAGCCGAATGATTTTGAAAACACCACTCACGAAATACCCAGGATTTGAAACTAACAGCGCTATTTGGGTTATTTTGAGATCTCTTTGGTGAATTTCGGCATCTCTTTGGTTTTCTGGAAGTAAAACAAATTCGTTGGCAAATTTCCAAGCGCCATCTCTTGCGGTCTTCATGCTAAAGTCAATTAAAAAATTGTCCAGTTTTCCAGATAATTTTAATAGAATCGTTAGTGTTGGCCAAATTACCGTTAAACATTTTTCGACGCTTTCGACCAAATCACCCAGTATGGCGTTTATTTTATCAAAATCGGATTTTAAATCGCCTATGTTTTCCTTGTTACTTACCGAAGCACAAGCGATACCAAGGTCTAAATTAATATGAGCATTAATGCCCAGTAACAAATGTTGCAAGACAATGGGCCAAAATACTTCGGTTTTCTGAAAGGTAAATTCCCAACAAGCAGATGGTTCTTGGTTGGATTGATGAAGGTAATACGCCTTTAAATACCGATTGGCAAAAATGACATCCAGTTTTTCTATGCGGGTTCCGTCTTGAAATTCTCCATTGATAATTCCTTCTTTTATTTTGATGGTTACCTCGCGGTAGAATGTGGCAAACAAACCGCTGGCTTTTTGTTCCAGTTTTGAATGTTCAATTATTTCGTCCAAAAACTGAATGACTTCGTCTACCGTGGTGGCTTGTTTTATCTCCATTGCTTTATGTTTATTCGCGTTTAAAATAGAATTATTTGGTTGTTTTTTATCGGAGGTAAAATTATTGTTTTTGGAAATTAAAATAATGTAATGACTGTATTTTGAGTTAGTTATAATGTAAATTGTTTTGCTAATGTAATTAATATTTGTTTCTGGTGCTTATTGTTTTGATAAGAAATGGTGTTGGTTTTAATTTAGAAAAACAAAATTTTAACGGTAATGTCTGTAATTCGCAATCGATTTAGTCTTTTGATTGAGTAAAAATGCAGTGAAAGTTTAATTTTTGTTTTTACCAAATAATGATTTCGTTATATTTGTGAAAGTATAACGAAAAAAACCGACTTTGAAATGAGCATGACCGTAAATTGGTCGCGACTACCAAAAGTAGTTATGCGAAACAAGGTTCAACGACTTCAACTAAAAATAATAAAATTGGAGTTAATTACATATGACCAATAAAAAATCAATAGGTGTTTTCATATGAAAATTAAAAGTAAAATTTGGATTGAAACCGATGAAGGGATTCTCATTAGCGAAGGACGTATTCAGTTGTTAAAATTGATTGAGTCCACGGGTTCGCTTAATAAAGCCGCCAAGGAAATGAAAATTTCGTATCAAAAAGCGTGGAAATTAATCGATGCTTCGAACAAAGCGTCCAAAGAGCCTTTAATCGCAACTCAAGTGGGAGGCAATAAAGGAGGAGGTACTGCCTTAACTCCTTACGGTAAATCCCTAATTGAATCCTTTGAAGCGATCAATATTGCCTGTTGGAAATTTCTAGATGTAGAACTTAAAAAACATTCTTTATGAGCGTAGAACATTTATTGGACATGCCTTTATTATTACTACTATTTCCTATTGTGGCCTTTTTGTATGCTAGCGTAGGACACGGCGGCGCCAGTGGTTATCTCGCTTTGATGAGCGCTTTTGCTTTTCCGGTGACATTCATGAAACCGACGGCTTTGGTATTGAATATCTTGGTTTCGGGACTTTCGTTTTATTTTTATTATAGAGAGAAAAACTTCAAGTTTAATCTCTTTTATCCTTTTGCATTAACGTCAATTCCGTTTTCGTTTATTGGTGGTTATCTGAAAATTGATGCGTTTTATTATAAAATAATTCTGGCTACGGTATTGGTTTTTGCAGTAATTCGATTGTTGGGACTTTTTGGTAAAGAGAAAGAAAATTTAAAAGCTATAAATGTTCCAATGGCATTGGGATTTGGAGCGTTAATCGGTTTTTTATCGGGTCTGTTAGGCATTGGCGGGGGGATTATTTTGAGTCCCGTTCTGTTGTTGATGGGCTGGGCTACGATGAAACAAACCGCAGCCATATCAGCATTGTTCATATTGGTGAATTCAATATCCGGTCTTTTTGGCTTTGTTTCCCAAGGCGGAAGTTTGCCGGCATCCTCGGGAATGTTAATCGGATTGGTTTTTGTAGGAGGATTATTTGGCGCGTATTACGGAAGTGCTAAATTCAATTCGAAGGCATTGCGTTATGTTTTGTCGGTTGTTATTGGAATCGCCATTTTTAAATTATATGCAACAGCATAATCAGTATTAAAGAGAATTATGGAAAATAAAATTACGGCAATACTATTGGCAGGCGGAAAAAGCCAACGCATGGGAACTGACAAAGGATTGTTGGATTTGAATGGAAAAACATTTATTAAACATATTTGCGACGCTTTACAGCCGATTGTAGGTTCTAATATTTTGATAGTGTCCAGCAACAAAGAATATGATGTTTTAGGTTTTTCCAGAGTGGAAGATATTATTGAAAATAAAGGGCCGGTGGGAGGATTGTACACGGCTTTGGCAGCATCGAAAACCAAAGTTAATCTGGTTTTGAGCGTTGATGTGCCATTGGTGTCGACTGAATTATTTAAATGGCTGATTGAAAGTCACGATGAAACCTACATGGTTACCCAAACCAAAAGTGGGGATAAAACGAGTCCGCTTATTGGGGTTTACGACCGCTCGATGCGAATTGTTTTTGGGGAACACATGGCTGGAAACCAATTAAAATTGCGTCAAGTGATTGAAGATGTCAAACATCAAACTATTGAAGTCCCTGAAAAATGGAGCAATCAATTACAAAATATAAACACACAAGAAGAATATCAAAATTTAATCAAATGACGATAACGCTAAAATATTTTGGTTTACTCGCGGATATTACGCAATTGAAAGAGGAGCAATTCACTTTCGAGGAAGAGACTATTTCGGTTTTGGCATTAAAATCAAAAATAGAAAGCAGTTACCAAAGCATGCAAAACACAACCTATAACATTGTGGTCAACCAAACGATGAGCGATTTGCAAACTACAATAAATGATAAGGATGTAATTGCTTTTTTACCTCCGTTTGCAGGCGGTTAGGAGGAAATTAACCGCAAAGTTCGCTAAGATTAACGCGAAGTCCACAAAGCTTTGCGATCCTTGCGCTTCCTTTGTGGCCTTTGAGGTTAAATTATACGTATAAATTCAGTTTCATAAAAAAATAAAATGATAAACGCCAAACGCTATTCCAGACAAATGATTCTCCCGGAAATTGGAGAGACAGGTCAGCAAAAATTACAGGACGCTCGTGTCTTGGTAATTGGTGCGGGTGGTTTGGGTTGTCCCGTTCTGCAAAATTTGGCAGCTGCAGGAGTGGGCAACATCGGGATTGTAGATGGTGATGTGGTGGAGGAAACCAATTTGCACCGACAATTATTGTACACTTTAAAAGATTGCGGCAACAGTAAAGCTGAAACAGCTTTGAAAGCCATTTTGGAACTCAATCCCGAGATTAATGTGACGGTTTTTTCAGAGTTTTTCACTACTGAAAACGCAGCACGAATTGTCGACGAATACCAAATCATTGTGGATTGCACGGATGCTATCGCCGTTCGCTATTTGATTAATGACGTGGCTGTTGCCAAAAGAATTCCAATGGTGTATGCTTCGATTCATAAATTTGAAGGACAGGTTTCGGTATTTAATTATAAAAAAGGTCCGAGTTACCGCTGTTTGTTTCCTGAGCAGGAAAGTTTGAATGCAGTTCCAAATTGTGTGGAATCTGGAGTTTTGGGCATTTTGCCTAATACTTTGGGAACGTTTCAAGCCACCGAAGTGCTTAAGATAATTTTGGAAATTGGTACGGTGTTGTCAGGTAAATTATTGATTTATGATGCTTTGGATTTTCAAACCCAAGTCATCAATTTTGCCAAAAACCCCAAAGCAATTGAAAAAGGGTTTATAAACGGAAGTTTGCTTTTGAACAGTAAAAAACCAGTAGAAAGTTTAACTCCCGAAGCGTTTTTAGAAAAATGCAATCAGTTAGGAATCGTTGTTATTGACGTTCGGGAATTGGACGAAACACCGGAGTTTAAAGGAAATAACGTTATTCGGATTCCTTTGGGTGAATTAGAAAATTATAGTAAGAAATTGGATAAAAATCAGGAAATTGTTTTGTTTTGTCAAACGGGCCAACGCAGTTTAGCCGCTATGAATTATCTTCAAAAATCAGGATTTGTTGGTGTTTTTCATTTAGGAAAAGGCATTGAATTTTTGCGAAATCAAATTCAATAAAAATGTCAATAGTAATTTTAATAAAAAATAAAAATATACAATATCAATAATGTCAACAGATAAACCCAAAAAAAATTCCTTTATTCAGGGACAGATAACATCCGAATTCATAGGGGATTCGATTGCCAAACACCAAAGCAAAACCACGATTGGCGCACACAATATTTTTTTGGGTCAAGTTCGAGCCGATGTGATTGAAGGAAAAACAGTCGCTGCAATTGAATACACTGCCTATGAGGAAATGGCAGAACAAACGTTCTATGAAATTCGGGAAGCGGCTTTCACCAAATATGAGTTGTCATGCTTGCATATTTATCACAGTTTGGGAACGGTAAAAACAGGCGAAATTTGTTTGTTCGTTTTTGTTTCGGCGCCAAGACGAAAAGTGGTGTACGAAGCTTTGGAGTTTTTGGTGGAAGAAATAAAAGAAAAGACAGCCATTTTCGGAAAAGAAATTTTTGAAGATGAATCGTATACTTGGAAAATAAATAAGTAAGCTATAACACAAAGATGCGCAAAGGAATCACAGAGATACGCAAAAAAATAATCTCTAAAATATAGTTAAGCTGTTACACAAAGTGGCGCAAAGAACCACAGAAATACACAAAGGAAAATAAAAATCTCTGCGAATCTCTGCGAATCTTGGTGAATCTTCGTGTAATAGAATAAAAATTAATATAATGAAAATAATTAGACTGTTACGCAAAGTCACACAAAGAATCCCAGAGATACACAAAGAAAAAAAATAAACTCTGCGAATCTTCGTGATTCCTCTTTGAATCTTCGTGTAATAGAACAAGAACCAATATAATAAAATTAAAATGGTCGATATCACCCATAAAATAATCACTCAACGCACCGCTACGGCTCAAGCCATTGTAAAAGTAGGATCACCAGCAACGATGCAAGCCATTTTGAACAAAACAGTTCCAAAAGGTGATGTGCTTGAAGTATCACGTACCGCAGGTTTGTTTGCCGTAAAAAACACGTCAAACTCCATTCCGGATTGTCATCCCATGCCGATTGAATTCACCGGAATTGAATACGAACTGCTCGAAGATTCAGTGCTGATTAAGGTAACTGTTAAAGCCATTTACAGAACAGGCGTTGAGGTAGAAGCCATGCACGGCGCATCAATTGTGGCCCTGACAATGTATGATATGCTAAAACCGATTGACAAACATGTCGAAATTTCGGCCATAAAATTACTGCACAAAAAAGGTGGAAAATCCGATTATGGGGTCAAAGAAGACCTCGATTTATCGGTAGCGGTAATCGTTTGTTCCGACAGTGTTTCTAGTGGAAAAAAAGAAGACCGAGCGGGAAAAGTCATCTCGGATAAAATCAAGAATCTTGGTTTGAGTGTTTCGAGTTATTCGGTAATTCCAGATGAGGTTCTTGATATTCAGGAAACAATAAACAAGTTGTGTTCTGCAAATAAAGACTTAATTATCCTCACAGGGGGAACAGGATTGTCCAATCGAGATGTCACTCCCGAAGCAATTATTCCAATGCTAGACCGACGCATTCCAGGAATTGAAGAAGCCATTCGCTCGTACGGGCAGGACAGAACACCTTATGCGATGTTGTCCAGATCTGTGGTGGGTTTCAAGGGAAATACGCTGATTATGGCTTTGCCAGGTTCCACAGCAGGAGCCAGTGAATCTATGGATGCTGTGTTTCCTTCTATATTGCATTTATTCAAAATATTAAATGGTTTCAACCATGGAAAATAAAATCAATCCAATGCAGGACAACCACGGCAGAGCGCACAATTACCTCCGCATTTCGATTACAGAACATTGTAATTTGAGATGTACCTATTGTATGCCGGCCGAGGGGATTGCACTTACTTCAAGAGCGCATCTGATGACTGCAGACGAGATTGTTACCATTGCCAAAACTTTCGTTAAACTTGGAGTTACCAAGATCCGATTGACCGGTGGCGAGCCTTTGGTACGAAAAGATGCCAAAATCATTATTGAACAATTAGGAAAACTCGGCGTCGAATTGACTTTGACCACTAACGGAATATTAGTTCACGAATTTATTGATACTTTCAAAGAAGCAGGAATTACGACTTTGAACGTGAGTATTGACAGTTTGAAAAAAGACAAATTCAACCAAATCACTCGTCGTAATTATTTTGAGAAACTAATAGAAAATCTCGATTTATTGGAAGAGAATGGATTTAAGGTGAAATTAAATGTCGTCGTAATCAAAGGGTTTAATGACAACGAAATCATCGATTTTATTGAAATGACCAAAGACCGAAACATTCAGATTCGGTTTATAGAATTCATGCCTTTTGACGGGAATCAATGGAACAAAGAAAAGTTGGTAAGCTATGCCGAAATCCTTTCACAAGTCAATGCTTTTTATACTGAACAAAAGGTCGAACGCACGCAAGATAAACCGAACGACACTGCCAAAAATCATAAAATAGGATCCTACAAAGGAAGTTTTTCAGTAATCAGTTCCGTGACCAATCCGTTTTGCAGCACTTGTAATCGCATCCGCTTAACCGCAGATGGAAAACTGAAAAACTGTTTGTTCTCGAATACTGAAACATCCTTGCTTGATACTTTACGAGCGGGAGAATCAATAGAACCGCTCATTTTTCAAAATATAAAATCCAAACACGCCATGCGAGGCGGAATGGACGATGATGCTAAATTCCAAAATCCACTGCTTTTTTCTCAAAACAGAAGCATGATTAAGATTGGCGGATAAAAGGAATAATTGCTTTTCGAAAACCCTCATTTATTCCAAAATTATAATCAAAATTAACTTCATCAGTTAGCAAAAGCTTCTTTGGGCGTGACCCCAGCTAGAAAACAGGGCTAGTTTCAGTGTAGTCATGGCCCTTTTTCCTAGCTGTGGTCGGGCAATCCGCGCTACTTCGGTAGCTAGCTTCTGTCCCTCACGCAGTTCACAAGATGTTTAGTGGAAATTTTACCACAAACTTATTTTCAGATGAAGAGTAATCTCCAAAAGCTATTCTATAATATTATTTTTCTTCAATACGTTCAGAATAGTGTTGTTGATATTCGTTTTCTATTGTCTCCCAAAAAAGTGATGAAAAGACAATAGTGTCCAATTAAAACAAGCTTTTATTGTAAGTTTAAATCCTTTATATTTACATACTGACAAATAAATAAACAAATGAACGTTGAAGAAATACAAAATATTTGCAGGCAAATGCCTGGAGTGACTGAGGATATCAAATGGGGACATGACCTGGTTTTTTCGATTGGAGAAAAAATGTTTTGTGTTGTTGGACTTGATCAATCGCCTACAACCGCTTCATTCAAAGTCAAGGATGATGAATTTGAAGAGATTTGTAATTGGCCTGGATTCAAACCAGCTCCATACGTTGCCAGATACAAATGGGTTTTGATTGAAGATACGAACAAAATGAAAAAACCAGATTGGGAAAAATACCTTCAGCAATCTTATGAATTGGTGAGAGATAAACTTTCTTTAAAATTAAGAAAGCAACTGGGATTGTAATCATTTGCGTTTAGGGAGAACATTATCTTTGAAATATTAAGCAATAACAGACGGCATTCAATGACAAAAAAGACATTCCTACTATTCGGGTTTATTATACTGAAATTTGTGTTGCAATATTCATTAATAAGCGATGACTACGACTTACAGCGAGACGAATATTTACATCTTGACCAAGCACATCATTTGGCTTGGGGATATTTATCAGTTCCTCCTTTTACCTCATGGATTTCCTATATTATTTATCTTTTGGGAAATTCGGTTTTTTGGATTAAATTTTTTCCGGCACTTTTTGGAGCGTTAACCATTGTGGTGGTTTGGAAAGCCATTGAAGAATTAAAAGGAAATTTGTTTGCCTTAGTTTTGGGAGCAACTTGTGTATTCTTTTCGGCACTTTTAAGGTTGAACACTTTGTATCAACCCAATTCTTTTGATGTGTTGTGCTGGACGACTTTTTATTTTATCCTAATCAAATACATTAATACCGAAAATACCAAGTGGCTTTTCATTGGAGCGATTTTATTTGCCTTTGGTTTTATGAATAAGTACAACATCGGTTTTCTAATTATCGGTTTGATTCCTGCAATTGTCTTGACCGAGCAACGTAAAGTCTTTGGTCAGGCTAAATTGTATGTTGCCCTTGTTGTAGGTTTGTTATTAATTGCACCTAACCTTTTTTGGCAGTATAATAACAACTTTCCGGTGATTCATCATTTAAAGGAATTAGCCGATACGCAGTTGGTTTATGTGGATCGATTGGATTTTTTAAAATCGCAACTGCTCTTTTTTATAGGTTCGTTTTTTGTGATTGTATCAGGATTATTAGCTTTGTTATTGTACAAGCCGTTCCAGAAATATAAACTGTTCTTTTGGAGCATTATTTTTACACTTGTGGTTTTTATGTATTTTAAAGCCAAAGACTATTATGCTATTGGATTGTATCCTATTTATATTTCCTTTGGTTCTGTTTATTTGGCTGAACAATTGAAAGAAGGTTGGAAAAGGTATTTACAGCCTATTTTAATTATAATACCAATACTGCTTTTCATTCCGATGTACAATGCTTTTTTTCCAAACAAAAGCCCCGAATACATAGTGAATCATTCGAAACCATATCAAAAATTTGGTTTGCTTCATTGGGAGGATGGAAAAAATCACCCATTACCACAAGATTTTGCTGATATGCTGGGGTGGAAAGAATTGGCTATAAAAGTAGATTCTGTTGCAGCGACACTACCAGATTTGGAACATACCTTAATTCTTTGCGATAATTATGGACAGGCAGGTGCCATCAATTATTACACTTCCAACAAAAAAGTGATTGCCCATTCCTTTAATGCCGACTATATCAATTGGCTACCGCTGGACCGAAAAATTAAAGATGTCATTTTGGTAAAAGAGGATGACGATGATGACAAAGGGAGAACAAGGGAAATTCCAATATTCGATACTGTTTATTTGGCGGGCAAAAGAATTAATAAGTTTGCCAGAGAGCCCGAAATTTCCATTTATGTATTGAGAAGTGCAAAAGTGGATGTCAACAAAAGAATAAAGGACGAAATGGAAAGAAAGAAAAATTATCAGGAATAGTTGGTTAAGGTGTCTCTTTCGGTTTGTTCTTTGATGCAAATATAAAAGTGTCTTAGTGGAAATTGTCTCATTAAAAACATGTATTTGTATTGTAACTAATTGACAATTAGAATTATATTTGATGTGTAAAACTTTAAAATCATATACCAATGGCAACATCAGATTTTACCACGACCCTGTTAGTAGACCAAACTCCCGAAGAAGCATTCAATGCCATCAATAATGTTCGCGGATGGTGGTCAGAAGAAATAGAAGGTGATACCCACAAACTCAATGATGAATTTACATACCATTATGAAGATGTTCATTATTGTCAAATCAAATTAATAGAAGTGATTCCCAACCAAAAAGTGGTTTGGTTTGTGAAGTACAACTATTTTAAGTTTACTAAAGACAGAAGCGAATGGACAGGAACTAAAATCAGTTTTGAAATCTCCGAGAAGGATAACAAAACAGAAATTCGCTTTACCCATCATGGTTTAGTTCCTGAATTTGAATGTTATGATATCTGTAATACTGCATGGACTCATTACATTCAACAAAGTTTAAAGGATCTAATCGCAACCGGTAAAGGCCAACCGAACGCTAGTGGTAAACCAAGAACAGAAGACGAAAATAAACTTAGCGCTGAAAAATAATTTTTCTCAAAAGTATCTTTTATACAAACCAAAAAATCCCTCGACATTTCTGTGAAGGGATTTTTCTCATTTATTTTAAACGTTTTATTGTTTAATATCCTTCGATTCAAACTTTACAAATCCGCCGCAATTACCATGGCGGTCAATTGATTGCTGAACGATAAGATTACCAATATCAATCATATTGTTTAGTTCATATAAATCGGTGCAAGGAAGATGATTTTGTATCTTTTCGTCAATTTCGTTTTGCAGGCTTTTAAGTTCTTCTTTGGCTTTCAATAAATCCGAATCAAATCGAACGATTCCAGCATTTTGACGCATCAATAATTGCAGTTTTGCTTTGGTTTGAGCAATGTATTCAGGAGCGATTTTTGTTTTCGATTGAATAGACCATTTTGGAATGCTGATTGCTGTTTTTAACGCAATAAAAGGATTTTCGGCCAAGTAATGATATATTTTATCCGAATATACCAAAGCTTCCAGTAAGGAGTTTGAAGCCAGTCTATTGGCGCCGTGTAGGCCTGTTCTTGAACATTCTCCGCAAGCAAATAGATTTTCTATAGATGTTTTTCCATTGATGTCCACCACAATTCCGCCACATAAATAATGTTGGGCAGGAACTACGGGAATCCATTGTTTTTCAAGATCAATCCCCACTTTTTTGCAATGGGTATAAATCATCGGGAAATGTTTCTTAAATCCTTCCATTTCAAGATGGGTGCAATCCAAATAAACACATTCGTCACCCGATTTTTTGAGTTCCAAATCGATACTTTGCGAAACAATGTCTCTCGAAGCCAAATCGCCTCTTGAGTCGTAATTTAGCATAAAAAAATCTCCTTTTTTGGTTCTCAAACGAGCGCCAAAACCGCGAACAGCTTCCGAAATCAAAAATTTGGAACCAGCAGAGGTGTCATAAAGTGCGGTAGGATGAAATTGTATAAATTCCATGTCTTTGATGGTGGCGTTGGCACGAAAAGCCATCGCGATTCCGTCACCCGTGGCAATGATTGGGTTGGTGGTGTGTCCATAAAGATGTCCAATTCCTCCAGTGGCCAGTAAAGTAAAATCAGATTGATAGGTAATAATCTCGTTCGTCTTTTCGTCAAGGGCATAAGCACCTACGCAACGATTGTCTTGCGTGATCAATTCAAGGGCAAAAAAATGATCCAGAACAGTAATGTTTTCTTTATGCATTACTTGTTCCAAAATGGCACGCTGAATTTCATGACCGGTTTGGTCTTTGTGATGCACAACCCTGTTTTCAGAATGGCCGCCTTCTTTCCCTAAATCAAAAGCTCCTTTGGCATTTCTGTCAAA
>Ga0184629_10000320_pt1 | contig 21416 bp, 20 predicted proteins | sample PLM4_32_b1_FD_133158 | JGI IMG/M metagenome (GOLD analysis project Ga0184629, IMG submission 133158) | Groundwater sediment microbial communities from an aquifer in East River, Colorado, USA - PLM4_32_b1 | ecosystem: Environmental > Terrestrial > Soil > Riparian zone | place: USA: East River...
CCGGACGGTGTGAAACAAATTTATTTTAAGGATCCGGACGGCCACCTGATCGAGATCAATAATGATACTTCGGTAAAGTAAATTAGTTGGCGAATATTTATTTTTAAGACTGAAAGTTTTGCGTTGCATCGGAGTCCCCGCCGCAGCGGGTGACTCTGATGGGGTGTAAAGGAAATATCTTCAATTTCTTCCATAGCAACAGTTTTTTAAGTGAGACTTAAATTCCTGTTGTCATACCATCGACTAATGCTAAATTAAGAATCGTTAACTTCATCATCGAATAAATAACCGATGTTTAGGTCCAAGCAACACAAATGATCATCAGGCTATTCCAAAAACTGATATTTATTATTCTTCTGTCCGCTTGCACAATGCCGATAGAAATAGTTAACGGACGCACGGGTGGAAACGTGGTTATTTCTGGGCAATTGAGTAACATTCAGGAGATCCCCGACCAGTCGTATGTGTACGTAGGAATTACGGCGGAGACGGAACGATTACCTTTTCCCATTTCCGGTGCTGTTGTTAACCTTTTTGAGGGAGACAAGTTCATCCAAGCTTATACCGAATATGAATTCATTCCTGGTAAATATGTGCTGCGTGATTACGCAGGCATACCGGGTAAAACGTATCATGTACAAGTTGTTTTGCCGGACAACAGAATATATGAATCGGTTCCGGAAAAAATGCCAGACCATGCAGGTTCAGTGTCAACTTACTATAAAATTGAGAGAGAGGAATTTATAGACTTTGAAGGAACACTGGTAAAACAGTATGTCGTTAAGATTTTTGCCAACTCCACCTTACCGGAGCTAAGTAATCGTTATTTGTTGTGGACTGTAGAAGAAGTTTTTATTGTTGTGGGTACTGCTGTTACTACCTATCCCTTTACTCCGCCTCCTTGTTTTGTTTCACAAAGTGCCGATCCTCAAACGATCGTTCTGCTGGACCGTCAGCACCTGGAAGCAACTGAATTTCAGGATCAGCCGCTGGCAACACGCGTGGTCGATTATTCCTTTATGCTTCGACATTATTTTACAACCTATCAAACGACCCTCACTCAAGCGGCGTATGATTATTGGCGTAAAGTGGACGTCCTTGTGAGTCAAAACGGATCCATGTTTGACACGCCTCCAGCAACCCTATATGGTAATATCAGCAGTACGTTGGATAAGTCAGAAAAGGTTTTTGGCTATTTTCAGACTTCCAATCAATCACTACACCGGATCCTTCTAACAAAACAGGATTTCCCGTTCTTTTTAAATTTTAACGATTGTACCGGCAATGGTCCACAACCTACACCGCAGCGATGCTGGGACTGTCTCTCTGTAAGGAACAGCAGTCATGAAGAGCCGCCCTGGTTTTAATTCATGGCAGAGGTCTATAAACAGAATGATGAATGGCGAATAGTGATTGCTAAATTCATATTCTGACACACATCATGTATTAATAAGTATTAATAGAATGAGCAGTTTCTTCATTATAATCGCTTTTATTATTGTGTTTTCCGTATTCTATTCCCGCCAGCGGAAGAAGAAAAAAGCATGGACCGAATTTCCAGCGGCTTTTTTCTACGGCTGACAGATTGTGGTAAAACACCACTTTTTCCTCGAGAACCTGCAGAAAAGTACGGCTTTCTATGAAAAGCGTCCAATCCATGGAAGCATTTATTGCCAACCTCGAGAAACATAAAGTAGAATACACCAACTGGCCCGGAACAGCCAAAGAGCCTACAGTGAGACCCGATGGCGTGAAGCAAATCTATTTTAAAGATCCGGATGGCCACCTGATCGAGATCAATAATGATACTTCGGTGAAGTAGCAATAACCTTTTCATCCGTCATCCTGACCTATGAATGAAAAGCGGTGGTTGGGCTAGCGACTGTTAATTGAAAACCGGACGCTTCAGCTTTACCGCAGCGAAGGATCTTCCAAAAACGAAGAGCAGATCCTTCGCTGCGCGTACGCTTATTAATACTCACTCACCATTAACACGCTGAATGGCTTTGATCAGCCCTCATCTTGTGCTCAGGATGACGGTTCTAGGAGTTTTGTTTTTTATCCATACAATTTTTATTCTATGAAAAGTATTTTCTTCTTTATCGGATTAAGTTGCTGTATTCAGGTGAGCCCTGCACAAAACATAATTAAACTTTACGCGGATAAAATTCCGAACGAGATCCCCGGACCGGATCAGGAAACCAGGAATGATGATGGTATCGTTCGTATCAGCAATATCTCCAGGCCTACACTAACGGTCTATCTGCCCCCAAAAGAAAAAGCGAATGGAGCAGCTGTGGTAGTTTGTCCCGGTGGAGGGTATGGTATTAATGCATTCAAGCATGAGGGAACGGATGTGGCCGAGCAACTAAATAAAATGGGTGTTGCAGCTTTTATTCTAAAGTACAGGTTGCCCAGTGACAAGATCATGAAGGATAAAGCCATAGGTCCGCTTCAGGATGCACAACAAGCCATTAAAATAATAAGGGAGCGCGCTAAGGAATGGAATGTTAATCCTTCAAAAATCGGAATTGCGGGTTTTTCAGCCGGTGGCCACCTGGCTTCCACGGCAGGCACACACTTTCAAAAAGCGTTGATCGATAATCCTGAAAATACCAGCCTCCGTCCGGATTTTATGATCTTATTATACCCGGTGATCAGCTTTACTGACAGCATCGGACACATCGGCTCACGCACGAACCTTATCGGTACATCGCCATCTCCGGAACAGATACGGTTATACTCCAATGAACTGCAGGTGACCAAACAAACGCCCCCGACATTTTTAGTCCATGCCGGAGATGATTATGCGGTAAAGGTTGAAAACAGCTTGCGGTTTTACGAAGCCCTGAAAAAAAAAGGTGTGCCTGCCGAATTATTCGTCTATCCTAAAGGCGGCCACGGATTTGGATTGATCAATCCAACATCACCAGATCGCTGGATGGACCGTTGCTTGGATTGGATGAAATCAAATAGCTGGCTTTAAAAATCGAACCTTCTCGCTATCTTCATGACCTCGTAATCTTAGAATCATAGTAAAATCATAATAATTATATTAATCATGGTAATCAAAGTAATAATTTGCTTGTTTGCTTTCACGTCATTATTCTTTACTGCCTTCGGTCAGGCCCCAGGTTTTAATGGTCTTGATATGAGTATGGGAAACCTGTATAAGTTATCCAATGCAAAAACACGATCCATCAGCCCTGAAAATTTTACAGGAGAACCCGGTAAAGGAGGGATGGCCACGCTGGAACAAGGCAATGCCAGAAATGCCGCACGCGACCTTGGTCAGGGTTGGAAAGTAAATCCCTTCGTACTCATTGAGCCAGGACAAACGTTCACATTGGCTGAGATCACGGGTTCAGGAGCCATACAGCACATTTGGATGACACCTACCGGCAATTGGAGGTATTCCATTCTTCGCTTCTATTGGGACGATGAAAAGGAACCTTCTGTCGAAGTACCTGTCGGTGATTTTTTTGGAATGGGCTGGGGTGAATATGCACCTATGAATTCAATTGCTGTGACGGTCAATCCAGGCAGCGCCTTCAATTGTTACTGGGCCATGCCTTTCCGTAAGAAGTGTAAAGTCACGATGGAAAACATTGCGGCAGAGAGAATGAGCTTATATTATCAGATTGACTACACGTTGACAGAAGTCACAAACGATGCGGCCTATTTTCATGCGCAGTTCAGAAGGAACAATCCTACGAAAGGTTCCCTTTTTACGTTGATCGATGGAATAAAGGGAAAGGGTCATTACGTGGGAACGTATATGGCCTGGGGAGTAAACAATAATGGATGGTGGGGTGAAGGTGAAATTAAATTCTTTATGGATGATGACAATAAATTCCCAACTATCAACGGCACGGGTACAGAAGATTATTTTTGCGGTTCCTACAATTTTGAGAATAGAAAGACAAAACAATACCAGGAGTTCTCGACTCCGTATGCCGGGCTACACCAGGTCATCCGTCCCGATGGCGTGTATACTTCGCAACAGCGCTTCGGTCTGTACCGCTGGCACGTTATGGACCCTATTCGTTTTGAAAAGGAATTAAAGATCACCATTCAGGATTTGGGCTGGCGCAGTGAAGGCCGGTACTTACCCCAGCAATCTGATATCAGTTCGGTGGTTTACTGGTATCAGGCTGAGCCACATGCTACTTTCCCGAAGCTTCCTGGTAAAAATGAGTTAGAGGTAAATTAGTCACCTATCAAAAAAATTATGAAACCGAAATCCTGCATTGGCATGTGCGGATTGGGTGCAGGCCGTCTGGAACATGCCCCGATTGTTATCGGGGCGGCCCTGGAGCGGGGCGATGGAATGCGGCCAATGTGAGGTTGTGTTGAACACATCTATCATTTCTTTTGTACCCATTGACTGGTTCATTGGGAGCAATGGTTTGAGCGTAGGCTTGTGTGCGCGAAGGATCTGCCAAAACGTTAAGCGGATCCTTCGCTCCGCACCAGCTTCAATCATTCACTGCTCAAGATGATGTTTGTGAATAGTAAAGTCTTCACACATTTTGCGCTCAGGATGACGGTAAAAAAATAATAAGAATATCTCCTCAACCAACATAATCCATTCCCATGAGAAAAAAACTAGTAATAATCGGATTAACCTTTTTTGTTCATTCAGCTTTTGCCCAGCAAGTAAATTGGAAAATGGTGGAGGGCAAGATCAGCACTCCCTGGGCAGAGAAAGTAAATCCATCCAGTCCGTTACCGGAATACCCGCGACCCCAGCTGGTGCGTGAAAATTGGCTGAACCTGAATGGATTGTGGGATTACGCCATCAAGCCGCAGACGGAAGGTGCGCCAACTGCTTTTGATGGAAAGATCCTTGTTCCATTTGCTGTAGAATCGGCGTTATCCGGTGTTGGTAAAAATGTCGGAAAAGACAACAGGCTGTGGTATAAGCGAACCGTTTCAATTCCATCTGCCTTTAAAAATAAAATCACCCTCCTTCATTTTGGCGCTGTAGATTGGCAATGCGATGTTTACGTAAATGGAAAAAAAGCGGGCTCACATCAGGGTGGTTATGATCCATTTTCGATTGATATTTCGGTCTTGTTAAAATCAGGTCAACAGGAAATTCTCCTTAGTGTTTGGGATCCTTCAGATGAGGGGCCTCAGCCGAGGGGTAAGCAAGTAAATAAACCACACAGTATTTGGTATACACCCGTAACCGGCATCTGGCAAACGGTATGGCTGGAAGGTGTTCCTAAAACCTATGTTGTATCGACAAAACAAACACCAGATATTGACCAGCAAAACCTTAGTATAAAAGCAGACGTCAATAATTTGCTGGGTGGAGACATCCTGAAAGTTTCTGCCTGGGATGGAATAAATAAGGTTGCCGAACAGCAACTGGAGGGAACCGAAGGTACGTTGAAAATTAAGGAACCAAAATTATGGTCTCCTGCAAATCCATTTTTATATGACCTCCAGGTGACCATTATCAGAAAAGGAAAAGTCGTTGATGAAGTAAAAAGTTATTTTGCTATGCGCAAAATTTCCATGGCGCCGGATGATCACGGCATCCAGCGGATGCTTCTCAACAATGAATTCGTTTTTCAGTTCGGTCCACTCGATCAGGGATGGTGGCCTGATGGTTTGTACACGGCTCCGACGGATGAAGCATTAAAATTTGATGTTGAAAAGACAAAGGAGATGGGCTTCAACATGATTCGAAAACACGTAAAGGTGGAGCCTGCCCGTTGGTATTACCATTGTGATAAATCAGGAATGCTGGTATGGCAGGATATGCCCAGCGGTGACATGGGCAACCGTTGGGAAATGCGTCCTGGAATCATAGGCATTGCAACTTCAAAGGACCGCACACCTGAGTCAGAAAACATCTTCAAGTCAGAATGGAAAGCAATCCTGGATGCTAATTATAACTCTCCATGTATTGTAGTGTGGGTACCGTTTAACGAAGCCTGGGGACAATTCAAAACCGAAGAAATAGTGAAATGGACGATGGACCGTGATCCTTCACGCCTGGTAAATACGGCCAGTGGTGGTAACTTTTATGCAGTAGGGCACATCATGGACCTGCACAACTATCCTGAACCTGTCATGCCGGATCCTGATCTGTACGGCAAAGATAGAGTTATAGTGTTGGGTGAGTTTGGAGGCCTAGGTCTTCCATTAGAAGGGCACACATGGCAGTCAAAGGATAACTGGGGTTATCAGAGTTTTCCGAATAAGGATGAACTGCTGAATAAGTATGAATCGTTCATTGAACGTTTTGAGCCGCTTATCTCAAAGGGATTGTCGGCTGCTGTTTACACACAAACGACTGATGTTGAAATTGAAACAAATGGCTTGATGACCTACGACAGAAAAGTGATCAAGATGCCTGCTGAAAGACTGCATCAGGTCCATTCGAAATTATATAATCCTGCTCTTGTAAAATTGAAACAGTAAGCCTTAGTATTCCTCATCATGCAAAAAAATACATTTACCGTAGTTGGTTTAATGGGTTGGGTTTTTCTGATGTCTGTTCATTTAGCAGCGGGCATGGATGTAATGGGTCAGGTAGTCCAGGACTCTCTGGTCAAACAGGTTTACCAGGAGCTTCCGCTTGGGAGTATCAAACCCAAAGGATGGCTGCTTCATCAGTTACAGATTATGCGTGATGGTTCTTCGGGACACCTGGATGAAATTCACCCTAAACTTCGCGATGATAATGGCTGGCTTGGAGGTAAAGGAGACGGGTGGGAAGAGACTCCCTACTGGCTGGATGGTGCAGTACCGTTGGCCTATCTGCTGGATGATCCTCAATTGAAGATCAAAGTTCTAAAATACATCCACTGGACACTGGATAATCAACGACCATCTGGTTATTTCGGTCCTATTACTAAAGAGGAAAGGGCTAAGGGCATTAAAGTTACGGCTGACAATTGTCAGGCTGGGGAGGACTGGTGGCCAAAAATGGTCATGCTAAAAGTGTTGCAGCAATACTACACCGCAACCCAGGACCAGCGTGTAATTGCATTCATGACGAAGTACTTTAACTATCAACTAAAAACTTTAAAGACCTGTCCGATAGGGAAGTGGACCGAATGGGGGACTTCACGGGGTGCTGAAAACGTGATGATGGTGCAATGGCTGTATAACCTTACGCATGAAAAAACGCTGTTGGAATTAGCGGCTACAATTGAGTCGCAGTCTTTCGCATGGAGCACCTGGTTGGGTAATAGGGATTGGGTGATGAACGCCGCCGCTAATCAGACTGACAAGGATTGGATGCAACGGCATGCCGTAAATCTGAGTATGGGATTGAAGGCTCCGGCCATGAATTACCAGCGCACGCATGATGTGCGGTACTTACAGTCTTTAAAAAGAGGATGGAATGATTTGATGTTGTTACACGGTTTGCCGATGGGTATTTTTTCCGGTGATGAGGATCTTCACGGTAATGATCCTACCCAGGGTGTTGAACTTTGTGCGATAGTCGAATCCATGTATTCCCTGGAGAAGATCATTGCCATTACCGGTGATATTCAATATATGGATGCCCTGGAAAAAATGACATTCAATGCCTTGCCTACTCAAACCACCGATGATTATAACATGAAACAGTATTTTCAGATGGCTAACCAGGTTCAGGTTTCGCGCGGTGTCTTTGATTTTTCATTGCCCTTTGACCGGGGTATGAACAATGTCTTTGGTTTGCGGAGTGGTTACACCTGTTGCACGGCTAACATGCATCAAGGCTGGACAAAATTTGCTGAACATTTGTGGTATTCCACGACGGATGGTGGGCTGGCGGCCCTTGAGTACAGCCCTAACGAATTAAGAATAGTGGTCGATGGCACGGAAGTGGTGATCCATGAAGTAACCAATTATCCATTTGAAGATGTCATTAGTTTTGAATTCACCTTAAAAAAATCAATCGAGTTCCCGTTAAAATTGCGAGTACCCTCCTGGTGCAAAGGTGCAATCCTGGCCGTCAACGGGGAGACACTTAAGCCAAATGAGGGTGGGCAGATCCTAATCATTAAAAAAACCTGGAATGATAAAGATAAGGTCACGTTGCAACTGCCCATGGAAGTGAATACTTCAAACTGGGGGAAAAATTCCAGGTCGGTTGAGCGTGGGCCATTAGTCTATGCGTTAAAGCTTGAAGAACGTTGGGAAAAGGGAAATGAACCGACAGAAGGAGATTACTTGAGTGTTTATCCCACCCAGGATTGGAACTATGGATTACAGGAAGAAGTTGTGAAAAATCCTGCAACGGCTTTACAGGTTACGGTAAAGCCACTGAGCGATAAGTTTGTGTGGAATATCGCCAACGCTCCCATTGAGATAATAGCACCGGCAAAGAAAATACCCAACTGGAAACTTGTCGATGGAGTGGCACGTCAACCGGTAACGGATCGAAACGGTTTGTACAAAGGAGAGGTTATCAATGTTGTAGAAAAGATTACACTTATTCCATATGGGTGTACGAAGGTAAGAGTGGTGGCTTTTCCAGTTGTAAAATAACCCTCGCCGCTGTAGCGATCCATAATCATACATCCCACGCTACATGGTTTATGAGGTCATGCGTCCATCCCCCGAATTTACGTCCTATTTCACTGAAAACTTATAAACCGTCTGTGTCTTATAAACCTCTCCTGGGCTCAAAACAACAGTCGGGAAATTGGGCCTGTTGGGAGAATCAGGAAAATGTTGTGTTTCCAAACAAAGACCAAAGCGTTGCTTGTACACCGTATTGAATTTGCCCGTAACTGTTCCATTTAAAAAGTTACCTGAATAAAACTGGGTGCCGGGTTCTGTAGTGTACATTTCCATATAGCGGCCGCTGATAGAATCGTAAAGCGTTGCGCCAAGGGATAACGTTCCAGCTGGCTTATCGAATACCCAGCAATGGTCATAACCTATACCAGCCTTAAGCTGCGGCTCATCATCGTTAATCCGTTGGCCAACAACGGTAGGGGTAGTAAAGTCAAATGGAGTGCCCTTGACTTCTTTTATCTCACCCGTTGGAATTAAGGATTGATCTACCGGGAGAAACTTAGAGGCTGCAAGGGAAAGCGTATGCCCGAGGATATCACGCTTTGTATTGCCTGACAGATTAAAATAACTATGGTTTGTCAAGTTTACCACTGTTTTCTTATCCGTAGTTGCCTCGTAATCTATTTTTAATTCGTTGCTGTTTGTGAGTGTATAGGTTACTTCCACCTGAAGATTTCCAGGATATCCTTCTTCCATGTCCTTGCTGAGATAGGATAACTTTAATGAAACACCATCTGTTGCAAACGAAGGTGTTGGATCCCAAACAACTTTATCAAAACCTTTTAGTCCACCATGAAGATGGTTTTTTCCATTGTTCACGGCCAGGGAATAGGTCTTTCCATCCAACTTGAATTTTCCTTTTGCTATCCGGTTTCCATATCGGCCTACCAGTGCGCCAAAAAATGATGGTGCTTTTATATAACCTGAAAGGGAATCATATCCCAATACTATATCTTCAATTACACCGGCTTTGTCGGCAGTTTTCAGTGAGACAATAATACCGCCGTAGTTGGTTACCGTCACTTCTGTACCCCGTGTATTTTTCATTAAGAACAACGATACCGTTGTCCCATCGGGTAACGCACCGAAAGTTGATTCACTTATCGTAGCATCTTGCGCAACGGAATCTGTTGCTGCTGTGACGGGCGTTTGGTCTGTTTTGGGTTTGCATGAGATCATAAGCATCGGGACAAATACTAAAGTACAGCGAAGAATGTATTTTTTCATAATGATGGAGTTGTGGAGACTGATTTTATTTTTTGTACTAAGGAGCCAGAGGTTCTGCACTCGATTCCATTGTAATATCGTAAGCCATACTTGTTAAAATATCATATTCCGTCAATTTTTTTCGAAGGTCGGGAAGTCCGAAGGACTGCAAGCTGGAAATTCGATCATTTGACTAATGGCTGGTAACAACAATGCGACTGAAGTTAAATAGCTACGGACGACAATAACTTAAAGAATAGTCGTATCGTTCAACGTAGCGGGGTCAATGATACTGGTTCCATTTTTTACTTCCACCACGTAGCTATTCATCTCATGCTGAAAATTTCTCTGATAGGCATGGCGGAGGGTTGAAATGAATGAGTCGGCCTTAGTTTTTAATACTATGTTAATTGTACATCCACCAAAACCACCACCTAACATACGGGAACCTAATACACCCTCGAATTTTTTAGATTGGTCAACCAAAAAGTCAAGCTCAGGGCAGCTCACCTGATAGAGTTTTGATAAGCCATCGTGGGTTGCATACATTTTCTGCCCAAAGGATTTTAGATCACCTTTTTCCAGGTCATCGGCTGCGGCTAAAACACGTTGATTTTCCTGAACAATGTAGGTACACCGATTATAAACTTTTTCAGTGAATTCGCCACGATGTGTTTCAATCATATCGATTGTTGCATCACGAAGACTTTTAATGTGATGATAATGTTGCTTGAGAATCAATACTCCTTCTTCGCATTCTTCTCTGCGCTTATTATAGGCGGAGCTCGCCAGGGAGTGTTTTACCATAGAATCACATAGCACAATGGAATAATCTTTTAGATCGATTGGAAAGTAGTGATAGGACAACGAGCGACAATCCAGTACAAACGCCTTGCCTTCTATCCCCATCATGCTGGCAAACTGATCCATAATGCCACACTTTACACCCACGTAATGGTGTTCGGCCCATTGCGCCATGTGTATCAATTCAAGTTTTGGAATATTAAACGAATGAAGGTGATTCAAAGCGAACGCAAATCCACACTCTAATGCAGCCGAAGATGATAAGCCTGCTCCTGTCGGCACATCTCCATCCACAACACAATGAATAGGTTTTAAGGAATAACCTTTATCTACGAATTGACGAACTACACCCAACAAATAATTAGGCCACAAATGCTCGGTTATTTTTGGATTGTTGATATCAAACCTTACAAGCTCATCGTGTTTTACGGAGTACAGGCTTCCATCGGGTTCAGTGGAGAAACCAACGGCGAATACGATACTTCGATCGATGGCTGCCGGCATGACAAAACCTTCATTGTAATCGGTATGTTCACCAATCAGGTTAATACGGCCTGGCGAGCGGACCAATAGCGGTTCCTGGTCATAAAGCTCTATGAACTTGTCTCGGATCTTGCTGGCCCGAAATTTTGCGCGGATGTCTTTTTCTTTCAGCGACTCTGGATGGCTCATGTCACTTTTTTGAATGGATGAAGGGAATTGTAGCTTGATAGGGCTGATGGTCGCGGTTTACGCCGCGACCTCAGCTACTATCAATACCAATTCAATTAACCCAAACAATATTAATTGAGAATACGAATTACGAGCTCAGGTTTCAATTTGCATTACATTTTCGAAAGGATTCGTTAAAAAAACGATTCCGGCAACGTTATCATTTCATAAATTTGGACACTTATTTCAAAAAACCGGATAATTTGAGTCGGGCGGAATAATACCTTAAAATAAGAAGAACAGATCTGTAGATGAAAAACACACAAGCCACCATACGCGATATTGCTATCAAATTGAATGTTTCGATCTCGACAGTTTCCAGAGCGCTGCGCGGAGTTTCGGATGTTAACCCCATCACTAAAAAAGCTGTGGTGGAAATGGCTAAACTTTTGAACTATGAACCCAACCGGGTAGCGCAGAGCCTGCGGATTAAAAGGACCAATACCCTCGGCATCATTGTGCCGGAAATTGCCTTACATTTTTTTTCATCAGCAATCAGTGGAATGCAGGAGGAAGCATCGCTGCATGGATACAGTATTATGATCTGCCAATCGCTGGAATCATATGAAACTGAAAAGCAAAATATACATATGCTGGTATCCAATCGAGTGGATGGTTTGCTCCTGTCCATGTCGAGTGAAACAAACGACTATGCCCATATTCAGCAATTGGTGGATAAAGATATTCCCATTGTATTATTTGACAGGGTATCTGAATCTTTGCCCGTATCCAAGGTAGTGGTCGATGACCATGATGGCGCATTTAAAGCCGTTGAACATTTAATTAAGACGGGCTGTAAACGTATTGCCTACATTGGAGGTCCTCCTGGTTTCTTCATTAGTAATCAACGCAAGAAGGGATACCTCGATGCGTTAAAGCAATATAATATTGATTCAAAGGACGATCTAGTCATTCACTGCCATGAATTACGCGATGAACCTGCAGAACAAGTGAGGAGGTTATTGGAGTTTCCAAGGGCAGAAAGGCCTGATTCATTTTTCTGTTTTAATGACCCTATTGCCGTAACGACCTTGCAGATACTGAAAGAAAGGTCTATTAAAGTACCAGATGAGATTTCGATCATTGGTTTTACAAATGAACCTGTCTCAGCTTTTATAGAGCCTTCGTTAACAACAGTTTCACAACCATCACACGCCATGGGGAAGAAGGCAATCGAATTATTTATCGAACAAAGACTGGACCCTGAAAATTTTACACCGGTTACGGCAGTGATGAAAACGGAGCTGATCATTCGAAATTCAACGCGGAAACTATAACAACCATCACGTAGATTTTGGCCGAAACAGAAAATCAATATTAACCATGTTTGCAGAAATCTTTGTCCAATGGCGGTCTCGTTGATCGTGCTGTAAAATTGCGCGTCATCCTACTGACAATCTTCCAATCTTCCAATTATCTTCCAATCTTCCAATCTTCTAATCTTCATAATTCCCGGATTATCTTTAGGAATTGAGAAACTTATAAAGAAGGCAATTGTTCTAAGATCATGAAATGGACAGATGTTTTGAATTTGGCAAAAAAGAAGGGAAACCTCCCTCCAGATAGAAGGGTGGAGAAGTCAGATACTGAATGGCTGAAGCTACTGACGCCGGATGAATTTCGCATAACACGAAAAAAAGGTACGGAACGAGCCTTTACAGGAGAATATTGTGAAGCTCACGAACCGGGTTTGTATGCCTGCCGTTGCTGTGACACGCCACTTTTTGATTCCACCCGCAAATTTGAAAGTGGAACGGGCTGGCCAAGTTTTACAGACCCTGTTAAAGAAAATGTAATCAAATACGAAGGTGATTCAACTTTTGGAATGACCCGGATAGAGGTGATGTGTAATGTATGCGATTGCCACCTGGGTCATGTTTTTCCCGATGGACCACCCCCTAGCGGCCTAAGATTTTGTATCAATTCAGCCTCCATCCGCCTGATAAAAGCCGCGAAAGACAGCTAGTATTTGCTTAGACTCAGCGTAGTGTAGATAGCTCAACTCCTCAACTCCTAACTCCTCATCTCCTCTCTCCACTACTCCTCACTCAAATCCCTACATAATTAAAAGGCGTAATTGCTTTAAGCTTCTTCTTAACCTCTTCTTTCACAGCAAGTCCATCAATAAAAGTTGATAAACTTTTTTGTGTGATCTTTTCATTTTTTCGGGTCAGGACCTTAAGCGCTTCGTAAGGATTTGGGTAACCTTCTTTTCTCAGGATGGTTTGAATAGCCTCGGCTATCACAGCCCAGTTATTATCTAAAGCTTGATGTATCGCGGGTTGATTAAGTTCAAGGTTGCTAAGTCCTTTTAATAGCGACTGAAGTGCTATATACGTATGCGCCAAGGGGACACCGATGTTTCGCAATACGGTAGAATCCGTGAGATCCCGTTGAAGTCGCGAGATGGGGAGTTTGGCAGAAAGATATTCAAAGATTGCATTGGCGAAACCCAAGTTGCCTTCGGCATTTTCAAAATCTATGGGATTTACTTTGTGCGGCATGGCAGAGGAACCTATTTCGCCTTCCCTGATTTTCTGTTTGAAATATTCCATTGAAATGTATTGCCACACGTCACGACTTAAATCGATCAGGATTGTGTTAATGCGTTTCAGGTTATCAAACAAAGCGGCCATGTTATCATAGTGCTCAATCTGGGTTGTAGGATAGCTTCGCACTAATCCGAGGTGCTGACAAAACTCATCCGCAAACTGGTTCCAGTCAATCGATGGATAGGCAATATGATGGGCATTTAAATTTCCTGTAGCGCCGCCAAACTTAGCTGCATGAGGAACTGTTTTTAATTGTGTTACCTGCTTTTCAACCCGGGCTGCAAATACCATGATTTCTTTCCCCAATCGTGTAGGGGTAGCGGGTTGCCCATGGGTGTGGGCCAACATAGGAATATCCTTCCATTCTTTCGCAAGACCATTTAGCCGGCTAAGCAGCGTGTTCACTAATGTAAAATACTCGTGCTCAATAAATTCCTTTAACAGCAGTGGAATGGATGTATTGTTAATGTCCTGTGATGTAAGCCCAAAGTGAATAAACTCCTTGAAATCATCCAGGTCAAGTCTCTCAAACTCTTTCTTAATGAAGTATTCCACCGCTTTGACATCGTGGTTTGTGATCTTTTCAATCTCTTTAATCTCGCTGGCATGCAATTCGGTGAAGTTCTTATATATCTTCCGGATATCGTTCAACTTATGGACTGGAAAGTCTTCCAGTTCGGTCACTGTACCGGACAATGCGATAAGGTATTCAATCTCTACCTGCACCCGGTAGCGCATTAGTCCAAATTCGGAGAAGTAGGGAGTAAGGGGTTTTACAGTTTCAAAGTATCGCCCGTCAACAGGCGATATTGCAGTGAGCGGATTTAATTGCACGGTGTAGCTTGTTAAGGCTCAAAATTAATCCCTTCGAGGAACAAGCCAAAATTTACCAGGAGATAGGAAGATAATCTGTTGTATTAAATGGAAAATCGACCCACAATTCTTTACCTGAACGAAGGGTTGAGCGAAAATAACCATGTCACCTGGATGTTTAAATGACAGTATATAAGGAAGTTACCACGCTTCCAGCCAGAAACACTTTTTACTATAACATTCACGGATGCGTTATTTCCTTACTACTTTTGTGCCACCGCCATATGGCAACCATGAAGGTGCGTTTTCAGTCGGGTTTTAAACCGGTAGCCTGTTTTCCTTGTTATACAAATGGACGCGTTCGTCCTAAAAGTAAAAACACGGCTAACGCCGTAGTTGTCATTTTTGGTTGAATCTTTAGCGTTGAGAACATTATTAATTGTTTGTTATGGCGTTTAGCTTTTTTAAGAAATCTGATAAACCTGAAAAGAAGGAAGAAATACACAGCGGACCCAGGTATTATGAGTTGACCGTGAAAGATGTTGTTCATGAGACAAAAGATGCTATCTCGATTGTGTTTGATCATCCGGCCGATGGCAAAATAAATTATAAATCAGGGCAATTCCTGACGATCATCGTTTCCGTTCAGGGGAAGGAAATAAGGAGAGCCTATTCGCTCTGTACTTCACCTTTCGTAGATCAGGACTTAGCCGTCATGGTAAAGCGCGTGGATGATGGTTTAATGTCTAATTGGCTCCCCGATAATCTAAAAGCAGGAGCGAAGCTGAAGGTGATGGAACCCATGGGACAGTTCACCACCGATCTCAGTAAAGCGAACAAACGCCATATCATTATGTTTGCCGGTGGTTCAGGGATCACTCCGATGATGTCTATTATTAAGAGTATTCTGGCGCAAGAGCCCGACAGTATTTGCTCACTTATTTATTGTAACCGTGATGTTGACAGCATTATATTCAAAAAGGAACTTGATAAACTGCAGACAACATACGAAGGTCGATTGCATGTGATTCATGTGTTGGATAATGCGCCCATGAATTGGCAAGGTTATTCTGGTTTATTGAATCATGATATGCTTGCCAAACTTTTCGAACGCATTCCGGACTGGGGCGTAGATAGAACTACTTACCTGATGTGCGGCCCGGAGGGGATGATGAAGAACGTTGACACCTTACTGGAAGCCAGGCATATTTCAAAAGAAAAAATCTTTAAGGAGAGTTTTGTCCAGGGAACGATTGATAAGGATGTAAAGAAGGAATCACCGCCCGGCGCAGATGAATTAGTAGCTCGCGTAGTGACAATCCGTTACGACGGTCAGGAATACAAGGTTACTGTACCCCCGAATAAAGCAATTCTGGAAACAGCATTAGATCAAGGCATCGACCTTCCATACTCCTGCCAGAGTGGTTTGTGCACCGCTTGCCGGGGTAAAGCATTGTCTGGTAAGGTTAAATTGGACGAGGAAGAGGGGTTGTCACAATCAGAACGTGCAGAAGGTTATGTACTCACCTGCGTAGGTCATCCGCTTACCGACGATGTGGTTATCGAGATTGGATGATGGGCTTATGATGCCACGTCATGTTTTTTATTGTCGGAGATGTTTTTGACAGACCAAATGATTTTCTTTTCGACAGGATGTTTACGCACGGAGCAATTTTGTTTGTCACAAATTCTGCAAGAAAAATCCATACAGCCATCGGAATGAACAAAGAGTTCCAGTGACTCGCCAAATTCTTTTCGGACCAATTTGGCCAACACATCAATTTCTTCATGTGCTTCGTGTACGTTAAGATACCACGGCACCGTAAGGTGGCAATCAAAGTGGAGGATACTGCCGTATTTAATAATTCTCAGGTTGTGCAGATCGATCCAGTTCTCCCTTCGGTTTTTGTTCAGGATATCGACCGTCTTGGAAAGCAACCCCTGATCCATTTCATCCATTATTCCGGCGATGGAGGGACGTATTATTTTATAGCTGGTATAAAGAATAAGCCCACTTACTAACATGGCCACTACACTGTCGAGCCAATATATTTTTGTAAAATAGATCAACGATAATCCTAGCAGAATTCCGATAGTACTGTACGTATCGGATTGCAGGTGTTTACCGCTGGCTACGAGGGCAATAGATTTATTTCGTTCACCCGTCCGAATGCAGAGTGAGCCTACGACATAATTTGCAACGGCAGTAAAACTGATTAGTAAAATGCCCCAATCGATCTGGTGTATGGGCTGTGGTGTTATGAGATTACTGATGGATTTGTAAAAAATGAGAACCGCGGCTATTGCAATCATACTGCCTTCAATCGCCGCGGATAAAAATTCAATTTTGCCATGGCCGTAGGGATGATCGGCATCGCGCGGTTTGGCGGACAGGATGAGGCTGTATAAACCGACAAAACCGGCCACTACGTTCACAATTCCCTCCAGCGCGTCAGTAAGAATGGCAATTGAATGCGTTACATAGTAGGCCACCATTTTCACGAATAGCAATACAAGGGAGAGAATGGTTACCCAGCGCTGTATCCTGATATTCTTCAGTGAATTTTTCATTTCTGAGGTAAGGCACGATTAACCAATCTGGAAGTTATCGGCGTACAAATATGAAATATATTCTCTCGTTATCCCTAAAATCAGGTCCCCTAAAAAATATACAAAGCCATCATAACGGTGCTCACAAAATAGCCACAACTCATAACTCATAACTCATAATCCATTATAATCCATAACTCATAATCCCTAACTCCTAACTCCCAACCTCCTCAAATCCATTTTGACCTGGCAAGCACTTTTACGATTGCAGGAACCGCTATAATCACCCAAACAACATTAATAAATGTGGTTGCATAGGCTTCTTTGTGTGCAGTGTATATGATTAGAAAAATTCCTCCTGAGATATTAAGGATACAAAAGAGTAGTGAATCCGATTTAATTTTTTGATAAACGTTCAAGCCATAGGCTGCTATCACGCTGATAGATCCGATCCATCCAAGAATATCTATAAATAAGTTCAACCGTTAATCTCTAAGTTTTACTCTCACCACGTAAGCATCGGCGGTAATGAAGAGCGTTTTCTCATCCGGAGAGAATGCACAATTTGATGTGGCTTCCGTTACTTTAATCTTGCCCAGTAGTTTACCATCCTTATTAAAAATCCATACACCCCCGGGGCCGGTAGCAAAAACATTCCCCTGCTTATCAACCTTTAATCCATCCGGTAAGCCCTTTTCCGTTTTAGCACTTTCGGTGGCATCATAAAAAATCCGAGCGTTCGCTACGGAATCATTTTCTAACAGATCGAATGTATACCAGATTGCTTTGACTGGATCAGAGCTGGCAACAATTAATGTTTTTTCTCCGGGAAAAAAAGCGATACCATTGGGGCGCGTCACGGAGTCTGTTATTAAAGTAACTGAACCCTTTGTTACTTTATAAACACCCTGAAATGGAATTTCTCTTGTCGAATCATCAGCTTGCTTAGGTAAACCGTAAGGAGGATCCGTAAAGAACAAATCTCCTTGTCCATTAAAAACAGCATCATTTGGACTATTTAACTTCTTGCCTTGATAATTATCTGCAAGCGGTACAAACGTTGGCTTTGGCGCATCCAGGGGTGCGTCCATCATCGAAACCTTTCTATCCCCATGCTGACAGAGAACGAGTTTTCCATCGTTATTCAATAATAATCCATTAGAGCCCGGCTCCCCCGAATAATTCAGAGAACTTCCCGTGTATCCGGAAGGTGTGAGATAAGTTTCTTTTCCGTTTCCTTCCGTCCATTTGTAAACAATATTCTTAGGTACATCCGAAAAAATTAGCATGTTCTGCTTTTCTAACCATAATGGCCCTTCGCTCCAGTCAAACCCGTCGGCAATCACTTCAACTTTTGCGTCAACATTGACAAGGGCGTCCAGTTCCGGATCGATCCTTTCAATGCTTCCGATGGTTTTAACTTCTTTCTGGGTACAGGAAATGGTGAGAACAAAAAAGGCGAAGGCAACAATTTTTTTCATTTGTATATATTTTTTAATCACGCAGGGATACATCATGTGGGGTGCCAACATGGGAGACGCATAACGAGCGTCACGCACCCGTCATTTCACATGAAATTAAGGTAAAAAGAAACAATGCGAAAGAAGAAATGATAAGAATCAGGTTTTTGGTTCTTCCATGAAAAATTGTCGCAGGGATAGAAAATGTAATCCGTATGCCAGCGGCACTAATAATCCTGGCAGCCATACCATGGGAAACCCCGCAACAATAGTGCTGGATGGTTCATTCATAAATACCCGGAAGGGTGTGGGTAAAGAGAGTATGGCGGTAATAACAATGTTCAATAGCAATCCGAGGCATGCTAAATTCCAGGCAATAGCCAGCGGCCTTGAAAGTTTTTTTCTGGAAACCAAAAAGGCAATAACCGGCGCGGTGATCCCTGAGAGGATATCCAAGTTGCGCCCTTCGAATGTCATTTGTATAGGCGCGAGGTTATCGATAAATAACATCCACAATAAAATTTCTACAAAGATCCGAAAGCTCTGAAGCCGGATAATGGCATCCGGGGGAGTATGTTTAAGAATTTCTTTTACAGTCTTTGTGCTTACCGCCCAAAGAATAACGATCAAAGGAACAATGAGCACAATCACGAACTTGGGAGGAAAAGTACTGAAGTCACTGATGAAGCCGGAGAGTGAAAGCACACCCGTCACCATGGCCCACCCAGTCAAAGCAAGGGTGGTTCCATTAAAGATTTTCTTTTTCTTTTCTTCCGGAAAGCTCGACGCCTTCAGGCTTTTACGAAGCAGGGCCAATAATAAGCCATAGAAAATAACCGTTGTGGCAGCAAAGCCAAGCTGGGTAAGGAGGTATGACATTTTCATGAGGTAGTTCAATTTACACTACTCAACGAACCTGAAGCTATCTTGGGACAGCAAAAATTGCTAATTTCAGCCCAGCCTCCTCAACTCCTCACTTCGCAATTCCTAACACAGCATTCATCGCGGCATAGGCGATCCGTTCATCTTCTTCTTCCGACAATCCGCTAACGCCAATTCCTCCAATTACTTTTTCCTGATGTCGTATGGTAACCCCACCGCCAAAGCCTGTAATGCCTGGATCTCCCCAAAAAGCCGGTGGCCGATCGTTTTCCAGCATATACTGTCCCATGAGTTTAGTGTCTTTTCTATCGCGTGCGGCAGTATAAGCTTTATTGTGCGCAATACGCGATGACGCCGGACTGGCTCCGTCCATGCGCAGAAAGGAAATGAGTTCTCCTTCAGGCCCACAGATGGCAACGGCTACTTCTTTTTTTATTTCCTTGACCTGGAGTACAACGTTGTTGATCATTTGTAATGCCTCGCCGGAACTTACTTTTTCGAATTGGAACATAAGGTGCTTTGTAGAGGTTCTTGGTGTTTAGAATCACGAGGGTGAAAGCATGACAAGATAATGTCTCTCCTTAGATTATCAAATGCTGAAGGGTGCATTTCATATTGTTATATTTTAGTTGCTCAGGTTTTTTTTAACACTATTAATTGGACTAAATTTAATCAACATATGCTTCGAAATCCTCGACTAATATTCGGTGCGCAGCTTTTTATCTTTTGGCTAAGTGGTCTGAGTCTATTGGCGGGCACGCAAGGCAAATCCAATAATGATTCGCTGCAGCCCGGGGAAAGCGATCAACCCTATCATGTGATCGAACTGGAAATGTCTACTGCTCATTATAAGAAGGTACAATCTGCTCAAGGCCAAAAACTCTACCTTGAAAACACGACCTTAAAATTTAACGGGAAACCTGTATCCCTAAAGGAAATACATCTTCATGGCAAATCAACCCTGTATTACGAACGCAAAAGTTTTTCCGTTGACGCTTCTGAAAAAATAAAGATTTGCAAGGAAGGCTGCAAACCCATGGATGCGTTTTATCTGGTGAGCCTTTCTATGGACAGAAACTACTTCCACAACAGGCTATGCTTTGACTTGTTAAAGGAATTGAACCTTTTTCATTTGCAATACAAATATGCTGAAGTAAAAATTAATGGGAATTCACAAGGAATTTACCTGCTGCTCCAGCGACCCCAGGATTGGAGCATAAAAACTGTTGAATCACCTTCCATTATAAGACGCGGGCTCAATCATGTGATTGACAAGCAGAGATTTGAAAAAGGCATCGACAAAAATACAGCTAAAGTGTATCGTCATCAGTTTAATTCAATTTACAAACTGATAGATCAGTATTCCGGTGAAGATCTTTATGCCAGGCTAAATGAAATCCTGCACGTGGAGGATTACCTTCGATGGCTCGCCTTTAATTATATTGTCAGGGATGGAGACTACAGTGATGAACTTTATTTCTATATCGACCCTAAAACCAAACGTTTCAGAATCATCCCCTGGGATTATGACGATATTTTCAAAGCGGGACCTCACGAAGGAATAGAAGTATGGAAAAGTAAAATGGATCCGTCGTCCTTGATTTTTTCCGCTGAAGATGAACTGGATGTAAAAATTGCCCATGATCCCTATTTATATGATCAATATTTACGCTGCTTATCAAGCGTAATGGAAGAGCTCAAGGAAGAAAAGGTAGAATCAGTAGTTAATAAAATATATGAAGACTTATCTCCTTTATTCAAATCCGACGAAATAATACAGGCTGCATCAAAGGATGGATACAAAACATCCCTTGAAAATCTTCGTGTTGATATAGTGAGTGTGAACCAGTACTTTAACAATATGAGGGCCACGCTGATTAAAAAAAACGTTATTAAGTGATAA
>Ga0184629_10000321_pt1 | contig 21359 bp, 19 predicted proteins | sample PLM4_32_b1_FD_133158 | JGI IMG/M metagenome (GOLD analysis project Ga0184629, IMG submission 133158) | Groundwater sediment microbial communities from an aquifer in East River, Colorado, USA - PLM4_32_b1 | ecosystem: Environmental > Terrestrial > Soil > Riparian zone | place: USA: East River...
GATCCCGGTTGCGCCCGCGCCGATGATCACGACGTCGGCTTCGCGGTCCCAGCGCGTCGGCGCCTGCGGTGCCTGTGCCACGGCCGGCGTAATCAAGCCGCCGGTCGCAACCGCTGCGCCCGCAAGACCTGCGTTCCTGATCAGGTCGCGGCGTGTGACGTTGTCTTTCTTCATCCTGCTCTCCCGAGAGTCTTCTCAATCACTTCCACGCCGCGTAGACCGGCTTCGCCACGAGTTGCTGCGGATTGGCGCCGGCCCGCGGACGGAATTTCTGCACGCGGCCGGTATCCACTTCGGCGACGTAGAAATTGCCTTCCTGATCGACCGTAAACCCGTGCACGCCCCAGAAGCCGCCGGGGAAATCACCCCACACGCCCCACGCGTAGAGGAAGTGCCCGTCGAGATCGTATTTCAGCATCTTCGACGTGCCGCGATCATACGCCCACAGCGTGCGGTCCGAGCCGATCTGGATCAGATGGATGTCGGAGGGATCCTCACCGAAGCTCCATTCGCGCAAATATTTGCCGTTCTCGTCGAACACCTGGACGCGATGGTTGCCGCGGTCGTTGACGAACACCTGGCGCGTCTGCGGATCGACCGTGATGCCGTGCACGTTGTTGAAATAGGCGGGACGCTTGTCGCTCGGCGGGGTGCCCTTCTGGCCCCACGCCATCAGGAACTTGCCGTCCTTGTCGAACTTGGCGACGCGCGTGCCGTTGTAGCCGTCGGCGACGAACATCGTGCTGTCGGGCAGCCAGGCGAGATAGGTCGGCCGGTTGAAATGCGTGCCGTCGGCGCCGGCCACATCGCGCGTGCCGATCGTCTGCACGATGCGCTTGCCGTCGTTGGTCATCTTGTAGACGACGTGGCTGTGGTCATCGACGATCCAGACGTGCTTCTCCGGATCGTAGGGATTGACCGCGATGAAATGCGGCCGCTTCAGGATGCTGTCGTACTGCGTCCAGCGCTCGATAATGTTGCCGTTGCCGTCGAACACGACGATGCAGTTCTCCCACTGCGCATCCACGCCGAGCTTGCCGCCCGCTGCGGCCCAAGCCTTCATGCCGTCTTTTGGGTCCTGACCGGTGCCGCCGGCACCCGGAGGCGAGGACACGGTCGCGTCGCGCCACGGCAAACGGCCCACGGGGAATTTGATGCTGGGGCCCATGTCCGACAGCGTCTTGGTGTCGGGCCGCTTGATGTTCGGCAGTTCGCCGCGGAACAGCGCATAGATGCGGTTGGGGCTCTCGGCGAAGATCGCTTGGCCCGCGCCATAGGTCCACTTCTCGTTGCCCGGGAGGGTGCTGATGTCCTTCGGCCAGCCCTTGACCACCTCGTAGGGGCCGAAAATGTCCTGCCCGCCGACCTGACCCGGCACGGAGGCGAAGGTCACGCCCTTCACGGCCTCGACCGCCGAGGTCGTGGTTGCGGACATGAGGCCGACCAACCCACCGGCTAGACCCGCGGCAACGGCCAAAGCAGCACTGCGCATAAATTCCCTCCCTGAAATTTGGCGGGAAGGTAGCACAACTGGTCACCGCCATCTAAGGATGAGAAAGGACGCTCCACACGTCCAGACCCGGGTTGCTGCACCGGAATCGCCTCGTTGCAGGAACCACGTATTCAGTGTATGGTGAATGTATGGCACGTATGATTTCGACCACGGTTCGCCTGCATGAGGAAGATGTTCGCGCTTTGAAGCGAGCTCGCGCTGCTGGTCATTCCGCCTCGGACCTCGTCCGCAAAGGTTTGCGGGTCGTTGCTTCACGTTACTATACAGGCCGTCGGCCACCCTCGACTAAGCTCTTTGAGTCGACTGACGCGAAACTCGGAGATGAGTCCGAGCTTTTCAGAGACCTTGAAGATTAGCCGGCCGCTGATTGCTGACACCGGCGGTCTCCTTCGAGCACTCGCGCGCACTCCTGATGGCAGTTCCAGTTTTCCAGAATATGAAGCAGCCCTAACAGCGGCGAGTCTCGTTATCGTGCCGGGATTGGTACTCGCTGAAGTGGACTATTTCTTGCGAGAACAGCGGGTGGTTATGCGTAAACTGATTGCCGAGATTTTCGACCCAGCGACACGGTACGAATACGAACTGCCCTTGCCATCCGATATTGTTCGCGCGCTTGAACTTGACGCCAAGTTCAAGGACCTCCAACTCGGCTTAGTGGACGGCACTGTGGCGGCCGTGGCGGAACGGCGGAAAGTCTATCGGGTGCTCACAACGGATCGGCGCGACTTTAGTGCTCTTCGTATCGGCCCGCGCCTCTCGCAAACGATTGAAGTGCTCCCGTAGGCGACATTTATGCCACCCGGCACAGGCAGTTGGGAATTCTGGATCGACCGCGGCGGCACCTTCACCGACATCGTCGGGCGTGCGCCCGCGGGCGAGCTCGTGACCCTGAAACTGCTCTCGGAGAACCCCGAGCACTACGCCGACGCCGCCTCCGCCGGCATGGACGCGCTGATGGCGCGCCACGGCGAAGCACCGGTTTCAGCAGTACGGATGGGAACGACCGTCGGCACCAATGCGCTACTCGAGCGCAAGGGCGAGCCGACTGTGCTCGCGATCACAGCGGGCCACAAGGATGCGCTCCGCATCGGCACGCAGAACCGGCCGAAGCTCTTCGCGCTCGAGATCGTGCTCCCCGAACTGCTCTATTCGCACGTGATCGAGATCGGCGAGCGGATGACGGCCGAGGGCGAGATCATCCGCCCGCTCGACGAGACAGCCGCGCGCGCCGCACTCGCGGACGCTTACGACGAAGGCTATCGCGCGGTCGCGATCGCGCTGATGCATTCGTACCGCTATCCCACGCACGAGAAGCGGCTCGCAGAGATCGCGCGCAAGATCGGCTTCTCGCAAATCTCCGCGAGCCACGAGGTGAGCGGCCTGATCAAGCTGATCGGGCGCGGAGATACGGCCGTCGCCGATGCGTATCTGTCGCCCGTGCTGCGCCGCCATATCGACAGGACGCGGGCGCGGCTCAGGAGCGGCACGCGGTTGTTCCTCATGCAGTCGTCCGGCGGTCTCGCCGAAGCCGACGCGTTCCGCGGCAAGGACGCGATTCTCTCCGGACCCGCAGGCGGCGTGGTCGGCATGGTGGCGGCCGCGCGCGCGGCAGGTTTCGATCGCGTGATCGGCTTCGACATGGGCGGCACGTCGACCGACGTGTCGCATTTCGCCGGTCGCTATGAACGCACGCACGAGACCTCGATCGCCGGCGTACGCCTGCGCATGCCGATGCTCGATATCCGGACGGTGGCGGCGGGCGGCGGCTCGATCTGCCGGTTCGACGGCATGCGGCTGCGCGTAGGGCCGGAATCGGCAGGCGCCGTGCCGGGCCCCGCCTGCTATCGCAGCGGCGGTCCACTCACCGTCACCGACTGCAATCTGATGCTCGGCCGGCTCCAGCCGGAATTCTTCCCGCACGTGTTCGGGCCAAGCGGCGACGAACCGATCGACCGCGAGATCGTCGTCGATCGCTTCAAAGCACTCGCCACCGAGATCGGAGACGCAACGGGAAAACCAGCGTCGCCAGAAGAGATCGCCGAAGGGTGTCTCGTCATCGCGGTCGAGAACATGGCGCGCGCGATTCGGCAGGTTTCGATCGAACGCGGCCACGACGTCACTGGCTACGTGCTCAATGCCTTCGGCGGCGCGGCGGGCCAGCACGCCTGCATGGTCGCCGACCGCCTCGGCATCAAGCGCGTGATGATCCATCCGCTTGCGGGACTGCTCTCGGCTTACGGTATCGGGCTTTCCGAGATGCGCCTCATCCGCCAGCAGACGGTGAACATCGCGCTCGACGGCGCAGACGCGCGCTTGCGCCGAACCGCGGACGTGCTCGGCGCAGAGGCGCGCTGCGCGCTCGAAGCGCAGGGCGTGCCAGCCGATCAGATCGAAACCGTGACAACAGCAGAGCTCCGCTATGATGGCATCGACTCGATACTCACGGTTGCCCTCGCAGCGCCGGATGCGATGCGCGCTGCGTTCGAGACGCTGCACCGCGCGCGCTTCGGCTTCATCAGCGATGACAAGCGGATTATCGCGGACACCATCTCAGTCGAAGCCATCGGCGCCACGCCGAACTCTTCCTCCCCCGATTTCGGGGGAGGTGCTCGCGAAGCAAGCGGAGGGGGGACCGCACCAATCGCACGCGTCCGGGCGCGCATGGCGGGAGAAGAACGCGACACGCCGCTCTACGATCGCGACGCGCTCGCGCAGGACGTTTCCATCCCGGGCCCTGCGATCATTCAGGAGGCGAACGCGACCACGATCGTCGAACCCGGCTGGCGCGCTTCCGTCGACGCTCCCCGAAATCTCATCCTCGACCGCGTCGAGCCGGTGCCCTCGCGGCAAGCGATCGGCACCGATGTCGATCCGGTGATGCTCGAAGTGTTCAACAATCTCTTCATGGCGATCGCCGAAGAAATGGGGCTCGCGCTCCAGAACACTGCCTCTTCCGTGAACATCAAGGAGCGGCTGGATTTCTCCTGCGCGCTGTTCGATGTCTCAGGCGCGCTGATCGCGAACGCGCCGCACATTCCGGTGCATTTGGGCTCGATGGGCGATTCAGTGCGCACCATCATCGCCGCGCGCGGCAACAACGCGGACGGTCGCGGCATCCGACCGGACGACGTCTATGTGCTCAACGCGCCCTATCACGGCGGCTCGCATCTCCCCGACGTCACGGTGATCATGCCCGCCTTCGACGCCGACAGTGAACTGGTCGCCTTCGTCGCCTCGCGCGGCCATCACGCCGATATCGGCGGAATCACACCCGGCTCTATGCCGCCGTTCAGCCGCGTGGTCGAAGAGGAAGGCGTGCTGATCGACAATTTCCTTCTCGTCGACGAGGGCCGCTTCCGCGAGCAGGAGACCTACGACCTGCTGGCTTCCGGCGCCTACCCCGCGCGCAACCCGCGCCAGAACATCGCCGATCTGAAAGCACAAGTCGCCGCCTGTGTGAAGGGCACCACCGAGCTGCGCGCTCTGATCGTGGCGTATGGCCGCAACACGGTGCACGCCTACATGCGCCACGTGCAGGACAATGCGGCCGAATGCGTGCGCCGCGTGATCGATCGCTTGAGCGACGGCGCCTTCGCCTGCGAGATGGACAACGGCGCGGTCGTGAAGGTGGCGATCACTGTTGATCGCGAAGCGCGCACGGCACGCGTCGATTTCAGAGGCACCACGGCGCAAGTCCCGAACAATTTCAACGCGCCGCTGTCCGTCTGCCGCGCCGCAGTGCTCTACGTCTTCCGCACGCTCATCGAGGACGAGATTCCGCTCAACGATGGCTGCATGCGGCCGATCACGCTTATCGTGCCCGAGGGTTCGATGCTCAACCCGCGCTATCCCGCGGCCGTCGTTGCGGGAAACGTCGAGACCAGCCAGGCGATCACGGATGCGCTCTACGGCGCGCTCGGCGTCGAGGCCGCCGCACAAGGCACGATGAACAATTTCACCTTCGGCGACGGCCACGTGCAGTACTACGAAACGGTCTGCGGCGGCGCGGGCGCGGGCGACGGCTTCAACGGCGCAAGCGCGGTGCACACGCACATGACGAACACGCGTCTCGCCGATCCCGAGATTCTGGAATCCCGCTTCCCTGTCCTGCTCGAAGAATTCTCCATCCGCGAAGGATCGGGCGGACGCGGCCTGTTCGAGGGCGGCAACGGCGCCGTGCGCAAGATCAAATTCCGCAAGGCGATGAGCGCGGCTATCCTCTCGAACCGCCGGCGCGTCTCACCCTTCGGGCTGAACGGCGGCGGCGACGCGCTTCCCGGTCGCAATTACATCCTGCGCTGCGACGGCACGATCGAGGAGCTGAAGGCGACCGGCGTGGCCGAGATGCAATCCGGCGACGTGTTCGTGATCGAGACGCCCGGCGGCGGCGCCTTCGGCGCGCCCGAGCCGGATTAGCTCCCGCCTCTTGCTTCCATTCGCGCGAGATTGATCCGATAGGAGACCGCGCCATAGGTCGCCACGACATAGGGCACGATATAGGTCAGGACGATCTTCGCGATGTTCACGTCCCCGCCGGCCAACAAGGCATCGCCCTGGTTGATCAGGTTCAAGATCGACCCCACGATTACGCTGACGATCAGCGACCGGCGCGGAACGCCCCCCGAGACGCAATAGACCCAGTATTGTTTCCATGATTTCATCAAGCGCCCCGAAGTCCCCCTGTCCCGCCATGCCATGTTCATAGGCGAGCGGCGGTCAATGATCCAGATGCGATAAGGCGGATGCCATGACCCTGACGTTGCTTGGCGTGCTGGTCATCGTCCTGGGCTTCGCGGCGCGGCTCAATCCGCTGCTGGTCGTCATCGCCGCGGCCATCGTCACCGGTCTCGCCGGCGATCTCGATCTTCTCGCGGTCATCTCGGCTTTCGGCCGCGCCTTCAACGAGAACCGCTATGTCGCCGTCGTCTTCATCGTGCTCCCCGTGATCGGCGCGCTCGAACGCGCAGGGCTGCAGGAGCGCGCGCGCAGCTTCATCCTGAGCCTCAAGGCGATGACCACGTTCCGCCTGCTTGCGCTCTACATGCTCGCGCGCCAGATCGCGGTGGCGCTCGGTCTCATTTCTTTCGGCGGACAAGCGCAGTGGTGCGGCCGCTGATCGCGCCGATGGCCGAAGCCGCGGCGGAAGCCCAGTTTGGCCCCCTGCCCGCTTCGACGCGAGAGCGCATACGCGCGCAAGCAGGCGCGGCAGAGAACGTCGGTTACTTCTTCGGCGAGGACATCTTCATCGCCATCGGCTCGATCCTTCTGATGCGCGGCTTCCTGCAGCAGAACGGCATCCTGGTCGAGCCGCTCGAGCTCTCGGTGTGGGCGATCCCGACCGCGATCTCGGCCGCAATCATCCATTGCGCGCGGCTCTATCTCTTCGAGCGCAAGCTCAAGAACGCAGCCGCCGCACGCGAGAAAGCGCGCACGTGATCGGACTCCTTCCCGTCTATCTGCTCGCAGGCCTTGTGTTCGGCGCGATCGCTATCTTGAGCGCGCTTGACCGCGCCAATCCCAAGCGCTGGGCGAATGCCGCATTCTGGGGCCTCTTCGCGACGAGCTTCCTTTTGGGCGACCATCTCGGCGATCTCGGCAATGGCGTGCTGGTGATTTCGATGGTCGTGATCGCAGGGATCGTCGGCCTCGGACAGGGCCGCGCGCGCAACTCCAACATGGAGATGCGCAATTCGCTCGCGCAGCGCCACGGCAACAGACTGTTCGTGGCCGCGCTGGCAATCCCGACCATGACGCTGATCGGCGCGCTTACCTTCCCACGCATCGTGATCGGCGGCGCGCCGCTGTTCGATCCCGCGCAAACCACCCTCGTCGCCTTCGCCTGCAGCGTCATCCTCGCGATGGCGCTCGCGCGGCTGATGCTGGGCGAGCGCGTGCCGGCGGCGCTCGACGAGGGGCGGCAACTTCTCGACCTGCTCTCGTGGGCCGCGCTGCTGCCGCAGATGCTCGCAGCACTCGGCGCGGTGTTCGCGCTCGCGGGTCTCGGCACCGCGGTCGGCGATCTCGTCGCGCAAGCGATCCCCGCCGACAGCCGCTTCGCCACGGTCGCGGCCTACACCTTCGGTATGGCGATCTTCACCGCGATGATGGGCAACGCCTTCGCCGCGTTCCCGGTGATGACCGCCGGCATCGGGCTTCCGCTCATCGTGATGAAGTTCGGCGGCGATCCCGTCGTGATGGCGGCGATCGGCATGCTGTCGGGATTCTGCGGCACGCTCACGACCCCGATGGCGGCGAATTTCAACCTCGTGCCCATCGCGCTTCTTGGCATCCAGGACCGCTATGCGATCATCAAGGCGCAGATCCCGACGGCGATCCTACTGCTCATGACCAATACGGTGCTGATGTATGTCTTCGTCTTCTGACACGACGCTCGATCTCGCCACCGCGTCGCGCTTCGCGGCGATCGCGCTCGGCCATGTCAGGCGCGAGCAGCCCAACGTCATCGCGCATGTCTCGCCGCGCACCATCCATCCGATCTTCTACGGCAGCTACGATTGGCATTCCTGCGTGCACTCCTATTGGCTGCTCGCCACGCTCTATCGGCTCTTTCCAAAGCTGCCCCAGCGGGACGCGATCGCGGCGCTGTTCACCGATGCGCTGACCGCAGGTAAGGTTGAAGTCGAACGCACCTATCTCGAACGCGCAACTGCGCGTGGCTTCGAGCGCCCTTATGGCTGGGCGTGGTTTCTTATGCTCGAAGCCGAGCTCCTTCGGCACAAGGACCGCGACAGCAAGGCTTGGGGCAACGCGCTCAAGCCGCTCGCGCAGCTGTTCGCGACCCGCTTGCGCGAGCATCTGCCGAAGCTCACCTATCCGGTCAGGAGCGGTGTCCACAGCTCGACCGCCTTCGCGCTCGCGCTCGCCCACGAGTATGCGAGCGCGCACGACAAGCCGTTCGCGCAGCTGATCCGGCAAAAGGCGCGCACCTGGTACGCGAACGATCGCGACTGTCAGGCGTGGGAGCCCTCGGGCGAAGACTTCCTCTCGCCCGCGCTCACAGAGGCCGAATGCATGCGCCGCATTCTTCCCCCTCGCGAATTCCAGCGCTGGTTCGCGCGCTTCCTCCCGCGCCTGCAAAAGCGCGAACCCGCCACGCTGTTCAAGCCGGCAGTCGTTTCAGATCGCAGCGACGGCCGCATCGTCCATCTCGACGGCCTCAATCTTTCTCGCGCCTGGTGCTGGCGCAATATCGCTGCGTCGCTGCCCGCACGGGCGCCTTTACGCAAGATCGCGCTGCAAGCCGCGCGCGATCATCTCGCCGCGAGCCTGCCTCAGGTCAGCGGCGACTACATGGGCGAGCACTGGCTCGCCACCTTCGCGCTGCTCGCCCTTCTCGCCGGTGACTAAGACCCGAGAAACACCAGCCGTACGAAGCTGCGGTGGATCATCACCTGCTCGGGCAGGTGCTTGGGCTGCGCCAGCGACTTGCTCAGGGTGATCCCGCCATCGATGACCGCCGACAGCATGTCCGCCATCACGTCGAGATTGACCTCGATCTTGGGCGGGTAGCGCTTTGCGATCAGTTCGAGCCGCTCGCGGAATCGCGCCCGCCACCGGCGCATGCGCAGCGCGACATCCTCTCGCTCACCCTGCTTCACGCCGCCATTCGCGCCGGCTTGAAGCCGGTGGCGGAGGCCCTTGCGGCCGAGCGCCTCGCCCATAAGCCCGAAAGTCCCTGGGCCCGCGCACTGTCCCAGCGCGCCCGCGCCATTGGGACACGGGCGGCGGCCTGAAACCTCAGTCGCCGCCGTTGCCATGGGAATTCATGGTTAACGGCGGGTGGCACGCCCCTTGCGAGATTTCAGGTGTTCGCAACAGGGTGGGCCAAAAATGCGCAATAAGTCGTTCCAGATCAGCTCGAAATACGACGTGAGCACGCGCCAGGATCCGACCTTCGCACGCGCCGTGGACAGCATTCGCAGCGTTCTGGGCATCCGTCAGCCGGTCATGGTCACGGTGCGCAGCGGCCGCCGGCATCCCACCCGCCTGCACGCCCGCTTGTCCGAGATCAAATCGCGTTAAAGCCGTCCGCCGCCCGTAGCGAAGATATCGTCGAGCACGCGGACGAGCACTTTGTCGGAATCGAACTGATCGATCGCAACTTCGCGCGCAGCCGCCGCATGTGAGCGGTAATCGCCCTCGATCAATCGACGCGACCGCCTGTTCCAAAGTGTCGAACGCGAACAGGCCCGTTCCCACCGGCACCGTCGAGATAGCAATCCCGAGACTGCGCTCGCCCACCGACAGCGCGCCTTCCTGCTGCGACAAGAATCGTTGAAGTTGCTCAGCCCCGTAATCCGGGCGTCTTGCGGGAGCCGTACATTGGGCGGCAGGTGGATGTCGTCGGACGCCAACGCGAGCTCTCCCGCTGATGCCAATCGGGTGCCAGCTTAAGCGCAAAACCCGCGCAAGGCGGCCCGCAAGCCGGCCCCCCTCCCCCTCGTGCGCTTGAGCGAAATGCACTACCCTTGCGCAAAATAAGACCCAAGGGAGCACAGCATGAGGAAGGCGATCTTCACCGTCGCGCTCGCGACCGCAACGGCGGGCGCGATGGGGGCCGCAGCATGGTCGGCACAGCAATCCGAGCAGCCGGGTTCAGGCTTTCAGCCGAAGGCGTATTTCATCATGCCGCTCGAGAAGGATCCTTCCCGCATCGTGCGGCTGCAGAATGTCACGCTTCCTCCGGGCGCCGCGAACCAGTTCCATCGCCACCCCGGCGATCAGTGGTGGGCGGTGCAAGAAGGCGAAGTCACCTACACGGTCAAGGGACAGGAACCGCGAAAAATGCGCCCAGGCGATTGGGTTTATGTCCCGCGTGGCACGGTCCACCGCAATCAGAATCTCTCGGGCTCGATGGCGCGCTCGATCGAGCTCAACATCACCGACAAGGACGCGCCGCAGACCGAAGTCGTGAAGTGACGCGCTCAACCCGCGCTTCGAACGGACAACACGGAGGATCCCATGTATCGCGCTATCGCTCTCGCTCTTGGTGTTCTTGCGTTTACTGCATCGGGTGCCGCGCTCAGCCAGAACAATAGCGGCAATCTGCAAATCCATTGGGTCGACGTCGAAGGCGGCGCGGCCACGCTGTTTGTCGCGCCGACCGGCGAGTCCCTTCTGTTCGACACCGGATATCCCGGCAATGGCGACCGCGACGCGAAGCGTATCTACGCCGCAGCCCAGAAGGCGGGCTTGAAACAGATCGATCATGTCGTGATCAGCCACTGGCACGGCGATCATGTCGGCGGTCTCGCCGCGCTGTCGAAGATGATCACCTTGGGCAAATTCTACGATCACGGCAACGCCGTCGAGCAGGCCGATCGTGAACGGCTGGACAGCTATAAGACGATCGCCGGCAATAAGCGGACGATCCTGAAAGCGGGCGACACGATACCCTTAGGCGGCGGCGCGACCTTCCGCGTGCTCGTCTCCGAAGGTCCGGTGATTTCGACACCGATCAACGGTGGCGGTCCCAACCCGCTCTGCACCAACGCCGTGAAGCAGGAACCGGCGGGCGCTGAGAACATCCGCATGGTGGGGCTCTCGCTCACCTACGGCGATTTCAAGTTCGCGAGCCTGGGCGATCTCGACTGGTCGCGCGAGCTCGAGCTCGCCTGCCCCGTCAACAAGATGGGCACGGTCAATCTCTACACCATCAATCGCCACGGCGGTCTCGACAATTCCGGGTCGCCCGCGCTCTTGGGCGCCATCCGCCCCCAGGTGATCGTCGTCAACAACGGCCCGCGCAAAGGCTTGGGCGCGAAGGATGAGCGCACGCGGGTGATCAGCACGCCCGGCACCGCGCCGTACGAACCGATCGGCTATCTGCGGCTGAAGGGCACGCCGGGCGTAGAAGACGTCTGGCAGGGCCATCTCTCCATGATCGACGGCAATCCCGCCCACAACGCGCCGCAGAACATGATCGCGAACCTCGAAGACAACACTGTCGACCATCCGGGCAACCTGATCAGCGCCTCGGTCACGCGCGATGGAAAGTTCACGCTGACCAACGCCCGCACCGGCTTCAGCAAGACCTACACCGTAAGGAAGTAAGCCGCCCGGACCTATCGAGTGTTTGAATGCGCGTTCGTGAATTCGCAGCCTTTGCCGGCGCGGCCTTCTTCGCCACAGCGATAGCCGCGCCGCTTGCGTCTTCTGCGCCGGCAACGCCCCAGACCGTCGATCTCGAGCTCGTGCTCGCGACCGACAACTCGCAGAGCATCGATCGCAGCGAAGCCCTGCTCCAGCGCCAGGGCGTTGCCGCCGCCTTCAAGCATCCCGATGTCGTGCGCGCGATCCAGTCAGGCACCTATGGCCGCATCGCGGTCGCCTATGTCGACTGGTCGAGCCTGCCTTACAGCCGGCTCACCATCGATTGGCGCATCGTCTCCGACAAGGCGAGCGCGGATGCGTTCGCCGATGCGCTCCTCCGTGCGCCGTTCTATTTCGGTCAGGGCACCGCGATCGGTGAGACCATGCAGCTTGCCGCACAGATGATCGAGACGAACGCGATCGAAGGCACGCAGAAGAGCATCGATATTTCCGGCGACGGGCCGAACAACACGGGACCGCCGGTCTACAGCGCGCGCGACGAGATCGTGGCCAAGCGCATCACCATCAACGGGCTTCCCGTGATCAGCACGGGCGAATACGGCCAAGGCGACTGGGGCATGTATTACGGAAAGCTCGAGGACTACTACGTGAACTGCATCATCGGCGGTCCGCGCGCCTTCGCGATTCCGGCCAAGGGCTTCGAGGAATTCGCCCAAGCCGTCCGCCGCAAGCTCGTGCTCGAGATTTCCGACGCGAGCCCCAACGCGCGTGTGATTCCGGCGGCCAGCGCACCCTTGGCTCCTCAGCCGCCGACGCTTCGCCCTCCGGAAAACCGTAGCGCCGAGAATTGCGGCGGCCGCCTCCGCTTCTTCTGAAAACCAAGGGAAACACGAAGAGCACCAAGGAGACACAAAGTGCACAATGACTTCGTGACCTTGGTGTTGTCTTTGTGACCTTCGTGTTACCTCTTTTCTTGAACGCCACAGCTTATCCGAGAGGGAACGAATTGCGCCTGAAATTCTGCATCGTTTTCGCAGTCGTCTCGGCGTTGGCAGCCTGCGGACCGAGCGAAGACGCGTCGAAAGGGGAGACGGTGCCCGCGCAAGCCGAACCCGCGGTCGACATCATCCCCACGCTCGTCAAACGCCTCGATCTCGCACGCTACAAGGCGACGATCAAAGGGCTCACGCAATTCGGTGATCGCTTGCAGGGCACCGATCGCAATCGCGCGGCGGTCGATTGGATCGAGGGTGAGCTCAAGAGCTACGGCTGCACGACCGAGCGTTTCATTTATGAGTACCCGCCGCCCGAAGGTCCGACCCCTGTTCCACCTGCAACCGCGGCGGTGAGCGACCCGCCGCGTGCCGTCGGCGGCGGGCGCCCGCGCGGCGTTCGCGTCCCGACCTCGCCCCCGCTCTCGCAGGCCGACGCCACGCGCACCGCCGCCCTCGATGCGCAGACCGATGGGCGTTTGCGCGAGCTCAACGCGCAAGCATCCGTGGATGGCCCGCGCCAGCAGGTCTACTGCACGAAGGTCGGCACGATGCGGCCCGATGAGATGTACATCGTCAGCGCACACATGGACGGTCGCGGCTTCGGCGAGGCGGCGAACGACGACGGCTCGGGCACCGCTCTCGTGATGGAGCTCGCACGCATCCTCAGCAGCGCGGATGTCGAGACCGAGCGCACCATCCGCTTCATCCTCTGGAACAACGAGGAGACCGGTCTCAACGGCGCGCGCGCCTACGTCGAAGAGCGACAATCGCTGCAGGGCAAGGAGAACCCTGCGGGGTCCGGAGCCTATCCCGAGCCCAAATGGCTCGGCATGATCCAGCACGACATGATGCTGTTCGATCACGGCGCGCCGCGCGCGGACGGCACGGTCAGTCCCGAACAGCGCGCCGAAGCCGACGTCGACATCGAATTCCAGTCGAGCTCGAAGATGACGACGCAATCGCAGGCGCTCGCCTGGGCGCTTCACGCCGCGAACGAGAAGTATGCGAGCGACTATCCCGCCACCGTCGGCAATCACATGACGAATACGGACTCGAACCCATTCATGGATGTGGCGCCGGCCGTCTCAATGCGCGAGAACGAGCGCGGGGTGCATATCGGCAGCGGCTGGGATCCGCATTGGCACCAGCCGACAGACATCTATGCCAATTTCACCGATAACGATTTCCTGCTCGGCCTCAATGCGGCGCAGACGACACTCGGCGCCGTCGCCCAACTCTCGGGCGCGCGATTGAAGGAGTAGCCCCCCTCGCCTCTCCGCATTGCGGGCAGAGCCGTCAGCGTCCGAGTGAGCCCCACACCACTTCTTATAGGTTGTCGGAGCTGTTAAGTTCGCGTGGACCAATTCGGGGGCAATTGGCCATGCGGCTCACCAGTGCATCGATCATCACGGCGTCCGCTCTGATCGTGGCGAACGCAAGCGCGCACGCTGCTTCGGCTGCGAGTTGCGCCGATCTCGTGCGCCTCAAGGTCGCTCCGAGCGAAATCGGTCTGCCGAGCGGCGGCGCCACGATCGCTTCCGCGGAAATCGCAACCGTCCCCGCCGATCCGAAATCACCGGGCGCCACGCGCGAGTTCTGCAAAGTGCTCGGCGCGATCGCGCCCGTCGATCCGAACGCGCCGCCGATCAATTTCCAAGTCAACCTGCCGCTCAACTGGAACGGCAAAGCCGTCCAATACGGCGGCGGCGCATACAATGGAGTCCTGATCACCGGGATTCCGCCATTGCGAGACGCGAAATTCGACACGCCGGTCCCGGTCGCGCGCGGCTTTGCTACGTGGGGAACGGATTCAGGCCATGAAGCCGCCAAATTGCCGGAACCCTCGGCCTTTGCGCTGAATGACGAAGCCCTGACGAATTACGCCTACGCATCATACAAAAAAACGCGCGACATAGGCCGCCGCATCGCGATGCAGTTCTACGGCAGGCCGCCGTCCAAAATTTTCTATTTCGGAGGTTCTGAAGGCGGCCGCGAGGCTCTGACAATGGCGCAGCGCTTTCCGAACGATTTCGACGGGATCGTGAGCGTCGTTCCAGCCATCAACTTTATGGGCACCCTGGCAGCGGAGATCCAAACCGGCATCGCTCAGCAGAACGGCGGTTGGTTGAACTCCGCGAAGGTCGCCACGCTCGGCAAGGCCGTCAATGTAGCCTGCGATGCTGTGGACGGGCTCGCGGATGGCGTCATCAGCGCTTACGAGAAATGCGTAGGCGCATTCAATCCCAGCGCACTGCGCTGTCCAAACGGAGCCGACTCTGGAGATCACTGTCTCCCTGATGCACAGATCGCCGCCGTCGAAACGCTGCATCGCCCCACGGAGCTCCCGTTCGCTTTGGCAAATGGCTTAACGTCTTATCCGGGTTGGAATTATGGAGGCGAAGATCAACCGGGCGGAATGGTGCGGAACATATCAGGGCCGCAGCCTGCGAGGTTCCCGGAGCGGTCTCCGGAGGCGCAGGGAATCCATTGGACGCACGGCAATAGCGGCGTTCGCTATTTCATCGCGAGAGATGCGACGTTCGATCCATTTAATTTCTCTCCGTCAAAATTCTCCGATCGCATCCGTCAATTGTCCGAAATATTGGATGCGACCGATCCTGACCTCTCAGCGTTCCTGTCGCACGGCGGCAAGCTGATCCTTAAAGCCAATGGCGCCGATTTCTCGCTCAGTCCCTTTCAAGTGATCAACTACTACAAATCCGTCGTCGCCAAGATGGGGCAGACGCGCGCGGACCAATTCATACGGTTTTATGTGACGCCTGGCGTGAACCACCCGGGCGATGGTGTAACGAGTTCGGGCGAGGCGGTTCCAGCCAAGGTCGACCTCCTCGGCGAGTTGGATGCGTGGGTCGAGTCCGGCAAAGCGCCCGACACGCTGGTGCAGGTCTCTCAAGAATCGAAAGCGCCGTTCACCGTCCTCTCGTCGCGCCCGATGTGCCGCTATCCGCTCTATCCGCGCTACGACGGCCGCGGCGATCCGGAACAAGTATCGAGCTTCACGTGCACGCCGCAATGATGCGTTGCGTTCCTGACAAGAATTTCGACGAGGGTACAAGTGCAGCAACACAATCGCCCGGGCGACAAACTTACGCGCCGTGCCCTCGTTGCGGGCGCCACGGTCGGCACGCTCGCGCTCGCGGTCGATCCCGCATCGGCTCAACGCTTGCCAACGCCACCGCGCATCAAAGGTCCGCTGGTGTGGCGCGACATGGACCAGAAGGATCTCGACGAAGCGTATGACCAAGGAGTCTACGCGTTCAACCGAGACACCATCTTCGAGCGTAATGACGAAGCCAATACGTTGGCCCTGACAAGGATCGATGCGCCGCAGCGGATCGCATACGGCTCCGCCGCGATCGAGAACGTGTACATCTACCGAACCACACGTCCGAATCCGCCGACGCTGATCTTCATTCATGGCGGGGCCTGGCTCGGCGGCAGGGCGACCCAGAGCGCCTATATGGCGGAAAACTTCATCAAGGCAGGCGCCCATTTCGTCGCGGTGGATTTCAGCAATGTCAATGAAACGGGCGGCGACCTGTTCAAGATGGTCGATCAGTGCAGGCGAGCGGTCGCTTGGGTGTATCGCAACGCGGCCCGGTTCGGCGGCAGCTCCGGTCGGATTTACCTGAGCGGGCATTCCTCCGGCGCTCACCTCGCCGGCTGTGTGCTGATCTCCGAATGGGTAAAGGAAGGGCTGCCCCCTGACATCGTCAAGGGCGCGCTCCTCGGCAGCGGGATGTATGACCTCAAGCCGGTGCGGCTCTCGGCGCGCTCGACCTACGTCAAGTTCACCGATGCAATGGAGCACGAGTTGAGCGCGCAACGCCACCTCGAGTGGATACGCTCACCGCTGATCCTTACCTATGGCACGCTCGAAACGCCCGAATTTCAGCGCCAATCGCGCGACTTCGCCGCGGCGCTGACGGCGGCCGGGAAACCGGTTCGGCTCCTGGTCGGAAAGGGCTACAACCATTTCGAGACGCAGGAATCTCTTGCCAATCCCTATGGGTTCATGGGCCGCGCGGCATTGGAGATGATGAATCTCACGATATGAACGAAACGTTCCCCGCGGTCTACCGCAATCATCAGAGGCGAAGATGGAAGCCAACCCACTGAGCGACAAGCTGAGCCGGCGGGCTCTCGTAGCATCAGCTGCAGGCACGCTTGCGCTCGCGGTCGATCCCGCATCCGCTCAGCGCTGTCCCTCGACACCGCCGCCACGGACGAAGGGGCCGCTGGTCTTTCGCGACATGGATCAGCAGGACCTCGACGAGGCTTTCGACCCGTCGCTCAATGCCTTCAACAGCCAGACCGTGAATCAGAGAAGCACGGCTCTGGACATCGCCGCGCGCGGACGGCTCGGAGCACCGCTTGCCGCCGCTTACGGCACGCTTCAGATCGAGCGAGTTCTCGTCTACCGCACGAAAAGCGCCAACGCGCCGATCCTGATGTATTTCCATGACGGCAACTGGACCCAGGGCGTTGCACGCTATGCCGCGATCGCCGAAGTCGCGGTGAAAGCCGGCGCCCATTTCGCCGACGTCGACTTCAGCGGCGTCGCCGACGTCGGCGGCGATCTCAACAGGCTCGTGGATCAGTGCCGGCGTGCTGTCGGCTTCGTGTATCGCAACGCCAACAATTTCGGTGGCGATCCCAACCGCCTTTATCTTGCCGGCTTTGGTTCGGGCGCGCACCTCGCCGCCTGCGTTCTGACGACCGACTGGGCGCAGGAAGGTTTGCCCGCCGATCTCATCAAGGGCGCGTTCTTGGGCAGCGGCATCTACGACCTCAAACCCGTACGGCTGTCGAGCCGCTTCAGCGCCGTGAAATTCACGGACGAGATCGAGGAGGCCCTTAGCCCCAACAGCACGTCGATAGGATTCGCACGCCGCTCACCCTCACTTACGGAACGCTCGACACCGCCGAATACCAGCGTCAATCACGCCAGTTCGCGCTGGCACTGCAGCTGGCGGGGCGAGCTCCGCACACCGTGGTCGGAGGAGGCTACAATCACTTCGAGTTGCTGGAGACGCTGCGCAATCCCTACGGCATCAACGGCCGGGCCGCACTGGAGATGATGAACCTCGCAGTGTGAGCCGCGACGCCAGTGAGTGTTGCGAAGTCTCATGCGCGCGCTTACCGTTCCGTGCTATCCACACGCGCGACAGCGTTTCGACAAGCGGACGCGAGCGCGTCCGGGTCAGAGGAGGTCTGCAATGAAACTTCGACACATTCTCCGTTCGAGCGCGACCGCGATCGGTATGGCTGCGCTGTCCGGTGCCGCACTGACCGCATCAATCCATCCGGCACAGGCTCAAGACGCCGCGGCCACACCCGCCATCGACAACGACGACATCGGCGGACTCGTGCGCGCCCCCAATGGGCAGCCCGAAGCGGGCGTCTGGGTCATTGCCGAAACCACGGACCTGCCGACAAAGTTCGCGCGCATCGTCGTGACCGACGATCGGGGACGCTATGTCGTCCCGGACCTGCCGGCCGCGAATTATCAGGTCTGGGTGCGCGGATACGGGCTCGTCGACTCGCCAAAGCTGCGCGCCAAGCCTGGTCAACAGCTCAACATGGCGTCAGTCCCGGCGCCGAATGACGCGGCGGCTGCGCACTATTACCCGGCGATCTACTGGTACTCGATGATGAAGATTCCCGCGCAGGATCAGTTCGGTCCGAACGCGAAGAGTGGCATTCCCGCGAACCTCACGCAGATCGACTGGCTGAAGCAGGTGAAGAACATCGGCTGTGTGGGATGCCATCAGCTCGGCCAGGAAGCGACGCGCACGATCCCGGCGCAATTCGGCGCCTTCAAGTCGGGCCGGGAAGCCTGGATGCGGCGCGTCCAATCCGGCCAGGCCGCCGAGTTCATGGTCAATCCGCTCGCAGGCGACTTCGCCGGAGTGCCGTTTACTTATCTCGGTGATTGGACCGATCGCGTCGCGAAAGGCGAGCTGCCGAAGGCCAAGCCGCCGCGCCCGCAAGGCGTCGAGCGCAACATCGTCGTGACGTCATGGGAGTGGTCGACTTCGACGAGATATCTGCATGACTTGATCTCGTCCGATAAGCGCAACCCGACGGTGAACGCGTACGGGCCGCTCTACGGCTCGCCCGAATATTCCACCGACAATATGCCGATCCTCGACCCTAAGACGAACAAGGCCACCGTCTTCAAGATGCCGGTGCGCGATTCCAACATGCCGGAGTCGCTCGGCCCCGATCACGCGGCCGCCATCGCACCGAATCAGCCCTCGGCGTATTGGGGCAACGAAAAGCTCTGGGACACCAAAGCCAACAATCACAATTCCATGTTCGGCAAGGACGGCCGGATATGGCTTACCGCAAGCGTGCGCGTGGTCGACAATCCCGCGTTCTGCAAGGCGGGCTCCGCGCATCCTTCGGCAAAGGTGTTCCCGCTCGAGAAAAGCCCGCGCCAGGTCGCGGTGCTCGACCCGAAGACGATGAAGTACGATTTCATCGACACGTGCTTCGCCACGCATCATCCGCAATTCGGTTATGACGCGGACAATACGCTGTGGCTCTCGGGCACGGGTCCGGTCGCGGGCTGGGTGAACACGAAGGTCTGGGACCAGACGCACGACGCGCAGAAGGCGCAAGGGTGGTCGCCCTTCATTCTCGACACGAACGGCAACGGCAAGCGCGACGCCTATGTCGAACCCGGCCAACCCAACGATCCGGCCAAGGATCGGCGCATCGTTCCCGGCGGCGATGGGCCTTATGCGGTGATGCCGCATCCGACCGACGGCAGCATCTGGTACGCCGTCGGCGTGTTCGGCCCGTCTGCGGGCTTCGCCCGCTTCGACCCGAAGACGCAGCTGACGGAGGTCTACAACGTGCCGATGCCGGCGTTCGGCATCCGCGGCGGCGACATCGACAAGAACGGCGTGCTGTGGGGCTCGGCGTCGAGCGGCCATCTCGTCAGCTTCGATCGCCGCAAGTGCAAGGCGCCGCTGAACGGTCCCAACGCGACCGGCAATCACTGCCCCGAGGGTTGGGCCCGGTATCAGTACCCCGGTCCGGGCTTTGACGGCTTGGGCGAGAACAGCGCCGAGTCGAGCTATTACACCTGGGTCGACCAGCACAACGTGTTCGGGCTCGGCGAGAACATTCCGATGTCGACGGCGAATCTGAATGACGGCTTCGTCGCGCTCAAGGACGGCAAGTTCGTCATGATCCGCATTCCCTATCCGATGGGATTCTACGCCAAGGGCCTCGACGGACGGATCGATGATCCGCGCGCCGGGTGGAAAGGCCGCGGCCTGTGGAGCACGAACGGCGACCGCACGCCGTGGCTGATGGAGACAGGCAAAGGCTCGTCGCCGCGCGCGGTGCATATCCAGATCCGTCCCGATCCTCTGGCGCACTGATCGCTCCCGCGCACTGCTTCCCCGACATAAGCGAACTGGGGAACACGCAAGCGACCAACCGCGCCGGCCTTTGTCGTCGACGTCAGACTTTGGTCCGACTGCCGCAACCTGTCCGACACCCCTAGTTTGCCCAGAGGCGGGGCTCGGACGCTCTTGAGAGAGCGGCAAAGGAGACGTCTCCATGGCCATAGGAAAGCCTGTTCTTGGCAGTCCAGCGCGGCTCATGCTGTTGGCTGCAATGGTCGCCGCGACGCCGCTTCTCGCGCGCTGTGCGGCGGGCCCTTACGAGCCCCCAGCCGCAGCAACCGTGCAATGCGAGCAGAATGATGGCGCCTTCGCGCAGCGACTGGTCATGCCCAACGTCCCGCCTGGGTTGATGTGCCTCGAAGAAGTGGACAGGGTGAACGATGCGCTGTTCAACAGGGTGATTTTCGATGCCGATGGTTACAAGGTCGGCCGCTTCCGTCGCATCGAGACGAAAGCGCCTGGCGATGTCGTGGCCGTCGTCAGGTTAAGCCCATCGCTGCGCACGATTGCGATGCTGACGGATCATCTCCGCTTCGATCCCGCAAGAGGCGTGATCATCGCCGACCTGACGAATCGGGAGATCGATCTCATTCCGACCGGCTTTCCGTACGGGTGACTTGAGCCTCGTTCCGGCTGTACGGCGGAAGTGCTCGTGCGCGGCGACCTTTCGTGAGAGGACGCCGCGCAGGCACGCGCGAGGCGTCAGTTGACGCGGCTAAAGGGGCGATTGATGCTCGCGACGGACCCAAGGTCCGTACTCACGCCATCGACAAAGCAGGTGTTCCGGGCCACGGTCTGATGGCGGAATGCAATCCGGTCATTCGGGCCAAGGCACGCCTGATTGGTCGGGCTGTAGAAGCTGACACGCGATGGCGTGGTCATGAGCCCGTGACAAGCGCCGCGGAGCCGCACAACGTATGTGCGATTGGCCTGATCGTTGACGATGAGGGTCCGGTCATCGATCGCGCTCGAGGCGAAAATCTGATTCCTTTGCAGACAAGGACCATTTGCCTGCGCAAACGCCGCGGTCGCCAGCATAGTGCTCGCGAGGGCAGCGCTACCAACGATGAGTTTGATCATCGGCGTCCTCCAGCTCTCTCCCTCCATGGGAGCGCTGGAGCGTCACATTCCTCTCTGCATCGGTGCCATCGGACATACGACCTACGACCGGAATCTTGGCCGCTGCCCCGCCGTAAGGGCTGGTCCCGCCAGCCACGAACTGTAGAGTGCGAGCCACGGCTTGAGCGGAGGATCAAATGGCCATTCGGATAATGCCGGCAGTCGTCATCACGGCGGCGCTGCTGGTTGCGGGCTGCGGACAAGGCGCGCAGA
>Ga0184629_10000324_pt1 | contig 21226 bp, 19 predicted proteins | sample PLM4_32_b1_FD_133158 | JGI IMG/M metagenome (GOLD analysis project Ga0184629, IMG submission 133158) | Groundwater sediment microbial communities from an aquifer in East River, Colorado, USA - PLM4_32_b1 | ecosystem: Environmental > Terrestrial > Soil > Riparian zone | place: USA: East River...
AACAACTGTCCAAGAAGCAGCAGGGGCTGCTCCTGGTCACCGGCCCGACCGGTTCCGGCAAGTCGACCACGCTCGCCAGCATCATCGACAAAATCAACAGCGAGCGCCGGCGCCACATCGTCACCATCGAGGACCCGGTCGAATACATCCACCAGCACAAGAAGTGCATTGTAAATCAGCGCGAAGTGAAATCCGACACCGAGACGTTCGGGGCCGCGCTCAAGCACGTGCTGCGGCAAGACCCAGACGTGATTCTGGTGGGTGAGATGCGCGACCACGAGACCATGTCGGCGGCGCTGACCATCGCCGAAACCGGGCACCTGACGCTGGCCACGCTCCACACCAACTCCACGTTTGAGTCGATCAATCGTATCGTGGACTCGTTCCCGCCGTCGCAGCAGAACCAGGTCCGCGCGCAGCTGGCGTTCGTCCTGGAGGGAGTCCTGGCGCAGCAACTGGTGCCGCGGGCGCGCGGGCGCGGGCGCGCGCTGGTGACCGAGGTCATGGTGTGCACGCCGGCGATTCGCGCCGTCATTCGCGACGACAAGATCCACCAGATCTACGGGCTCATGCAGGCGGGACAGAAGCACGGCATGCAGACCATGAATCAGGCGCTATTCAACGCGGTGATTTCGAAGGAAATCGATCTCGACGAAGCGATGCGCAGAACCAGCGACCCGCAGGAGCTGTCGACGATGCTGGGGCAGCCGGTCGGTTCTCGATAGCACGGCGAACACGGGGAATCCCGAGGGGGTTTAGACAATGGCGACGACATACCTATGGAAAGGAAGGAGCCCGAGCGGTGAGTTGCTCTCCGGCGAGTACGCCACGGAGAACAAGGACGAGCTCGTCGGCTACCTGCGGAAGCGCAAGATCATTATTACGTCGGTCCGGGAAAAGACCAGCAAGCTCAACATGCGCCTGCCGCTCAAGGACCGCATCGGTGTAAAGGATATCAGCGTGTTCACGCGTCAGTTTGCGACCATGATCAACGCGGGTTTGCCCATGGTGCAGTGCCTCGACATCCTGTCGCAGCAGTCCGACAAGGAGTTTCTCAAGGAATCGATCGGCCGCGTCATGACGGACGTCGAGGGCGGCTCGACCCTGGCCGAAGCCATGGCCAAGCACCCCAAGATCTTCAACCAGCTCTTCGTCAACATGGTGGAAGCCGGCGAAGCGGGCGGTATTCTCGACGTGATTCTGGCCCGGCTGGCCGTGTTTCTCGAAAAGCTGGACGCGCTGCAGCGCAAGGTCAAGAGTGCCTTGACCTACCCGACGGTGGTCGCGGTCGTGGCCATCGGCGCCACCGCGTTCATGCTCATTTTCATCATTCCCACTTTTGCGAAGATGTTCTCCGACTTCGGCGGCAAGCTGCCGCTGCCGACGCAGATCGTCATCATGCTCAGCAATTTCCTGCGCAACTTCTGGTGGGCGATCATCGCGGTCGTGGTGGGCGTCATCGTCGCGATCAAGCAGTACTACAAGACCGACGCCGGTCATCTGGCGATCGATCGCATGCTCCTGAAGGTGCCGGTGCTGGGCATGGTGATCCGCAAGGGCGCGGTCGCGCGCTTCACGCGGACGCTCGGGACCCTCATTTCCAGCGGCGTCCCGATCCTTTCCGGCCTGGAAATCACGGCCCGCACCGCCGGCAACCGTGTGGTCGAGCAGGCCGTACTGGCGACCCGCGATAGCATCAGCCAGGGAAACACGATTTCAGACCCGCTCAAGCAGTGCGGCGTGTTTCCGCCGATGGTGACGCAGATGATCGCGGTCGGCGAGCAGACCGGCGCCCTCGACGAAATGCTCGACAAGATCGCGACCTTCTATGACAGCGAGGTCGACACCGCCGTCGATGCGCTGACGGCGGTCATCGAGCCCGTGATGATCGTGATCATGGGTGTGGTCGTCGGCGGCATGCTGATCGCGATGTATCTCCCGATGTTCAAGCTCGTGACCATCGTCGGCAACGGGTAGGCCGGCAACAACGTGGACGTGGCGGGGACGAACGCGGCGGATCCCAACGACCGGCGCGCGCTGGACCGGTTTTTGGTCCTGCGCACGATCGTCGCCAGCCTGGTGGTGGGGGCGGGGGTTACCATCGTCGGGTTCACCGACGAAGCCTTCGCGGTGGGCCCGCTCTACACGGTGCTGGTGCTGAGCGTGCTGGTGGGCGTGGCCGCCTACGGCGCGACGCGAATCGGAGCGCCGACCCGGCAGGTGGCGTGGGCGGTGACCATGGCGGACGTCGCTTTGGAAATGGCGATCGTCCACTACAGCGGGGGCGCCGGCGGGCAGTTCACGACCGTATTCTGCCTCACGATCGCCGCCGCGGCGTTCGTGCTGGAGATGCCAGGCGGGCTCGCGACCGCGATGCTCTCGTCGCTGTGCTTCGTGGGCTATCAGGCCATGGAAGCGCACGGGTGGGTGACGCCGCCGGGGAAAGAGTTGTTCGCAACCACCCGGACCAGCGGCGTGATCGACGCCTACATGCACGCGTCGATGTTCTTTCTGGTGGGGACCCTGGGCGGCTATCTCGCCGACCGGATCAAACTCAAGGGGCGCGCGCTCGAGCATGCCGAGACCGCGCTCGAGCAGCTGCGGGTCGACACGAACTACATCCTGGAGAACATGAGCAGCGGGGTGCTGGTCGTCGACGAAAGCGGAACCGTATTGACAATGAACGCCGCCGCGGGCGACATCCTCGAAATCGGGGGCGGCGAGGTCATCGGGCGCAGCGTCAAGGACGCCCTCGGGCCGCGGGTGCCGGATCTGGCGGGAGAGCTGACCACCGCGCTGGCGACGACGCGCGGCACCCACCGCAAGGAGATCACGGCGCGAACCCGCGCCGGCGGCTCGCGGCCGTTGGGGATCAGTATTTCGTTTTTGACCGAGGACTCCATGCGCCGGCGGGGTGCGATTGCGGTGTTCCAGGACCTGACGGAGGTCCACGAGATGCGGGAGCGCGTCCGCAAGGCGGACCGCCTTGCCGCGATCGGCGAACTATCGGCCGGGATTGCGCACGAGCTGCGCAACCCGCTGGCCTCGATCAGCGGTTCGATCGAGATGCTGTACAACGAGCTGAAGCTCGACGGCGAGAATACGCGCTTGATGGAGCTGATCATGCGCGAGTCGGATCGCCTGGACCGCATCATTTCAGATTTTCTCGACTTCGCGAAGCTGCGAACGCCGAGCAAATACCCGACGAAGCTGGAACGGGCGCTCGAGGAGACCCTGACGCTGCTGTCTAAGAACGCGGAAAAGAGCGACGGCATCACCACCCGGCTGGAATGCGATCCGCGCCTGCCGGAAGTGTGGATGGACGACGAACAGATGCGGCAGGTGTTCCTGAATCTCGCCGTCAACGCGTGCGAGGCGATGGACCACCGCGGAACGCTGGAGATCACCTCCTTCGCGCGTGAACCAGGCCTCGTGCGCATCTCGTTTACCGACAATGGGCCGGGGATCGACTCGCAGGAAATGGCGCGAATGTTCGAGCCGTTCTTCACCACCAAGGAAGGCGGCACCGGCCTCGGGCTGGCGATCGCCAACAAGATCGTGGCCGCCCATGGCGGCGTGATCGAGTATCGCAACCGCGAGAACCGCGGTGCTGAGTTTACGATTGTGCTGCCGGTCGGTGCGCCGGCGGATGCGGCAAGAAAAGCGACGGCGGGCCGGCAGATTGCCGTCGCCGCAGAGTAACTCGAGTCCCATAGAAAGGGAAGTGCTTCATGGCTGGAGAGCGCATTCTTGTAGTCGACGACGAGAAGAGCATGTGCCAGTTCCTTTCGATCATGCTGCGGAAGGAGGGCTACGAGATCACCACCGTCAACACCGGCAAGCGCGCCATCGAAGAAATCGCGGCGAGCAAGTATGACGTGGTCCTGACCGACATCAAGATGACCGGGATGGACGGCATCGAGGTGCTGAAGGAGATCAAGGGCCTCGACCCGACCATGCCGGTGGTTATCATGACCGCGTACGCCTCGCAGAAGACGGCCATCGAGGCGGTGAACCAGGGCGCATTCCACTACCTCATCAAGCACGCCAAGAACGAGGAAATCAAGATGGTGGTGCGCAACGCCCTCGACATGCGCAAGGTCCGCACCGAGAACGTGCTCTTGAAGAAGCAGCTGCGCAAGTCCGGCGACCTGAAGACCATCGTCGGCAAGAGCGAGGAGATGCACAAGATCTTCCAGCTCGTGGACAAGGTCGCCGACACCGAATCCACCATCCTCATCTACGGGGAGAGCGGCACCGGCAAGGAGCTGATTGCGCGGGCGATCCACTATCGCTCGTCGCGCGCGAATGGCCCGTTCGTCAGCATCAACTGCGGGGCGCTGCCGGAAAGCCTGCTCGAGAGCGAGCTGTTCGGGCACGTGAAGGGTTCCTTTACCGGGGCGATCCGCGACAAGGAAGGCCTGTTCAAGGTCGCCCAGGGCGGCACCTTTTTCCTGGACGAAATCGGGGAGACGTCGCCGACGATTCAGGTGAAACTGCTCCGGGTCCTCCAGGAACGCGAGGTGATCCCGGTCGGTGGAACCAACCCGATGAAGGTGGACGTGCGCCTGGTCGCCGCCACCAACGCCGACCTCGAAAAGGCGATCAAGCTCGAGCGCTTCCGGCCGGACCTGTACTACCGCCTCAATGTGATCCCGGTCCACCTCCCGCCGCTGCGCAAGCGTCGGGACGACATCCCGCTTTTGGTGCAGCACTTCCTGCACAAGTACAACGACGACCTCCCGAGCGAGCGCCAGAAGGGAATTGCCAAGGACGCCATGGAAGTGCTGGTGAGCTACGACTGGCCGGGCAACGTCCGCGAGCTGGAAAACGTGGTCGAACGGGCCGTGATCCTCGAAGATTCGGCCCAGATCACCGTGGAGTCGCTTCCCGACAAGATCCGCCAGCGCGAGTCGAGCGCGAACCAGCTGATCACGGAGCGCGCCCAGGTCACCCTGGACGAGCTCGAGCGGGAATACCTGATCAAGGTGCTCAACGACACCAACTGGCAAAAGAAGAGGGCGAGCCAGATCCTCGGGATCAACGCCTCCACCCTCTACCGGAAGATACAACGCTACGGGCTCGACAAGATGGACAAGGAGCACGAACACGAGCAGGAGCTGGTGGAGAGCGACTAGCTTCCCGGCAAACTGCACTTTGCGTCGCGGGGAGCAGCCACGGCGCCGGGCGCAAACGCGGAATGTCGGTGGGGAACGCGTGGAGAGTAGTCAACGCGGCAAGGAACAATGAGATACAGGTGGGCTAGGCCGCATCGGGTTGGCATGCGACTTGCCCAATGGCACACAGGATCGATGAACGATCCGGATGGTTACTCACCCTACGCGCAACAGCTAAATAGGAGGTTGTCCAGTGCGTAACAAAGGTTTCACTCTCATCGAGCTGATGATCGTCGTTGTGATCATCGGCATTCTCGCGGCCATCGCGATTCCGAACTTCATCAACATGCAGTCGCGCGCCAAAGAGGCGTCGGCGAAGTCGAACGCGCACACGACCCAGCTCGCGGCCGAGGACTTCTCGGTCCAGAACGACGGCGTGTATGCGGCCGACGTCGCTGCCGACGTGACCCCCGGTGGCACGACCCTCACGGGTCTGCTTCCGGCCGGTGCGCAGTTGACGAACCCGTTCTCGCGCATTGCGGACTCGCCGGTTGACGGCGCGGCCGGTGCGGCGGGACAGGTCGGCTACCAGCCTCAGGACCCGGATGGTGACGGTACCTGGGACGGCTATATCATCGACGCGCTGGGCAAAGACGGCGTGACGGTCATCATCACGCTGACGAGCGGCCAGTAAGCCGAGCGTCGACGCGAATCGACCACGGGGCGGGGGCGGCAAGGCTCCCGCCCCGAGTCTTTTCCGAAGGCGGGGGATCGGTACGAACCCTGCTACTACCAGCCCGTAGGCGGGCCTTGCCCAAAAACCAACCATGTCCATTCTCGAACTGCACGGCATCCACAAGGCCTTCCGGGCCGGCTTCTGGGGAGTTCGCACGCCCGTTTTGCGCGGCGTGGATCTGACCCTCGAGCCGGGGGAGGTATTCGGCTTCCTTGGCCACAACGGCGCCGGCAAGTCGACCACCATGAAGGTGATCCTCGGGCTGCTTCGCCCCGATCGGGGCCACGTGATGATTTTCGGGAAGGAAGGCGCGACCGCCGCCTCGCGGGCGCGCATCGGTTACCTCGGCGAGGAGGTCGGGCTGTATCCGCAATTGAACGCGGCGGACATGCTCGTCCTGGTCGGGGACCTGTTTCGCATGTCCCGGCGCGTGTCGCAGGCCCGGGCCGACGAGTTGATCGAGCAGGTCGGCCTGGGCGACAAGCGCGCCGTCCGCATTCAGCACTACTCGAAGGGGATGCGCCAGCGTCTGGGAATTGCCACCGCGTTAATGAACGACCCCGCTCTGCTTCTATTGGACGAACCCTACAGCGGCCTCGACCCGATCGGGCGCAAGCAACTGCGCGAACTCCTGGTGGCGCTCAAGGCCCAGGGCAAGACCATCATGATGTCGTCCCACATCGTCCCCGACGTCGAAGCGGTGTGCGACCGCGTCGCCATCCTGAGCGGGGGCAAGATTGCGCGCGTGCTCGACTTGAACGAAGTCTACTCCGACCACACGACCCAGATGGAAGTCACCATTACCGGACTCGACGAGCGCCGGCTTCACACCCGCGAATACGGCGCCGAGTCGGTGTTCACGCGCGATAACCTGATGATCGTGCGCTGCGCCGGCGACCAGAAGCTCAAGGCGCTGGTCGCCGACGTCTACGCGTCCAACGGGCGCGTCGTCGAGGTCCGGCCGGTGCGCACGCGGCTCGAAGACGTCTTCGTCGACGCGGTCGGCGCGACCGTCGCGACCCCGAACACCCCGGCGCCAGAGGAGTGTGAGCCGGAGCTGACCCGGCGCTAACCATGCCCATTCTCGCCCTCGCTCGCTTCACAGTTCGAAGCTACCTGCAGGAGCGCATCCTGCTGGTGGTCATGATTTTCGCAGCCCTGCTGATGGGGTCTTCGTACGTGCTGTCGCCGCTGGCCGTCGGGGCGCAGCAGAAGATCGTCGTCGATATCGGGTTGGCGGCGGTTTCGATTTTTGCGGTCGTGCTGATCGTCTTGCTGGGAGCGGGTTCCTTCCACATGGAGAAGGAGCGCGGCATCCAGCGTGCACTACTGGCGAAGCCGATTTCACGCGTTGAATTCGTGCTCGGCAAGTACGCCGGGACGGTGGTCACCATCGCACTGGTGGTGGTGATGATGGCCGCGGTGCATTTTCTGGTCCTCGCGTTGAGCGGGGCGGCCGTGACGGCGAACATCCTCCGTTCGGTGTACCTGACCCTGCTCGAGGTCGCGCTGGTGACCGCGCTGCTCACGTTCTTCGCGTCATTCAGCTCGCCGCTGCTGGGGTCGCTGTTCACGATCGCGTGCGTCGTGTGCGGGCACTTCGCGTCGGACCTGCTCGTGTTTGCCGAGCGCATGGGCGGAACGGTTCCGCGCATCGTCGCCACCGGCGCCTACTATCTGCTCCCCAACCTGGAGTTGCTGAATATCCGCACCGAAGCCGTGCACAACCTCCCGTTGCTCGACGGCTTCATGGCATCCGTAACCCTGTACGCGCTGGCCTACACCGCGGTCGTGCTCTACCTCGCGACCCTCGTGTTCCGGGTGCGGGAAGTGAACTGATGCGCGTGGGCATCGGGAGCTGGATTCCCCTGGGCGCGGGATTCCTGGCGGCGCTCGCGTTCACCACCGCCCGCGTGCAGGAGTATCGGGTGCGTCCGTATCTGGAGGCCAACCTCTACCTGCCGTCGGGGAAATTCGTCGAGCAGACGTCGCTCGGCTACAAGGAAATCGCGGCGGACCTGATCTGGTTTCAGGCCGTGCAGTACTACGGCGGCTACGCGAAGAGCGAGCACGACCTCGCGTACTTCGACGGATTGATCGAAATCGTGACCGACCTCGACCCCCACTTCATTTTCCCATACCTCTTCGGCGCCGTGGTCATGGCGCAGGACATGGGCGACCTGGAACGCGGGGTCGCGGTCTTGAAGCGGGGCATGGAGCACAACCCGGATGACTGGGAGCTGCCGTTCGAGATCGGTTTCCTGCATTACACGGTGGCGCGCGACGCGGAGCAGGCGGCGCGTTACTTCGAGCTCGCCGGGCGTATGCCCGGCGGCAGCGATCAGGCGCGCCGCTTCGCCGCGTTCGTGTACTCGAAGGCGGGTCACAAGGAGACGTCGATTCGGATGTGGGAAGAATTGGCCCGGGAGACGGACCAGCCGTACATGCGCGAACTGGCGCAGCGCTACATCGAGCGGTTGCGCAGCCATCCCGACGCCCAGGGGCATACCGGACCGAAAAAGGCGGCGCGCGGTGACACTTGATTTGGGATTGCGCCTCCTCGCCTTTGTGCCGGGCGCGTTGATCGGGAGTTTTCTCAACGTGGTCATCCATCGCGTCCCCCGCGGCCAGTCCGTGGTCGGCGGGCGATCGATGTGCCCACAGTGCCATGCCACCATCGCATGGTACGACAACGTGCCGCTGGTTAGCTACGCGGTGCTCCATGGCCGTTGCCGCCGATGCCGCTGGAAGATACCGATTCGCTATCCGCTGGTGGAGTTGCTGGCCGGGGCGGGCGCGGTGGGCGCCACGGCGTTCGGCGGGTGGACCCTCGAAGGCGCGTGGGCGTTCGCATTCATCGCGATCATGATCGCAATCACGTTCATCGACTGGGAACACCAGATCATTCCGGACCCGCTCTCGATCGGGGGCACGCTGCTCGGATGGGTGGGCGCGCTGGTCTGTCTCGACCTCACGGTAGTCGACTCCCTCGTCGGTTCGGCGGTGGGGGCGGGGCTGATCCTCGCCATCGCCTTCACCTACAAGGCGGCAAGGAAGGTCGACGGGATGGGCGGGGGAGACGTGAAGCTCATGGCAATGATCGGGGCGTTCCTGGGCTGGCAAATGGTGTTCGCGGTGCTGCTGGTGGCGGCGACCGCGGGCAGTTTCTACGGCCTCTACCTGATGCGCCGCGCGGGCGGCGGCGGGCAAACGGCGGTCGCGTTCGGCTCGTTTCTGGCGCCGGCCGCCTGCCTCATGTGGTTCGTCGGCGAACGCCTGATGGCGTTCTATCTGGGCGCCTTCCGGCTCCCCCACTAATGCACGTCGCGCGGATGCAGATTGCACGTCGCGCTCGCACGGCGAAGCGGGTCGAAACGCGCGCACCGAACAATAACTCGTTCGGGTATAGCCAGTTAATACGAGAACGCATACGCCGTAGCGCGCCCCATCGCTGGCATGTTTGTTGCGAGATCGCCGCCCGCGGCAAGCTGTATTTACACGTGACTGTTTCACTTAGCGGTGCGACCTGGGCGAGTAGCTCGTCCGAACAAAGCTCAAGGCTGGTGACGTGATGAAGTTGTTCTCGCGCAAGAGCAAGACGTCCGTCGGGCTGGACATCGGTTCCAGCCTGATCAAGGTCGTCGAAATCGATCACTCCAACGACGAGCCGATGCTCACGAAGTACGGAATCGTGAAGCTGCCGACCGAGGCGATCGTCGAGGGTGAGATCATGGATCAAAGCCTCGTCGTCCAGGGCATCCAGGAATGCATGGCGAAGGCCGGGGTCACGACGCGGAACGTCGTCACCGCCGTCTCGGGCCGAGCGGTCATCGTGAAGAAGGTCGTGATGGACAAGATGAACCCGGACGATGCCAAAGAGGCCATCTTCTGGGAGGCCGAGCAGCACGTGCCGTTCGATATCGACGACGTGTGCCTCGACTTCCAGGTGCTGAACGACGACGTCGGCGCCAACCAGATGGAAATTCTGCTGGTCGCCGCGAAGAAGGAAATGGTCAACGCGCACGCGGCCATCGTCAAGGAAGCCGGGCTCAACCCGGTGATCATCGACGTGGACTCGTTCGCGATTCAGAACGCGGTGGAGTCGATCGGCGACAGCACCGCCGGGCGCGTAATCGGTCTGGTCAACATCGGTTCCGACCTCACCAACATCAACATCATCCAGAACAACATCCCGTACTTCACGCGCGACCTCGGCGTCGGCAGCAACGTATTCGTCGAGGCCGTTCAGCGCGAACTGGGTGTCACCTACGAAGAAGCGGAAAACATGCTTTCGGGCGCCGCCGAAATCGACGACCCGAACCGCTTCCGGCAGGTCATCGCCGAGGCGGCCAACGACATCTCGATGGGCATCGAGCGTTCGATCGCCTTCCTCAAGACCGCCGGCGACGCAGACCGGATCGACCACGCCGCGCTCTCGGGCGGCGGCGCGTGCGTCCCGTTCCTGCGCGAGATTCTCTCGGAAAAGCACGGCATCGATTTCCAGACCAACACGGCCGTCGCCCAGGTGGCGCGCGCCGAGGGGTTGTTCGAAGGTACGGGCGACGACGTGGAGCGGGTGGGTCCGCTGCTCACGGTCGCGCTCGGTCTCGCGCTGCGAAGGGGGGCGAAGTAGATGATTCGCATCAACCTGCTCCCGGGCGACGAACGGTCGTCGCGGCGCAAGATCAGCCTCCCGACGATATCGGGTGGGGCCGTCCTGTGGGTGTCGCTCGGCATCTTCGTGTACGCCGGCGCCGTGGCGGGAATCTGGGTGCTCCAGAGCCGCAAGATCACGGAATACGAAACCAAGATCCAGGCCTTGAAGGAAGAGTCCGAGCGCCTGGCGCCGCAGCTCGCCCGGATCCGCAAGCTCCAGGCGGAGCGCGAGGAAGTAAACAAGCGCCTGGGCATCATCGCTGCGCTGGACAAGGACCGGTACCAGCGCGTGCGCATGATGAACGACCTGGCGGGCACGCTGCCCGACAACTGCTGGATCACGGAAGTGAGCGAGACCGGCGGCTCGAAGCTGACGATCGAAGGCGTCACCTTCTCAAACTTCATCATCGCCGATCTGATGACCAGTCTCGAGCGGTCGGGACGTTTTGCGGAGGTGGCGCTCGTGCGCGCCCAGGAAGGTGAGATCGAGAGCGTCCGGGTGGTCAAGTTCGATCTGAACGCCAAACTGGTGGACTGAACCGGGTGCACACCGAACGGCGGCGTCGGACCGCCGACCAGGCATAGAGGGAAGGGTAACCATGAGTCTCAAAGATCCAAAGACACAGAAGATCGCAATCGGCGTGGTCGCGCTGATCGCCGCGGGGTACGTGTACTTCGGTACGTCGTTCCTGCCGTTCAGCTACCCGGCGCGCAAGGCCAAGATCGTGCAGCTCGAAGCGGAGCACGAGCGGCTGGCGGCCGAGGTGGAGAAGGCGCGTAAAGTCGTCGGCGACCTCGCGCGCCTGGAGGCGGAGTACGAGCGCCTCCACGACCAGTGGCTGGCGGCGCAGGAACTCCTTCCCGAAGAAAAGGAAATGCCGGAGCTGTTGCGTCAGGTGACGATGGCCGGGAGCAGGGCCGGTGTGGAATTCGCGCTGTTCGAGCCGAAGGACATCGTCACCAAGGAGTTTCATGCCGAACACCCGATCGCGGTGACGGTCCGGGGGAACTACCACCAGGTGGGGTCCTTCATCGGCCGGCTCGCCAACATGGATCGGATCGTGAACGTGTCAAACATGGTCCTGGGCCAGCCCAAAGAGGCAAGGGCCGGGAAGAAGAAGACCAGCACCAGCAAGAAGAAAACGGACGACCAGAGCAAGAACGCCGTCGCCCGGTCCAACAACACGGTCGAGGCAACATTCACGCTCACCGCCTACACGCTGCTCGGAGGTGTTAGCAATGAGACCGTCAATGATCAGCATGCGAGCAACGACTAGTATCGCCGCTGCGCTCGTCTGCGCTGCGTCCTTCGCGGTGATCGTGCGCGCCCAGGGCAGCGCGCCCGCGGATTCGACGGGGGCTGCGGCGCCGGGAAGCCCGGCGGCGATCACCCCCTCGGTGAACGCGGACGGCAAAGTCGTGCTGCGCGAAAACCTGTACTACTACGACGCATTCAACCACCGGGATCCGTTCCGGTCGCTGGTGGAGGGCGCCTTCAACCAGAGCGACAAGATGGACCTGGTCAACTTGAGTGCCGTGCAACTGGTCGGTGTCGTGCGCGGTGAAGTGGATCGCTTTGCCTTGCTCGAAGACGCGAGCGGTTACAGCTACATATTGCGCGTCGGTGACCGCGTGCACAACGGCAGCGTGGTTTCGATCGGCGAAGATGAATTGGTGGCTCGGGTCACCAACTTCGGTCAGACGACGACAGTCAGACTGCGCCTCATTGGTCGATAAGAAGGAGTGGAACGATGAAAAGACTGTCTGGAATGCAAATGACTATCCTCGCGACACTGGTCGCGGGTCTGGTCGCGCTGGCGTCGGTTGCCGGCGGCGAAGTGACGAAGCTCGACAAGGTCGAGTTCGCGCAGACGCCGACGTCGACGACCTACACGATCAACCCGTCGGGTGTCGTCCAATACCAGGAATACACGATGACCGAGCCGACGCGGCTAGTGATCGACCTGGTGGGTGTGCGTAACCTGGTCGAGCCCCAGACGCTCAAGGCGGACGGGAAGCTCGTCACGGCGATACGCGCGAGCCAGTTCAAGTCCGAGCCCGATCTGGTGACGCGAGTCGTATTCGAGCTGGCGGACGGTGCTCATTATAAGGTGACCCGCAAGGGTACCGCCCTCGAGGTGAGCTTCTCGCAGACGGCGGAGGTCATGGGCGCGAGCCTGTTTGGCGACGCGCCGGCCGCCGCCCCCGAGCCGTCCAACCCGAGCACGACGCCGACGGCGGCTTCCGCTCCGGCGGCCGATTCGGCCACCGAGTCGACGACGCCTCCGGCCGAGGCCGCGCCCCAGGCGACCGAAGCGGTCGCGAAGCCGGCCGAGCCCGCTCCGCAACCGGCAGCCGACGAATGGCAGGCGCAGCCCGCGACGCAAGACGAGCTCTCGAATGCGTGGCCGGCCCCCTCGGAGAACGAGGCGGCGCCTGCCAAGGACGATATCGCCATGGCGCGAAACACGAACCGCGTTGCCGCCGAGATGTCCACTCCGGTCTACGGCAGCACGCTGTCCAATCAGGCCATGACGATCGACGTCCAGGGCGCCGACATCAAGACGGTGTTGCGAAGCGTCTCGGAGTTCTCCGGCGTGAACATCATCGCCGGCCCCGAAGTCGAGGGCGCGGTGGTCATTCACCTGAAGAATGTGCCATGGAAAGAAGCGCTCGACACCATTCTCAAGAGCCAGGGGTACGGATGGCGCGAGGACTACGGCATCATCCGCGTGGCCCCGCTCGACCAGCTCCAGGACGACGACGTCAAAGCCGTCACGGTGGAGCGCAAGAAAGAAGAGATGGCGTCGCTGCAAACGACGGTCGTGAAGCTCAACTTCCTCAACGCCAAGGAAGTCAAGACCGCGATGAGCAAGATGACCTCGCCGCGCGGGTCGGTCGAGGCGGAGCCGGGCACGAACTCGGTCGTGATCGCCGAAGTGCCGGCGCGCATCGACAAGATCGTGGCGATGATTCACGAGATGGACCAGCGCCTGCGCCAGGTCGAAATCGTGGCGAAAATGGTCGACGTCGACCACGAGGCCACGCGCGAGCTGGGCGTGAACTGGGAAGCTCTCAACCTCAAGGCCGGTCAATTCGCCGGCGACATCGTCACGGGACAGGCGCTCGCCGATCCGTTCGGCCAGCTCCGCATGGGTACCGTGCAGTCGTGGGGCGAGCTCAATCTGATCATCGAAGCGCTGGAGAAGGACAACAAGGCCAACATCGTGTCCAATCCGAAGATCAGCACCGCCGACAATCAGGAGGCGCGGATCATGGTCGGCAAGGAGATCCCCCTGATCGTAAGCGACGAGGCGGGGAATCCGATAACCGAGCTCAAGAAGATCGGCGTCATCCTGCGGGTCACCCCGCACGTCAACTCGGATGGCACCATCACCATGGACCTCCATCCGGAGCTGTCGGACCTTTCGCAGCAAGCGACGGTACAGGGCGGCGTCATCGTCAATCTGCAGGAAGCGGACACCCGCGTCGTCGTCAAGGACGGCGAAACGGCGGTCATCGGCGGATTGATCAGCGACAGCCAGAGCTCGCTGCGCACCGGCGTGCCGGTCCTCAAGGACATGCCGCTGCTCGGCGCCTTGTTCCGGTACGAGACCAAGACGACCCGGAAGCGGGAGCTCATCATCTTCGTGACACCGAAAGTGGTGGGATAGCGACTGCTCCGCGACACCTAGTGCGGTTTCGCCTCGAGGGGCGGCGAAGCGCGAACGAGCGCTTCGTCGCCCTTCCGCTTTATGGCAAAGGGCGGTGCGCCACAACGAGGCATCGCGACGACTGCGCCCCTGGCTGCCGGCGGCCAGTGCGCGCGCGAGTAACGCCGGGCGGCCCGACGCGGACGGGCCCGGTGCCGTGGGCGCCCGACACGGGCACGCGCCAGGCACCCGGCTAACGCGTTGACCCCAAGCCAGTTGGGTCCGGCGGGCCGGTCGGCACCGGCGACTGGCGGGGAATTGGCACCACGGTTGCACGAACCCCATGGAAGATACCGAACCGGAATCGACGAGGAGTCACCGAGAATGAATCAGAATCGCCGGCGCTTTTCGCATCATCCGACGCGAGGCTTCACGCTCACCGAATTGATGATCGTGGTGAGCATCATGGGGCTGCTTCTCGCCGTCAGTGTCCCCGGCATCCAGCAATACTTGCGCAGCTGGCGCCTGAACGGCGAAGCCAGCAGCATGGCCATGATGATGCGCGCCGCACGCAGCACCGCCGTCAACAAGAACATCGACGTGCTGTTCGTGTTCGATCAGAGCGAGGGCGAGTACTACTACGTGGAAGACACCGACGGTGACGGTGCCGCCGATGGCAACGAGATCCAGAGCGGCGTCCATGAGCTTTCGAGCGGGGTTGCCATCGAAAGCTTCACCACGCCGCAACAGTGGATCACGTTCAGCCCCAGGGGCAGCACGGCGGACGGCGGAACCATCACGGTACAAAACCGGCAAAGTCTCTCCCGCACCATCCAGGTGTACAGCGGGACGGGCAACGTCACGGTCCAGTGATCACAATCGAACGCGCGAGGGGGCAAAGAGACGTCATGCGCTGGAATAACTGGTGGAAGAACGATAGCGGAGTGAGCCTGCTGGAGATCATGGTGGCGCTCTGCATATTCGGCATCGGGCTGGTCGTCGCAGTGCGCACGCTCCCGGAGAGCTCGGCGAAGACGACGCGTGGTCGCAATCTGTCGATCGCCGTCAACCTCGCGCAGGAGGGGATCGAAGAGTTGATGGGGCGTCCGTTCAAGCACGCGGATTTGGCGGCGGGCAACCACGACGACCCCCGCAATCCCCTCCACGGTCATTTTGTCCGGCAGTGGATCGTCACCGACGACACGCCGGTCGCAGGAATGAAGATGATATCGGTCAACGTTAAGTTCCCAACGTCGAGCGCAGACAGCGTCGCGACGCTCCGTACCTTCAAGAGTTCGAGGCAGTGATGAATATGAAGACGAAAATCGGCACCCGGGGATTCACACTCGTCGAGATTACGGTCGGCATTGTGTTGCTCGGCGTGATCATGCTGGCGTTCGCCGGCATGGCGCACGTCATGCAGCGGAGTTCCGGCAGTACTCTCCAGTACACGGACGCGCAGCAAAACGCGCGCACGGCGCTCGACTATATGACCGAGAACCTGCGCGCCGCGGGGTCCGACATCGCTGCCTTCGAGGGGCAAACCGCGATCGTCCACGCCGGGCCCTACCAGGTGGTGTTCAACGCCGACTTGGACCACGGCGCGGTTCTCGACGGCCAGCAGCCGATGAAGGCGCTGGACGCGTCGCAGTCGCCCAACACGGTGCCCGCGGCCGGGACGACGCTCTATGCGCCCGGACAGACCTTTAACTCGGACGCCGAGACGGCCGAGCTCACGCTGGATTCGGATGCAGACGGCGTGGTGGGCACGAGCGACCAGGGGGACGACGCCGAAGAGGGTGGGCGGAACGGGCACCTCTATCTGCTCAAGCGGTATCTCTACGGAAAGGTGACCGGCTCGACGAATACGGTGCGCGACGCGAGCGTCGCGCTGGTGCGCGGACCGGTTGCGTACCCGAACGGCGACAATCCGCCGCCGCTCTTCGAGTACTATTACAATCACGACGACAACCTGACCACGGCCGATCTGCTCTGGGGCGACGGTGACGCCAGCGGCGACTTGAGCTCGAGCGAGATCGGAAATCTGGATGCGGTGCCGGACACGTTGCTGTTTGCCGTGCGCATGATCAAGATCAACGTGGTCGCGGAGGGAACCGGCCACGACAGCAACGGCGCCGACAACGAGGGATTCGTCGGCGTGGTCATGAGCTCGCAGGTCTGGGTCCGCAACGTGGATAGCCGCGAGTCGCCACGCGTGTTCGGGACCGTGTATTTCGACGCCGACGGCGACGACAAGAGCGACGCAGGCGAGTCGGGAATACCGAAAGTAGCGGTCAGACTCAATGGCGCGAGCCGCAAGACCGTCACCGACGCGTTCGGCAACTACAACATCCCGGTCGGCACCGGATCGTACAGTGTGGTGGAGACGGACCCCACCGGCTACACCTCAACGACGCCGAACAGCGTCAACGTCGACCTGGTCCCCGGGCAGAAGCGGCAGATCGACTTCGGGGATGACAACACCTACGCATTCGGGTGGATCGTGGGGACGGTCTGGGACGACAAGGACGAGAACACGGTCAAGGACACCGGCGAAGAGGGGATTCCCGGCACCATCTTGCAGCTTTCCAACGACATGTCGGTGAGGACGAGCCCAAACGGCTATTACCGGTTCACGGTCCCGGTCGGATCGTATTCGGTCACCGAGACCGACCTCGAGGGCTATTCGTCAACGACTCCGAACGTCGTCGGCGCGACCGTGGTCACCGGTGACAGCGTGACCGTCAATTTCGGCGACGCGCTGGGCGCTTCCTACGGGACGCTCCAGGGCTACGTGTACGTCGACGAGGACGAGGACGGCACGCGCGACTTCGGTGAAGCACCGCTGTCCGACGTCGCCATCAGCCTGTCGAACGGGGCGAACACGCTCACGGACAGTAAGGGGTACTACGAGTTCCAGCTCGACCCGGGCAAGTACGACGTGTACGAGCTCGACCCGGCCGGCTATACGTCGACGACGCCCAACCTGGTCGAAGACCGGTGGGTGCTCGCGGACTCGACGGTGATGCTCGACTTCGGCGACATTCTGATCAAGGATCTGGAATTCGTCGAGATTCTGGTCGGCGACACCGACCGGCCGCTGTCGATTGCGGCGGTGGACATGAAAGAAGACCCCCGCATCGACACCGACATCGTGCTGGGCACACCGACCAGCAGCGGAGCGGGAAACGTCTTCTTCTATATCAACCAGTGGAAGGACCTGAGCACGCCGTTGACCGGTTTGTTCAATCCGACCCCGGACGACGTCCGCAACGGCGGAACCGACGTCAACGCCATCGCGGGCCTGGACGTGACGGGCGACAAGTTCGTTGACGTGGTCACGGGTCAGGAGTCGTACGCTGGCAACAACGTCCTGCTGTGGTACAACGCCACCGGCGGCACGGTGGGGAGCTCGCCGGACGGAACCATCACGTCGGGCTCGTCCTCGGCGACGACGAGGCTCCGGATGAGCGACGTCAACGGCGACGCAATTCGGGACATGCTGGTCGGCCACCGCTCGAACCTTGCGCCCTTCACCGGCGGTTTCGAAGTGCTGGCCTCGTACGGCAACGGGTCGTTCTCCTCGCAGCAGACGGTGACGACCTACGCCGGCGGCCTCCCGCTGGGGACGGTGGCCGACATCGAGGCCGCCGACTTCGACCTCGACGGGGACCGCGACATCGTACTTGCTTCCAACCAGGGCGATTACTGGGGACACGTCGACATTTACCGTAATGACGGCGACGGAAACTTCACGTGGCGTGCGCGCTATCTCGCCAAGGCGGGAGTGAATGACGTCGCCGTCGCCGAGACCTTCAACGATGGCTCGGGCCGGCCGGACATTCTGGTCGGTGTCTCCGAAGCGCAGGCCGCCGGCGGGGTCCAGGTCTGGTACAACAAGCTCACGGGCTTCGGGAAGCCAGACTCGACGGGCTTCGTCTACGATGCGGACACGCAGCCCAGGGTGCCGGACGCTTACTTCAACGCCAACGGCGAGGCGCTCGCGGTCAGCACCGCGCGCCTGGACGCCGACATCTATCCCGAGGTGGTGGTCGGGACGAGGGCCTCGCTGTTCTTTACCGGCGACCTCTTCGTCGTCAGCACGAAAGACGGCAGCGCGGTCAACGTCAAGACCAACATCGCAGGTGAAGTCGCGACGATTGATTTCGCCGACTTCAACAAAGACACGAAAACGGACATCGTCGTGACCACACGCGTCTCGCAAACCAGCGGGAAGCTCGCGATCTACTTCCTGGACGATGTTTCTGTCATTCCGTAGCCGGAACGGCAGTTTCCTCATGGAGGGTGGAATAGCATGAAAGCGTTTGAAATCCAGAGTCTCGCCCGCGACGAACGGGGCAATGCGCTCGTGATCGCCATCCTGCTCACGTTCGCGGCCTCCGCGATCGGGGCGATGGTGGTGCTGATGAGCTCCACCGACCTCAAGATCTCGGGCAATCAGGAACGCCGCACCGAGGCATTGTTCGCCGCCGAAGCCGGAATGTCGGAAGCGGTCCACCGTCTGTCGTTGCCCTACCCGACCAACGTGGTGGTGGGCGGCTCGACGATCAACGCGTCGATCGCGGACGCGCTGCCGATCGACCCGGACTACCGGGCCTACATCACGGAGACCACGCCCGGCGCCAACCCGTCCTTCAGCGGGAACACGATGACGGCGGGGACGCTCCAGAGCTTGAGCGGCGATGTCATCGAGTACAGCCGGGCTTCCGGCACCGCCGATGTTCTCACCGTCGAGCACAAGTGGGAGGACGTGAATGGGGACGGGGCGCGCGACCCGGGCGAGATCGTGCTCTACGACACCGCGCGGGTTCCGCCCACGAACTTCGCCGTTGGCAACCCGGTCGACATCATCACCGTGACCGGCCGCTCCGGGGGGACCCGGCGGGTTCTCCAGGCCGAGGTCACACGCCTGCGCCTGGTCGCCAAGACGCTGGGCGCGTTCACCACCGACAAGGCCGTGACGGTCAGCGGTAACTCGCACTTTTGCGGCTGGAACCACGACGCGTCGATCCCGGCGGGAACGGTTCAAAACGCGTGTTTCGCGTACCACAAGGCGGACGGGCACCTGGCCGGGGTCGCCACCACCGGCGACGTTGTCGATTTGAAGGGCTCGACGAAAGTCGACGGGTCGCCCGTGACCGACACCAGCCCCTCGAACCCGTGGTACTCGCTGGCGGAGGTGCTGGGGCTCACGAACGGGGAAACCGCCGAGGTTCTGGCCAACGCCGACCATACGTCGATCGTCAGTCCGCTCGACGGGGTCACCTACATCCAGGGCAACGCGACCCTCAACTCCACCCTGGTGGGCCACGGCCTGCTGTACGTGACGGGCGACGTTACCATCAACGGCGGGTTCAAATACTGGGGGTTGATCTACGTCGAGGGCGACGCCAAGGTCACGGGGACACCGTGGATCGTCGGCAGCATGATCGTCAAACAGAGCGCCGATTTCAACTTGAGCGCTGGCAACTGCGGAATTTTCTATAGCGAGGACGTCATCAGCCAGTACGTCGGCACGGTCATGCCGATGATGACCATCAGCTGGCGCGACATGTAGCTGCCAGGACCCGCTCCTCCCATGGGCACGGCGAGCCCCGGAATGCCTCCGGGGCTCGCCGCGTTTTTGGGCGTGGACGATCGCGGGCGGCGACGCTAGTATCACGACGGTCGCTTCCATGCCGCGCCACAAGTCCACAGTCACAATCGGGTCGGGGGTGTGGCGCGGGCGGGTGCTGCGCTACCCGGAGGGGCCGGGGGTGCGTCCCTCGATGCAGCGGACCAGGCATTCGCTGTTTTCGTCGCTGGGGGCTTCGCTGGACGACGCGGTGTTCGCGGATCTGTTCGCGGGTGGGGGAGCGGTGGGAATCGAAGCACTCTCGCGCGGCGCGGGGCGCGCGTATTTCGTCGAGCACCGCGCGGATGCGCTGGCGGCGCTGCGCGCCAATCTCGCCGCGTGCGGGGCCGGGCCGGCGCGCGCCTCGGTCCACGCCGGGACGGTGGCCTCCGTGCTCGACGCCCGGCCGAACCCGATCGCCGATGCCACGATCGTGTTCGCAGACCCGGAGTACGACGTCGATCCGAACGCCGAGTTGCTGCGCCATTTTCGCGCGTCCGATTTCGTGCAGCTCGCGTGGCTGGTGGTCGAGCATCGCACCCGCGTCGAGTTGACGCCGCCCGACGGGCTTGCGGTGGTACGCTCGCGACGGTTCGGCGAGACCGTGCTCACCTACTTGACACCTGCCGAAGCGCGCGGACCCTTCGAGGGAGGTTGGTCGTGACCAGAGCGCTCTACCCCGGAACCTTCGACCCCATCACCAACGGGCACGTCGACCTGATCCACCGGGCGAGCCGTCTCTTCGATGAACTGGTGATTGCGGTGGCGGAGTCCAAGCGCAAGGGCGCCGCGTTCACCCTGGCCGAGCGCCTGCGGCTGGTGCGCCGGTCCATCGGTGCGGTCGACAACGTATCGGTGACGAGCTTCCAGGGGCTGCTCGCGGACGAGTTCCGTATCCAGAAGGTCGACGTGGTGATCCGCGGGCTGCGCGCGATCTCCGACTTCGAGTACGAACTGATGATGGCCCTCATGAACCGGAAACTGAACGACCGGTTCGAAACCGTGTTTCTCATGCCCAGCGAGCAGTATGTCTACCTGCACAGTTCGCTGGTGCGCGAAGTGTTCGCGCTGGGCGGGGACATTTCCCACCTGGTGCCCCCGCCGGTGCTGGCGGCGTTTCGCGCCAAGCGCTCGCGCGCGGGGAACCGGCGCCGGAAGCCGCGGCGCGGTTGACGCGGACGCTCCGGGTCTGCTAGCCTGACCCCTCCTACCTCCCCGGCGTCCGTGCCGTTTTCGTGAGGCTCCCCCGTTTCTTTTTCCTCCGGTGGTATCCGGGAGTGGTGAGCGCGTGTTCATCGACCATGTAATCGTGGAAGTGCGCGCCGGCGACGGCGGGGACGGATGCGTGTCCTTTCGGCACGAGAAGTTCGCGCCGCGCGGCGGTCCCAACGGGGGCAACGGCGGGCGGGGTGGGAGCGTGCTGATTGCG